>ERZ857521.3828-NODE-3828-length-11776-cov-2.777749_pt1 | contig 11776 bp, 10 predicted proteins | sample MGYA00519701_ERZ857521 | MGnify/ENA primary metagenome ERZ857521 (study PRJEB31778, sample SAMEA3449346) | human gut metagenome | biome: human gut; feature: human-associated habitat; material: faeces | place: United Kingdom | collected 2010/2012 ...
CCGGCGCTGACGGACGATGTGCTCGCCACGCTCAAGTCGACGATCACGGGTATTATCGCCATCCAGAACGACCGCTTTGAATTGCAGTATGACCGTGCGCTGGCGGCCAGCGGCATGAACCCCGGACTGAACGGCACGATTCTGCGTGAGGCCTACACGATGGCGGTTAGCGCGTTCGGCCTGCTGATTCTGGCGGCGGCCGTGCTGTTCTACATCCCGCTGGTGGCGAAGATGGGCGTGCCGAGGCTGATTATCGGCCTGTTCTTCATCATGCTGTGCCTGCTGGCGATGATTCTGGGTCTGTCCCTGCCGAGCCAGCTGAGCAACACGCTCGTGCGTCTGGGCATGAACGGCGTGCTGGTGCTGGCAATGCTGCCGGGCATTCAGTGCGGCATCAGCCTGAACCTCGGCTTGCCCATCGGCATTATCGGCGGCCTCATCGGCGGCCTGCTGTGCATCGAGTTCGGCATGTCCGGCTTCACGGGGCTGTTTTTTGCGATTGCGGTCGGCCTTGTGATTGCGGCGGTGACGGGCTGGCTCTACGGCCTGCTGCTCAACCGCCTGAAAGGCAGCGAGATGAGCGTGACGACCTACGTCGGCTTCTCCGTTGTGTCGCTGATGTGCATCGCGTGGCTGGTTCTGCCGTTTAAGAGCCCGATCATGAAGTGGCCGCTGGGCAACGGCCTGCGAACCACCATCGGCTTGCAGACCTCCTACCGCCACGTGCTCAACGATTTCCTCTCTTTCGAGATTTTCGGCATCACGATTCCGACGGGTCTGCTGCTGTTCTTTGCGCTGTGCTGCCTGCTGGTGTGGCTGTTCATGCGCTCCAAGACCGGCATTGCGATGAGCGCGGCGGGCGCGAATCCGCGCTTCGCTGCTGCGACCGGCATTAACGTGGATCGCATGCGCATCATCGGCACGATGCTCTCCACGATGCTGGCGGCCGTTGGCATTATCGTTTATGGCCAGAGCTACGGCTTCATGCAGCTCTATCAGGCCCCGCGACAGATGGGCTTCCTCGCCGCTTCCGCTATCCTCATCGGCGGCGCGACGACATCCCGCGCCAAGATCAGCCACGTGGTGATCGGTACGTTCCTCTTCCAGGGCGTGCTGACGCTGGGCATGCCGGTGGCGAACGCGCTCGTTCCGCAGAGCACCATCTCCGAGACGCTGCGCATCCTGATTTCCAACGGCATCATTCTCTATGCGCTCACCAAGTCGGGAGGTGCGAACCGTGGATAAGAATCGACTGCGCGACGCTGCGCGCAACAACATCGTGACCATCATGTTCATCGTGCTCTGTGCGGTGTGCATGGCTTTCTCCGGGTACGCGCCCAACTATGTGCTCTATGAGCTGTTCGGCCGTCTGTCGCGCAACATGTTCATCGTGCTCTCGCTGATCATTCCGATTGTCGCGGGCATGGGCATCAACTTCGCCATCACCATCGGCGCCATGGCTGCGCAGATCGCCGCCCTGTGGGTGATCGAGTGGGGCGTGGGCGGCTTTGGCGGATTCCTGCTGGCCATGCTGCTGACCATGCCCATTGCGGCCCTGTTTGGCTTCCTGATCGGCAAGCTGCTCAATAAGATGAAGGGCCAGGAAATGATCGGCGGCCTGATTCTGGGCTACTTTGCCAACGGCCTGTATCAGCTGCTGTTCCTCTTCATCTTCGGAAACCTCATCCCGCTCAACACGCCCGGCCTGGTCATCAAGGGGTCTACCGGCGTGGCCAACACCATCGACCTGACCTATGGCTCCGGCGGAGGCATCAAGTACGCGCTGGACGGCCTGTGGAAGCTCAGCTTCGGTCCCGCGCTGTACATCTGCTGCGGCGTCATCGCGGCGCTGCTGGTGGTGCTGATGCTGACCAAGCGCCTGAACGCCAAAAAGGGCGGCATTTCCATCGGCATTCTGGCGGCGGCCTGCCTGCTGTATCAGATCCCCGCGGTGGCCTCGCTCTTCAGCATGGTCACGGTGCCCATGGTCACCTTCCTGGTGGTCGGCCTTCTGTGCCTGTTCAATGTGGGCATCATGAAAACGCGCATCGGCCAGCAGTTCCGCGCCGTGGGCCAGAACCGCACGGTGGCCAACGCTTCCGGCATCCATGTGGACCATGTGCGCGTGATCGCCATCATGATTTCCACCGTGCTCGCCGGCTGGGGCCAGCTCATCTTCGTACAGAACATGGGCACCTTCCAGACCTATGGCGCGCATGAGCAGGTCGGCCTGTACGCGGGCGCAGCCATTCTGGTGGGCGGCGCGAGCATCCGGCGCGCTACCAACAGCCAGGCGCTGCTGGGCTGCATCCTGTTCCACCTGCTGTTCATCGTGACGCCGCCGGCAGCCAAGAACCTCTTTGGCGACGCGGCGATCGGCGAATACTTCCGCGTGTTCATTTCCTACGGCGTGATTGCGCTGGCGCTGGTCATGCATGCCTGGAGCAGCATCCAGAAGAAACGCCCCGAAAACGCCATTACCGAGGGAGCCGGGGCGGAGGACTGAACCGCCCGCCCTAAGCGGCCGCCCGCGCTTGCGCGGGCGGCTTTTGCGCGGGAAAATGCAGCCCGCACATGAGGTTGACAAGCCCACGCGGGCATGATATGATGCAGGCACAAACGTTTGCACGGGGCGTGCCACGCTCATCATACAGCAGGAAGGAGCCGGGCATGAAGGCGACCATCAAGGATGTTGCGAGGGCGGCGGGGGTGTCGCCCTCTACGGTCAGCCGGGCGCTGCATGACAGCCCGCGCATTAGCGAAAAGGTGCGGGAGCGTGTGAAGCAGGCGGCGAAGGCGCTGGATTTCCATCCCAACCAGATGGCCAAAAGCCTGGTCAGCCGCAAGACGCGCATTGTGGGCATCGTCTTTCCGGGCGATGTGAGCAAAAGCCTGGGAAACCCCTTCTACCCGTCGCTTTTGCAGGGGTTGGGGCGTGCCGCCGGCGAACGCCGCTACCACCTGCTGCTGGTGACGGGCGGGGGCGAAGTCAGCGCGGAGGAGGCCAGCCGTCAGGCGGTGGACAGCGGGTATGTGAGCGGGCTGGTGCTGTTGGCGGCGGAGGACGTGCCCACGCGCGACCCCGGCGTACCGGTGGTGGTGATTGGCCACCCCAGGGACGAGGCGGGATGGCACTATGTGGACAATGACAACGTGGCGGCGGGCCGCGCGGCCACGCAGCACCTGCTGGCGCACGGGCACCGGCGCATCCTGCTGCTGGGCTATGACAGACGCTACATCTTCACCGTGGACCGCCGCCTGGGCTATGAGCAGGCGCTGGACGATGCGGGCATCAAAGTGCGTAAGGCGTGGATTGTCACCAGCCGTCCCATCCAGGACCCGGACGCCAGCGAAAAGCTGATCGCCATATTCCGGGCCAAGGACCGGCCCACGGCGGCCGTCTGCATGGACGACGCGCTGGCAATCGGCCTGACCGGGCTGCTCAAGGGGATGGGACTGGATGTGCCGGGCGATGTGAGCATCGTCAGCTTCAACAATACCGACGCGGGCAAATACCACATCCCGGCGCTCACCTCCTTTGAGATTGATCCCTACCGGCTGGGAATGAGCGCCATGCACCTGATGGCGGACGTGCTCAAGGGAACGATGGATGCCCCGAGATCGATCGAGGTACCCTTTACATTGATCGAGCGCGACAGCGTGGGCGGCGCGCCCGCAAGCGAATAAGGAGAGGTTGGAGAGTATGCGCACCATCCAATTTGGGTCCATCTATCACATGCCCTGGCTGGAGTATCGCCATGCGCTGCCCGACGGGCGCGTGTGCCTGCGCCTCAAGACCGGCAGGGGAGAGTTTTCGCGCGTGGCCGTGCGGGTTACCAGCAATTACGCCATGCCCGATTATTTCAAAGGCGCGGACGAGTATGAAATGGCGGTGGCCTATCGCGATGAGTGGCATGATTTTTATGAGGTGATCTTTTTCCCCCGGGACCTGCGGATCAAGTATCTGTTCGTGCTTCAAAGCGATGAGCTGACGTTCAAGCTTGACGCCACGGGCCTGAAGGCGGGGGCGGATGCGGAGGAGGACGTGAGCCAGGCGTTCGCCTTTGCCTATGTGTATCCGGCGGCTCCCATGCCCGAATGGGCGCGGGGGTGCGTTGGGTATCAGATCTTTCCGGACCGCTTCCGCCGCGAACCCGTGGAAACCGATACGGAGCCTGTAGAGCCCTGGACCAGCACCCGCGTGCAAAACCAGTACCGCTTCGGCGGCAATCTGCGCGGCATTCTCAAGGCGGTGCCGTATCTCAAGGACCTGGGTGTAAAGATGATCTATACCACGCCCCTGTTCCTCAGCGACAGCTCGCACCGTTACAATACCTTCGACTACTTCAAGATCGATCCGCTGCTGGGCACGGAGGACGACCTGCGCGCGCTGTGCGACGAGCTGCATAAAAACGACATGCGCATCGTGCTGGATGGGGTGTTCAACCATTCGGGGCTCAAGTTCGCGCCCTTTGTGGACGCGATGGAAAAGGGCGAGGCCTCCCCTTACCGCGGCTGGTTCTGCTTTGACGACAAAATGCCCTATGGATACCACACCTTCGGCGACTGGCGCTACATGCCCAAGCTGAACCTGCAAAACGAGGACTGCGCGCAATATTTCCTGTCCGTGGGACGCTACTGGCTCGAAAAATGCCATGTGGACGGCTGGCGGCTGGATGTGAGCCCGGAGGTGTGGCCGGATTTCTGGCGGCAGTTCAAAACCATGATGCGCAAGGTCAACCCCGACAGCCTGATGGTGGCGGAATGCTGGGATGACAGCCGCGAGTGGCTCACCGTGGGCGACATGTTCGATTCCACCATGCACTATGTGCTCAGCCGCAACATCTGGAGCCGCTTTTGCCGTCATGAAATCAGCACGGCCCAGTTTGACTGCGCCCTCAATCGCGCCGCCATGCTCTATCCCCAGCGCACGCAGGAGGTGCTGTGGACGTTTCTGGGCAGCCACGACACGCAGCGCATCCGTACGCGTGCGGGCGGCGACCTGCGCATGGTGCACGCGGCAAGCTTCTTCCAGTTCACCTACCTGGGATCGCCCATCATCTACTATGGCGACGAGCTGGGCATGGAGGGCGGCGAGGACCCGGACTGCCGACGTCCCATGCGCTGGGATGATGTGGAGGACAACCCCACCCGGGCGCATTACCAGAAGCTGGCGCGCCTGCGCGCACAGCTGCCCGCGCTGCGCACAGGCCGGTTCCGCAGCCACGTGGCTCTGGAAAACGGCCTGTACGCCTTCCGGCGCGAAACCGATACCCAGCAGCTGCTCTGCGTCGTCAACACGGGACTGCAACCGGTCAGCGTGCGGCTGGAACTGCCCGGGGGCATGGCGGGAATGGCGGCCGTGCATGACCACTACAGCGGCCGAAGCCTGGCTGTTGCGGATGGTGGGGTGCATATTTCACTCAAGGTGGGTGAAGGCTTGATTTTGGAGTGAAATGCGGTACAATAGCAGAAGGAAAAGCGCGCGGCAGGCGCGGCGCAGGACGCCGGCTTTCCGCGCATTCCCATACGCAAAGGAGGAACACCCGGCATGAGGGAGCTGGTCGAGGCCATCCGCGCGAGGGGCGTGGGTGTGGGTACGGATATCGTCAAGGTGGATATGTTTCTCAATCACCGGCTGGACACGGACCTGTTTGTCAAGATGGGGCAGGCATTCGCGCAGGAGTTTGCGCAGGAAAAGCCGGATCTGGTGTTGACCGTGGAGGCCAGCGGGATTGCGGCGGCGCTGACCACCGCCATGGCCTGCGGAAATATCCCCGTGGTATTCGCCAAGAAGAGCCGCACCCGGAATGTGACGGGCGACGTGTATGAAAGCCGGGTATTCAGTTTTACCCATGGCGTGGAAAACCACATCCGTGTGGCCAAGGATTATCTTCCCAAGGGCGCGCGCGTGCTGATCATAGACGATTTTCTGGCCAATGGCGAGGCCGCCGAGGGCCTGTGCGATCTGGTCCGGCAGGCGGGGGCCACGGTGGTGGGGATCGGCATCTGCGTGGAAAAAAGCTTTCAGCCGGGCCATCAGAAACTGGCGCAAGAGGGATACCATGTGGTTTCCCTGGCCCGCGTCACGGCGATTCGGGATGGAAAGCTGATCGTGGAGGACTGAGAAACCCAACCGGACGCGCGGAGCCTTTATTCATCCGCGCAGAAGGTCAAAAATCCGGGCCCGGGCAAAGCCGCCTGGCTCGGAAGAGGGGGCTGTTTCGAGAGAAACAGCCCCTTTGCAATGCAGAAAACAGCAGGCCGGGCAGGAGGGGACCGGCGGGCCGGGAGAACCATCCCGGAAAGAAAGGCGGCAACAGAAACCGGGGTCTATGTCCGGCCTCTTGACCCCGCCTTTCGGATACCGGCCCCTGTTGCCCCATCAACCAGTCCCTAGGGCCGGGCCTCGGAAGCCCTGTCGGAGGAAACGTGCGCTTTCCGATAGGCCGTGGGCAACATCTGCGCAACGTCCTTGAATGCTTCGGAAAACTTCCCTTGCGTACCATACCCGACCTGAGATGCGATCTCGGCGATGGGGGCGTCGGTTTCCCTGAGCAGCTTCATGGCCTGACGAATGCGGTATTCCTTCATGTATGTGGCGATTGGCAGACCATAGACCGCCTTGAACACTTTCTTGAGCGTGGCGGTATTCATCAGATACTGCTTGGAAAGCGCTTCGATGGTAAAGCGCTGGTCAAGATGTTCCGTCAGCTGCTGATGAACCCGCTTGATCTGCTCCGTCTGCTGGGAACAATACTGGGTCAGGGCGTTCTGCTCCGGCTGAAAATCCAGAAGGAACAAGAGCAGTTCCTGAATCTTCAATGGCAGATACAGGCTGCGCCTCGCCGGACTTGCAGCATACAGGGGGGCAAAGATCCGCTCCAGGTCCGGGCAGGAGGAGAGGATGACGGGCTTTCCGCAGCAAAAGACGCTTTGAATCTTCTCCCGTTCCCTTCCCACCTCCCGCAAGATGGCGGATTCATTGTCCGAAAGAGAGGCAAGGCGGATGGAAATCGCAATGCCCTCGGCGTAGCCCAGCGGGAACATCATCGCGGAATCCGCACAACAGGCGGCGCTATGCACCGTCAAATCCCCGGCGCCCAAATAAACCGCCGTGCCCTCCCGCATATTCCAGCCCACGCGTCCGCTATGGCAGTAGAACAGCTCCAGAATGTCGGGAGAAGCCGCATGATGAAAGGTTGCTTCCGCAGATAGAAAAGCGGTATAGGATACATCAATGCCGGGATAGACAGAATAGACCTCCATCCTGCCCTTTCCCTCCGTTTTGGCCAGGACGCGGTCGGTCACATGCGGATGGTCCTGCCCAAAAACCGAACGGTGGATCACTTCCAGCTCTCCCGCCGGGATCTTTTGCAACTGCTTTTCCAGATAGGCGGGTCTGCCCTGGTTCATTCCTGCCCACCCCCCTGCGCTTTTTCAGAGGGGCAGGTCACTTCCACCATATACTCGATCATCTTGTGAAGCGACTGGGCCTGCGGGGTTGACGATGCGGTATAGTAAACCTCCTTGCCTTCCCGCCGGTTCACGATCAGCCCGGCGGCTTTGAGCTGCCTGAGGTGATGGGAGACGGCCGGGCTGCTCATATGCACCATGGCAGAGAGATTGATGACGCACTCCTCACAATGGCACAGCAGCCAAAAGATGCGGATGCGGCTTCCATCGCTCAGTTGCTTGAACACATCCGCCACCGTCTGGAAGTTTTCCGTGCTGGGCATATGCTCCAGCTCTTGTTCCATCGTCTGGCCATGGTCATGCGGTAAAGAGATACCTTCCATAAGGGGTCCCTCCTGTTCTGAGCCTATCATACCACGGAACGGAAGGAATGAAAACCGGCTTGCGTCCCTGTGAGGCCGCGCGGAGAGCAAAGCCACCCTGGAACCGGCCACCCGGCAGGGCGCCCGAAATGCCGCAAGGGGGCACCATTCACCGGACGTTCCGGAAGTCCGGCTTATCCTGCCATCTGCAACAGGCCATGGCTGCGGAGAGGAAAAACCGGCACAGGCTTTCCCGGGGAGCGGCAGCCCCTTGCGCAGCGCCAGCCAATCCTGGCTTCATCCGGCCATGCCCATGATGCAGGGCCTTCCCTTCAGGGAATGTACTTCATCCCCCACTGGCAAATGGCATAAAAGACCGGAAGCAGATCCCGGCCCTTTGGGGTCAGGGTGTATTCCACGCGAGGCGGAATCTCGCTGTATGGCTCCCGATATACAAGGCCGTCGGCCTCCAGCTCCTTCAGCGCGTTGGTGAGCATCGCGTTGGTGATGGGCGTAAGCACCTTCTTCAGTTCGCCAAACCGCATCGGTGACCGGATGCACAGCTCGTAGAGGATCTGGAGCTTCCATTTTCCCTGGAGCATCTGAACCACCGGCGTGACGGGACAGTTTCCCTTCGCCGTCAGGATGATGCCGCCTACCTTTTCCTGAAATTCTTCGTACGTCATGGCCTCGTCCACTGCAACCGCCTCTCCTGCACCGGTATGCCTTTTGATACCAGGTATCAAAGTTTTGCGTACTTGTAATTGTTTTGATTCTTGGTATACTTACTATATGAATGCTGCATCCGCGTGTCAAGCCCAAATGCGCGGGAATGGGTGGGTTCCGCTGCGGGTACCCATTCGTGGCGGACGCTGCCACGGGACCTTTGCGCCATGCTGAACGGCGGGGGCAGGCGGACCGGCTTGGAATGAAAAGGACGTGATCGGAGCCGAAACCGGGCGCGAAATACGAAAGGCCGTGTTCAAACCGCGGGGAATCCGGCCGGCCGGGCCCACGCCCTGCTATCCCGGTTTTTATGCAGGGGAGAGCCGCTTCCGATCACGGGAGACGTCCGGAAGAGATACCGGCTTGTTGCCGGGTATGGGAGGAGCAATGCAAATGGCAGGAATCGCCGAAAACAGCCTCCTGATTCAGGAGGTAGAGACGCACAATATCATGACCAAATCCAGCCTGCCTGTAGGCGGCTACTCCGTCAATCCCTATGTGGGGTGTACGCACGGCTGCCGGTATTGCTACGCCTCCTTCATGAAGCGCTTCACCGGCCACAGGGAGCCGTGGGGTACGTTTCTGGATGTCAAGCACTGGCCGCCGATCCGCAACGCAAAGAAGTATGCGGGACAGCGGGTGGTCATCGGCTCGGTGACCGACGGCTATCTGCCCCAGGAAGCCCAGTTTTGCAACACCCGAAAGCTCCTGAAGCAGCTCCTGGGCAGCGGGGCGGAAATCCTGATCTGCACCAAGTCAGACCTTGTGCTCCGCGACCTTGACCTGCTCAGCCAGATGGAAAGGGTGACGGTCTCCTGGTCCATCAATACCCTGGACGAGGGCTTCCGGGCGGATATGGACAAGGCGGTCAGCATCGAGCGCAGAATTGCCGCCATGAAACAGGTCTATGATGCGGGAATCCGCACCGTCTGCTTCATTTCCCCCCTCTTTCCCGGCATCACGGATTTTGAGGCGATCTTTCAGCGGGTAAAGGATCAGTGCGATCTGGTATGGCTGGAAAATCTGAACCTGCGGGGCGGTTTCAAGCAGAACATTCTGGACTATATCGCAGAAAAATATCCCCATCTGCTTCCCCTGTATCATGCCATTTACAACAGAGGGGACCGGAGCTATTTCCGCAGCCTGGAAGCCCAGGCAAAACGGCTGGCCGGGGAAAACAACTGTCCCTTTGTGGATAACGAACTGCCCTATGGACGGGCGGAGCCGGGCCACCCCGTTCTTGTGGATTATTTCTACCACGAGGAGATTCGAGGCTCGGAAAACAGCGGACAAAGAAAGCAGGCAGCTGAATAATGAAAGGCCGGAGCCATGGCGGTTCCGGCCTTTTGCCCGGACCGGCTGCGGGGGAGAAAACGCGCCGGTTTGCTTGGGGCCGGTTCCTTTGCTTTTTACCCAAATGGAAGCACCTTTTGCCCAAATGGGAGAATGTTGCCGGCAGCCATTGACGACCGGGAGGTTTTTGCGTATGATGACATTACGATTAAACGATTGTTTAATCGTAATATTGAAAACCAGTCAGAGAGGAGCCCTGGGGATGAAAAAGACGTATAAAATCGAAGTGGACTGCGCGAACTGCGCCAACCTGATGGAAGACGCCGCCCGCAAGAGTTCCGGCGTTCGTACGGCCACCGTCAACTTTATGACCCAAAAAATGATTGTCGAATTTGACGAGGGCATGGAACCTGCAAGCGTCATGCAGAATGTCGTCAAGGCCTGCAAAAAGGTGGAGCCCGACTGCGAGATCTTTCTGTAAGGCTGCAGGCTCACGGGGGAATGCGCTCTTCATGCGGCCGTCCGCAGGGCGCTTCTTCTTCAGATGGAAAGGATCATCAATATGCAGGAATACATTGTCAATGCACTGCTGATCGTGGTTGCGCTTCTCGCTTTGGTGCTTCAGATCATCGGGAGACGTCCCTCCGCTGCGATGACCCGCAAGCAGAAGGTGATGCTGTGGCGCATTCTGGCGGCCACCGTGCTGCTGCTGGCGCTGCAGACGCTGGGCCCTGCCGCCTTTGAGCCGCTGGGTGCGGCAGGCCGCTGGGTTCGTCTGGCCCTCTTCCTGGCGGATTACCTGATTATCGGTTATGACATTCTGCGCAAGGCCTGCAAAGGTATTCGCAACGGTCGGGTTTTTGACGAAAACTTCCTGATGGCCGTCGCCACACTGGGCGCTCTGATTCTGGCCGTGTATGAGAACGGAGAGTACCTGGAGGCCATTGCGGTCATGCTGTTCTATCAGGTGGGCGAATGGTTCCAGTCCTATGCCGTGGGCAAGAGCCGCCGGAACATCAGCGAGCTGATGGATATCCGTCCGGACTATGCCAACATCGAGCGGGACGGCCGGCTGGAGCAGGTGGACCCGGATGAGGTCAGCATTGGCACGGTGATCGTGGTGCAACCCGGCGAAAAGGTGCCCATCGACGGCACGGTGGTGGAGGGGTGCTCCACCCTGAACACCTCGGCCCTTACCGGCGAAAGCCTGCCCCGTGAGGTCAGGCCGGGGGAGGAGATCATCAGCGGCTGCATCAACATGACCGGCCTGCTGCGCATCAAGACCACCAAGGAGTTTGGCGATAGCACTGTGTCCAAAATCCTGGACTTGGTGGAAAACGCCTCCTCGTGCAAATCAAAATCCGAGGACTTTATCTCCCGGTTTGCCAGGATCTATACTCCGGCGGTCTGCTATGCCGCCCTGGCCCTGGCGGTCGTTCCGCCGCTTGTGAGGATGTTTGCGCTGGGAATGGAGGGCGGATGGGAAACCTGGATCTACCGCGCCCTGACGTTCCTGGTGGCCAGCTGCCCGTGCGCTCTGGTGATCTCCATTCCGCTGTCCTTCTTCGCCGGCATCGGCGGCGCCAGCAAGGCCGGCATTCTGGTCAAGGGCTCCAATTATCTGGAAATCCTGTCCCAGACCAGAACGGTTGTCTTTGACAAGACCGGCACCCTGACGCAGGGCGTGTTTGAGGTCAACGGCATCCATCACAACGAGATGGACGACGCCAGGCTGGTGGAGTACGCCGCCCTGGCCGAGAGCGCTTCCTCCCATCCCATCAGCAAGAGTCTGAGGAAAGCCTACGGCAGGGAAATCGACCGCAGCCGGATTACCGACGTTCAGGAGATCAGCGGCAATGGCGTCATCGCCAAGGTAGACGGCATGAAGGTGGCCGCGGGAAACGACAAGCTCATGGAACGGCTGGGGGTGGAGTATATCCCCTGCCACAGCGCGGGCACCATCATCCACATGGCCATCA
>ERZ857521.3829-NODE-3829-length-11773-cov-10.461939_pt1 | contig 11773 bp, 7 predicted proteins | sample MGYA00519701_ERZ857521 | MGnify/ENA primary metagenome ERZ857521 (study PRJEB31778, sample SAMEA3449346) | human gut metagenome | biome: human gut; feature: human-associated habitat; material: faeces | place: United Kingdom | collected 2010/2012 ...
CATACAACCTGCTTCCTAAGAAACCGTCACTCAATATTGACATCATTGATAAAAGTAGGCTTATTGCATAAGATTATCATACCGAACTCACGTTAATATTGGTAATATTTGTCATAGTTTTTCCATTTCTCTTGCGACAACATTAGTCTGACCTGTCAAAACATATCATGTTTTTATGCCTATGAAAAAGTAGCCACGTTCTGCCTTTTTTAGTGCGCCATTTTTTTGCATCGTCAATAATAAGCCTTTTTCATATCAATGTATAGGGATTTTTATAAATGAGTTTTTGTCATAAATTGTGGTTTTTACAATGAAATTACTGTTGCTCTTTCCGTATATTAGATAGAAATTTGCTGTAGTTGTTACCCCTAATATATTGCGTATTGTATTTATTGAAATGATAGTAGTTACATTTTTAATGCTACGGCAACGATTTTCATCGTTTAAAGGAGTTGTTCGATATGAACTTTATATAGTTATCCATTAAAAAGAACACATTTTGAGATATTGTTTCATCACAATATCTCACAGATTTTTCAATAATTGTCAAAAGAGGTTTCTTTTGAAGTTGTATCAGCGGCGACTAAAAGCAGGTAAACAGCAACTCCAAATACATCTTTATAAAAGTTGCGTCCTAAAGCGGAAGTCTGATTTCATGTGTGCGATAGTAGGGTCTACCCCTACACGCTTGCATAAAAGTTTGTGCTTCTTTCTTCGTATGTGATATTGGTGCTACATAAAAAACACGGCAAAATGTAAAATAATATATTAAGGCATAAGTTTATCCACAAAAATAGTTTGAATGATAATGTTTGTGCCAAAATTCTGTTATCTTCATAAATGAGCATACCTCCATATGGCAAAATCACGGAAATAAAATAGAGACCAATGCAGCAATCCGCATTGGAAGACGGATACCGAACTGTTCATCGCACGCATTCCGTATATGATGCAAGGCGGTACTATTGAAAGCATAGGGGCTAAGTTCTCCCCAAATAGGCGAACGCATTGGATATGCACCAGACTACGGTCAACAATTGGGTTAGACGCTTCGAGGATGAGGGAATCGGAGGTCTGTGTACCCGTCCGGTCGCGGACGCAAGCCCATTATCGGTACACAGGACGAAGAAATCATACGACAAACCATCGAAAAAGACCGCTCAAGTGTTTTGACAGCCAAGGCGCAAGGGTATTCGCGACCGGGAAGGCTGCCTACGAGGGAGACGCTTAGGCGTTTTTTAGGCGCATTGGTGCAAGATTTGAACGTATAAGGAGCATCCAAAGGGCAAAACCTCACCGCAACTCTACCAATATAAGCTGTGGAAGTTGCAAGAGCTTGAACGGCTGTGGCACAACGATTCCATAGACCTTTATTATGGGGATGAATCTCATATTTGTGAGGAAGCGTAAGTGCCGTATGGCAGGAAATTTTCCAAGGAAGACATTTATATTCTGTCACAACGAGGAGCGAGACTCAACTGCTTCGCCATGATTGACCACCGTTGTCATACTCATTGGTGCACGACAGGGAAAAGCATTGATGCCGACACGATGATTGGTTTTCAGGACAATTTCTCCATGACCGTCAGGCACAAGACCGTAATCGTGTTTGACAATGCGCCCATACACCGAGCAAAAAGACTGCTCGCACTTAGGGACATATGGGAGAAAAGAGGACTGCATCTTTTTTCCTGTCGCCGTATCCTCGCTGCTTAATATAGTCAAGATTCTTTGGCGGATGCTCAAGGGAAAATGGCTTCAACCAAAAGATTATCTTATAGCAGACACTCTCTTTTGCGCTGCCAATCAAGCATTGGCGGCTATGTGGATGGCCTGATGATTAATTTCAAATATCATGCAGCCTAATTTTGTTGACTAACTATATAATGAAATATTGTCATTTTCTTATGTCAAAGGTGAAATGGTAACTATATATAATTAGCCAGAGTTAGGACAATTCATGGCACACCACAATTATATAGTTCTCCCTTAAAATATCCGTTGTTACTTGATTGTCAACACGTTAAAGCTTTATTTGCTTTGAAACAACTGTAAGTTCTTGTAGCTTTACGGTCGAAAACTTGTAGATTATATGATAAACTAGACTTATCCCCAACCCTCTTTGTTCAGTTCGTTGACAGGCCGACTGAATCCCAAACATCCTTGTACCTGTTTGCCAACAAGATTGACTGACAGCGTTTTAAATCCCTTCGCTCCGTTATGCCGCACGAACAACAGGCGTCCTGCAAAGCCCATCCGTTTGACGTACGGACTTTTGCTTCTTAAGCACGTCGCAACATGTCCGATAAATCAGTCGTAGGGGAAATGGAGCGAAAACGCTTATTACCAGTACTTTTTTAGGATGCTTGAGTCTTTTCTTACAATGCGAACGAACTGGTATATTTCCGAGGTGTATCGGCGAGAGAGGCATGAAGCTAATTTTGCCAGAAAGCATCTGTGTCAACTGGGAGGATGAAGGACATGACTACCATGGCAAGGTCTTCATCGACTCCACCGCGCAGAAAAAGAGTATTACTACACTGATTCGAAGTTACATAAAAAGATTGTCAGCAAAATGTTGTCCATCGTAAAGTCCCTTGGCCTTCCCTTGCTCTAAGGCTACATCTTTACCCCTAAGAAGATTTACAGAAATCAATGCTTCCGTAACAATTCGAAAACCTCGGCAAAACCTTGCGGGCAGATAGACTTGTCTGGAAACTGAAGTGCAGCTTGGAGAGAAACCATGATACGACTCTCTGCTCGACATCTTTGAAAGGATACTTTTCCAGAAGCGCAACTCTCTGGAAAAAGTCTATTCACGACATGACCATAGGAACATTGTATAAGCCCGAGGTTGGAACAGAAAAAGTATGATTTCTACAACAAGGTCTCAATCATCTGCTCAATTACTGAAATAATTCTGGGAACCAAGTTCTTCCGTAACGAACATGATTGGTATACCATTGAAGAATCACTTTTAAAGGTGGAACGCATTACCGGGAAAAAAATCATGATACTGGTGAGGCTGGGGGGGAAAGAAGTCTATGGGGCACAAATCCTGACACAGGATGTTCCCAATAAAAAGGACAGTTGCCACATACACCTATCATACATCCAATTAAGTATGTATACATATGAATTATATTATGAATAAGTAATGATTATATGTGTATTGGATTCTTATATTGCAATAAAACTTTTATATTATATATTTTTTTTAATTTAATCATGAAATTATAATTATAATATTAATTATTGCTAAAATTCAACAACATACTTTTTGGTATTATATAAATTTTCTATATTTGCAAATATTAGATTGGAATACTATAAAATGAGTTTTAATTATTGATAAATTTAAAAATAAATATTCAAAATACAATAAAAATATTCATTGCGTAAAACTATTTTGATTATGAACTCACTTAAAATATTATTACTAATAATAACCGTGATTAACAGCTTACTTTTAAAAGCACAAAATGAGCCTTCGAATCAACAAATTGACACCATACATAAAACGATACTGCTTGATAACGTAACAATACGTCGCAATTGGATATATCAGCATGATGGTAACACGATAGTCAATGTAGAACAAATCCCAGGATATGATAAATATCAAGCGGATCAAATTGTTGCACAACTACCTGGCGTTACAAAATCTGTGAATGAAGGTTATAAATTAAATGGGACAAAAGTTGTATTTTATATTAACGGCATAAAACAAAATATCTCACAGGAGTCTCTTGATGCCTATTTGCAATCATTACCAGCAACCATGCTTTCAGAAATTGAATTAGTAAATATAAATTCTGGCAAATATGGTTTAGAAGAAAATGCTGTAATAGAAATAAGAACCAAACGAAATATCCCAGAAGGAATTAATAATCAACCAGGTGCAAGTTTTAAAACATTTGATTATGGTTTTTATGAGATAAAACCAAATTATTTTTTCATGATAAAAAAACATAGATGGTTGTTTTATAATTATATTGCTTTTGAGGATTATAACCCTTACCAGAAATATTCAGAAAATATGAATTTTAATAATGTAAAGCAGATAAACAAAAGCACAACGAGTGGCCGACTTTATGCTTTGAGATACAATTCTCGCTTATCCTATGGATTTAAGAATGACAATCTTTTAGAGTTTAGTACTTATATCTATTATGACCAAGGACGTACACATACAAATTGGTTATATAGGCAAGTTATACATAACGAGAATACGATAGAAGAAAAATACTATAAAACTCACAGTAATGATGATTTGTGGAATGCAAATATATCGTATACTATACCAAAAAAGAAGCTGTCTTTTCATGGAATATTATATTATAATTTAATATATGGTGGATTGAGGTCTAAAAATAGCTATTATAATAACGATGAAAATGGTAGGAATAAATATATGCATTCTAAATTGAATACGACAGGATGGATGCACACCTTTGCTGGTAATATGGAAAGTGTATTGGGAAAATGGGAACTTCAATATGGTTTTCAGTTCCAATATAATAAATTAAATGATGATGCTAGGTACGTGGAAACCGAAACAAACAAAAAAAGTGGCAGTAAGTTTAATGGATATGAGTTAAATTCTGCATCATATTTTTCTATTAAATATCTAATATCGCAGGCCTTGTCTGTTAAAGCAACAATGAATTTTGAAAATCTATTCTATAGATTGCATTTTACAAAAGAATCAATTAATAGAACTCAACGAAAATACAACTTATTTCCGTCACTATTGATTTTTTATAATACTACAAATTATAATGCAACGTTAGGCTTTATATCCAATCAAGTAAGGCCGGACTATTTATCTATGGCGCCAAGTACGCATATTATAAATGAATTTTACTATGAATATGGAAATCCAGAATTAAAATCTACAAGAAATTACTCCTTAATATTTAATAATACCCTTTTTAGGTATCTATACATTAACTTCAAGTATACATATTTCCATAATGCAATAAATAAAATATACTCCTTAGACGAAAAGGAACATACCTATGCAACATTTTCCAACTATGCCAACATGGAAAATTATAAAATTGACATGGTTCTACCGTTTAAGATCCTAAAAGGCAAGCTTTATGGACAGGTTATTGGTAATTTCACCTATGTAAAATATAAAAAATTCAACAATAGTTTTATTCCACCAAAAAATCGTAATAAAAACTATTGGTTGTATAATTTAGCAATGTCTATGCAATATGATATAACAGACAGGTTTAACATGAACTTACAAATACAATATGTGCCAAAACGCAAAGCTTTATTATACACTTCTAAAGATTACGGATATGCAGAATTAGGCTTAGTATATTCTGCATTAAAAAATAAAAATCTACTTTTAAGTCTAAGCATATCTAATCCTTTTAATATTGCAAATCAACATAAAGACCTTTTTTATAGCGAACATATACGAAATGAATTTCATTATACACGTGGAAACATTATAAACCTTTCTATCCGTTTGCGTATAAATAGAGGCCAACAGGTAGTTAATGAATACAACGAATACACACCAAATCTTACAAGAATGCCAATAAAGTGAAAACCTCTTATCGAATAAAAAACATTATCAACATTAAACAATAAGAATATGGAAAAACTATCAATTAAGTACAAACCAATCAGTGAAACTGATTATTTGTCTGACAGTCAACTTGCTTCTATAGAAGCAGGTTCTTGTGATGCAGCATGTAAGAAATCATGTTTGCCAGGTAATCAAAATGCAAATATAGGAAATGGTAACGGAACTGCATCCGGAAATTTAGAACACTTACAAACAAATACAAATAACAATCAAGCGTTAATCCAATAATTCTTTCGTATAAGAGGTTTTCTTTTTAGTATTTTGCTTTATTGAGCATCATGTGCATTTAGAGATATGACAGCTTTAATGACAATGCCTTATTTTATGCCATCTATTATAGGTGCTTTTCATGTAATTTATAATATAAATAAAAATAACGAAAATGGAATATTGGAAAAAATATATATTTAATCCTATATATAAATTAAAAAACGACAAGGATAGGATTTTATTAATGAATAAAAGAAATTTTGGCAGCAATACAATATTACATTTTTTGCATCCAGTCCATGCGATATTGTTGTGCATGTTTAATGGGGATCAAAATTTAGAAACAAAAATTAAGACGATTGCTGATTTTTATGAGATTAGCATTAACGAAGCAATTTCACTCATAAAACCTATCATAGAAAATAACAATGAAATTTATTTTAAGTATCTTGGAGTCACATTTACATTTCCACCTAAAACACTAATAGAAAATACAGAAAATATTATAAGAACGGATTTAAACATTCAAGAATATATTATTACAGATAAACTTGATTTTAGAAGAAGACGTTTATCTAGTCCTATAAACATGCTTATTTGTATAAATTTAAGATGTTATACAGATTGTATTTATTGTTATGCTAATAAAAACGTTCAATACAAGCCTTTGTCTACACAGAAATGGATTGACATTATACACGAGGCAAAAAATATCGGTATTGAAACGCTGGACATAACTGGCGGGGAATTTTTTATGCAGCCAGGTTGGTATGATATCTCTAGTACAATCCTTGAATGTGGTTATACTCCCGAAATTTCAACAAAGGTACCATTAAGTGAACATACATTACGACAAATAAAGGATGTTGGTCTAAAAAAATTGCAATATTCACTTGATACCCTTGATTGTGATATTGCTATAACAAATTATAAAGTAAAGAAAGATTATATAAAGAATTTTATACAGTCTATACGTATGGCAGATAAGCTAGGATTGTCTATAATAATAAAATCAACGCTAGACCGTAACACTTGTAATCAAAGAAATGTTGCTAATATTATAAATTTTGCAATAACACTTTCAAATATAGAACGTTGTGTCTTTTCTGTTACTGGATATAGTTGTTATAAATCAACAAATAACTATTCTCTAATCAAACCTTCATTAGATATGATTTATGAAGTGGTTGAATATATAAAGTGTCGTAGCAAATATGTAGAATTTCCCTTATATGATGATACTTATTTTTATTCAAAAAAAGATTTACAAAACTATTCTTCATTTATAAAAAGGGCGCAATGCACGGCAAACATTGATGGCTTGGTTGTTTTGCCTGACGGTAAAATTACTATTTGTGAAGAGCTATACTGGAATAATAATTTTATTATTGGTAATATAAATAATAATTCTTTAATTGAAATATGGAATTCACCCAAAGCAACAAATTTATGGAATTTACAGAGTAAAGACTTTCCAGTTTCTTCTCCTTGCAAGACATGTTTGGGATTTAATGAATGTCGTCATGGCAAAGGCGTTTGTTGGAAAATGGTTATAGCAGCATATGGACACAACAATGTACTTTATCCAGACCCTAGATGTCCCAAAGCTCCTAAAATAATCAATAATTTTACAATAGATTGAAAATGATTTGTGAAAAATGCGTATATTCAAAAAGCACGAAACAAGAAATTGCAATTTTCTTGAAAGGTTTAGGAATGCAAATATATGACAATATGAATATAATGTGTTTCTCTGCTAAACTGGATAATGAAATTGTCGCTTGTGCTATTTTAAATATCAATAAAAGAGCAATAGAACTGGATTTGATATATGTAGTTCCAATGTTAAGATTTTTGGCGATAGGTACAAACTTATTTAAATACCTTAAGTCATATATTTTTGATAATTATCCAAAAACAAATTTGGTTATTAAGTTCAATTCCAAATATGATAAGAATGGAGTTGATAGCTTTTATCGTAAAAATGGCTGTACTAAATCTATATATGATTACACTAAGTATATCATACCATTTTCATGTTCTTCCAATATATTGAAAATAAAACATAAATATTTTAATAATGATAATATTATTTATTCGAAACACATTACAGAACTTGCATTACAAGATAAATTAAATGTATATAATTCCATCTGCAAATATCACATACCAAACTTTCTTCAACCATTTAAAAAAGTTATCAATATGATTCGTAGTTATGAATATTTTTATTTTAACTACAAGGATGAAGTGTTGGGATGGTGTTTATGCTATTTAGATGTCATAAATAATATAAATATTAACATAACATACATAATTCCTACATTTCGGAAATACCAATTAGGCTTTTATTTTTGGAATGATATTTATAAAAAAGTAATTTCAAATGGTGACTATATAAAAAATATAGTTTTTGAATTTGACAAAAGAAACATGAAATTATACAAATATTACTATAGATTATTGCATGATTATATTAACCAAGAATTGGATTATTTTATTATAAATGTAAGTGGATATTAAAATCTATTTGTATACCATTGATCATCCTTTACCGCATTCACTAATCCATAGAATTGAAGAATAACAAGAATGCATACAATTTAAAAATCACATATAAATGAATTTATGAAATATCCTTACTATGCACAGTTAGATAATATGGATTGTGGCCCCACGTGCCTAAGAATGATTTGCAAATACTATGGCAAAAGTTTTTCTCAAGATTTTTTGTCTAAAAAATGTTTCACACAAAAAACAGGAACATCATTGTTAGGAATTAGTGATGCTGCTCAAATTCTTGGCTTTGAAACTAAGGGTGCTATGATTACAATAGGACAGCTAATATATAACAACAAATTTCCATGTATTGCTCAATGGAACAAACTTCATTTCATTGTAATTTATGAAATACATAAAAACACTATTATCGTTGGAGATCCTGCGGTTGGCATATTAAAATATGATTTAGAAAAATTTTGTAAGTCGTGGCATTCAACAGTAAACTCAGAGGGGGAATTTATAGGTGTCGTTTTGTTGTTAAAACCTACTAATAAATTTTACAATTATAGCAACGAAACAAACAAAATAAGTGCGATAAAATATAAAAATATATTAAGGCACATAAGACTTCAAAAAAAACTTTTTATTGGATTGTTATCTTCAATTATAATAGGAAGTATTATAACTCTTATTTTCCCCTTTTTCACGCAGGCTATTGTAGATGTAGGCGTAAATAATAGAAATTTACACTTTGTATTAATTGTATTACTCTGCCAATTATCATTATGCTTTGGCTCCGCAATAAACAGTTATATCAGTAGTTGGTTTACGCTCCACATAAGTAGCAGAATTAATATTACAATTGTTGATTTCTTCCTAAGAAAACTTATGATGTTACCAATCTCATTTTTCAACAGTAAAATGATAGGAGATCTTTTACAGCGAATTAATGATTTCTCACGTGTGGAAAAATTTTTAACTACATCTGTTATTTCTATACTTATTTCAATTATCGGTTTTATTATTTATGGTTATGTCTTATTTAATTACGGATTAATATTTATTTTGATTTTTATGTTTGGCTCATTACTATACATCATATGGATTGTTTTATTTCTAAAAAAAAGAAAAAAAATAGATTATATGCGTTTTCAAGGAGCAGCAGAGAATCAAAGTAATATTATACACATAATTAATGGTATCCAAGAAATCAAGTTAAATAACTGTGAACGTATTAAATTAAATAAATGGAGAAAAACACAATTAAAATTGTATAATATAAACATTAAGGGATTATCTCTCGCCCAAATGCAAGAGTTGGGTGGCAACTTGATAAGCCAAACAAAAAACATATTGATAACTTTTATTGCGGCCAATCATGTTATTGATGGCAAAATTTCATTAGGTATGATGATGGCTATTCAATATCTTATTGGACAACTAAATGGCCCTTTATATCAAGTAATAAACTTTATAAGATCAGCACAAGACACTTCAATTAGTGTAGAACGTATCAATGAGATAAATTTAAATAAAGATGAAGATGAAATAAATCGGCATAAAAATAAGACTATAGAATGTAATCAAGATATATGTTTGTCAAATGTGTCATTCCAATATCATGGTAAAAGATCTCCTAAAGTTTTAAATAATATAAACTTAAAAATAAGGGGTGGTAAAGTTACTGCTATTGTCGGAGAAAGCGGAAGTGGAAAAACAACTTTAATTAAATTAATATTAGGTTTTTATACACCTTCTGAAGGAAAAATAACAATTGGCGCAAATAATCTTAAAGACTTAGATTTGAGAGAATGGAAAAAAGAATGTGCTGTAGTTATGCAAGATGGATATTTATTTAGTGAAACAATATTACAAAATATTGGTCTAATAGACGAATATCCAATGAAAGAGAAAGTTGTATATGCATCTAAATTGGCCTGTATTGATGATTTTGTGGCAAAGTTGCCTTTAAAGTATAATACACTAATAGGTGAAGATGGCATAAATCTCAGTATTGGCCAAAAACAAAGAATATTAATCGCAAGAGCCATATATAAAAATTCTCCATATTTATTTTTAGATGAGGCTACAAATTCTCTTGATGCGAATAATGAAAAAAAGATAATAAGCAACCTGAACAAATTTTACAAAGGTAAAACAGTTATTATTGTAGCTCACAGGATGAGTACAGTAATAAATGCGGATAATATTATAGTACTAAATAAAGGATCTATTGTCGAACAAGGAACACATAAAGAATTATTGTTTAATCATGGCGCCTATTATAATTTAGTCAAAAATCAATTATATTTGTAATTAACAATGAGTTATGAGAATTTAAAATTACCCAAAGTCGTATTTCCTATTTGGGGTATTGCACTTATGTCATTCTATATAATAATTTTCTTTTATATTCTATCACAAATAAAAATCACACAAACTTATGTTTATGACTTAAAAATAGAAGCTAAAAAAACACATTCACATGATTTAATGATAGGGCTAATAAATACAGAAACTAATGTTAAATATGAAAATGAGATTTTAGCAAAAGTAAATGAATCAAACAAGTATATATATATTCCTATATTAAAGAAAGAACAAACTGCTAAAGGAATGAATATATATATATCAGTGCCTAAAACTGAATATAAAAACAAACCAGATTCTAAAAACGTGATAAAAATTAAATATGAATTGTCTTTGCTTGATTATATAATTAAGCAACTAGATATAGATTCTCTATATTAGCTAAATTAAACAATATAATACAAATCAGTATCTACTTACTTGCTGTTCAACGTTAAAAATGGTAGTTTAATAAACAACACTCTATTTACAATGGTACAATCATCATCTAAAAATTTCATGTCCAAACGAAATGTCTGATTATCTTATTACATTCAGAAAAATGTAATAATTCAACTGTGTTAGTTCCTATTGTGTCAATGAATTTCAATGGATTTAAAGCAATATGTATAGGATAATATATCAGGATATTTCTTCTGCAGAATCTATACCTATCCACACACTCAATCTCGGGTCATAATACCTTGCACCGTAGTAGTCACCATGTCTCCTCGTCAAACTCCTTGGCGTTGAAGAGGTACGGCGTGTTCCACGTGTTGTTCCGCTCTTCAATGAACACCTCGCCGAATGGTACGTACTCTACGTGCTGCACAACCTCGCCGTCAAGGTTGGTGATGTAACTCGTGCTACCAAGGTGGTCGGGATGGTAGTAGAACTGTAGGTTCTCGTAGGCGTCACCCTCCTGGAAGTTGCCGTCAAGCGTGTTGGCCTGCGCCACAGCGTTGGCCTGCGCCGCCTCCAAGGAACCGTCGTCGCAACAGAAGCCCTCGCCGTTCACATAGTCGTCGTTGTCAGTTCCGTTGTACGGCACGCCAAAGGTAGCATAATTATCCTTTATGGCCTGCAGCTGTTGACTATATT
>ERZ857521.3830-NODE-3830-length-11772-cov-2.722625_pt1 | contig 11772 bp, 16 predicted proteins | sample MGYA00519701_ERZ857521 | MGnify/ENA primary metagenome ERZ857521 (study PRJEB31778, sample SAMEA3449346) | human gut metagenome | biome: human gut; feature: human-associated habitat; material: faeces | place: United Kingdom | collected 2010/2012 ...
TTCGTTCGTTGATGCTCATGCAAATCCTCCTTTCAAAAGGGATTATATCAATATTTTCGTACTAAGTCAAATAATCATTTGACAATTCGTATTTAGTATGATAATATTCGTATGTAATCAAAAAATGGAGGTGCAAAAAGTGACCAGAGAAGAGCTGCTGCAAGAGGCCATGGCGACGATCGAGAAAATGACCGACGAGGAAGCCCAGGCGGCCACGCTGGTGGCCGCCGGCATGATGGCCGGGTACGAAGTCGGCCGCATGAGCGCATAAGCCATGCGGCCCCATATAACAGGGAAGGGAGAAGAAACCATGCCGGAAAAACTGCTGCGCCCGGCTGATGTGGCCGAGCTGCTGGGGGTGAGCTATGACTGCGCCTGCCAGCTGATGAAAAGCATGCGCTGCATTAACCTGACCCAGAAACCAGGCGCGGTGCGCCCAAGGCTGGCAGTGACGGCGAGCGAAATCGACCGCTGGCAGAAAGCGCGCACGCAGAAGCCGGATGCTTACTGGGCGTATCCCGCATCACCCGTCAAGGGGAAGGGTGGGAAAGTGAAAAATAACGTGGTGGAGTTCGACCCGAACCTGTGGGAGATGGGGCCGGACGGGAAACCAAGGATCAAACGAAAGCGGGCGTGATCGAAGTGGTGGAGTATCGTAAGGCGACCCGGCGCGGCGAGCGCCGGAAGATAAGACGCGCGTTGTCGGAGTGCGACCAGCGCGACGTGACGCGCTATGTGGCAATCCCGCTGGTGCTGGCGTATGTGGTGATGGCGGCGTGGCTGCTGGTATGGACTGCCGGGAGGATATCGTGAATGGCGTATGCGAAGCTTGAGCGCCTGCTGTGCGACGAGGCGAAGCCGGGCGATGGCCTGACGGCGTGCGCGGAATGCGAAAGCCCGTGCGAGTACGGAAAGCGGGCGCTGGCGGAGGCGGATGACCGTACGCTGGCGAGCCTGATGTGCGGGGCAGACTGCGAGACGTGTCGGCAGCCGTGCAACCTGCGAAGGGTAGTGACGGCGAGAGGATTAAAGCCGGCACAGCACCGCCCGGCAGTAAGCCGCAAGCGGACGATGCAGGCAGGCTGGATTGACATCGCAATGCGGCCATACATCGAAAGGCACGGAATGGCCAACCAAAGGAGGCGCGGAGCATGCTGACCACGGGGCGCGTGATCGCGGAGGGCACGGGATGCGTGACCATCGCCACCAGCAGGCCGCCTGCGGACAACCTGAGCGATCAGGTGACGGTGGTATGGATGGACAAGCGGCTGATCAGCCCGGAGCAGCGCCGGAAGGCGCATGCGCTGATGGGGGAGATAGCCGCGTGGAGCGGCGACACGCCGGAGAACGTGAAGGCGTGCATGAAGATGAATTTTCGCCGGCGCGTGGCGCAGGGGCTGACGAATGATCTGATCAGCCTGGCGGACTGCACGATGGCGGAGGCGCGGATGTTCATCACGATGCTGATCGAGTTCATGCTGGACATGGACGTGCCCAGCAAAGTACCGCTCTACGAGTGCCACGACGATGTGCACGCTTACGTGTACGCCTGCGCGACGCACAAAAAATGCGCGGTGTGCGGGCGCAGGGCCGAGCTGCACCACGTTGACCGCGTGGGCATGGGGCGCGACCGGCAGGAGATATGCCACATCGGGATGCGGGCGCTGCCGCTGTGCCGTGCGCACCACGAGGAAGCACACCGGCACGGGGACGGGCGGCTGATGGAGAAATACCATCTGGAGCCTGTGATGATCGACGGGAAAATCGCGAAAGCGTACAACCTGAAAGGAGAATAAGATGTTTGCGGTCATCTGCGACAAGTGCGGAAAGATCACGAAAAGCCGGTTTGATGCATCCGGATATTACAAGATAGACTTCTATGCCAGATCGGAGCTGCTGAAAGGCCGTGCTTATGTTTCCGCACACCTTTGCCCCGAATGCGGGCAGAGGATGATTGAAGAAATGGAGCAACTGAACAAAAAGGAGAATGCGGAGTGAACAGACTGACCATCATCGGGAACCTCACGCGTGACCCGGAGCTGCGAACCACGCAGGACGGGAAGAATGTATGCACCTTTACGGTGGCGGTAAACCGGAGAGGGCGCGAGGGGGCGGACTATTTCCGCGTATCGGCATGGAATGCGATGGGCGAGAATTGCCACAAGTATCTGGCCAAGGGGCGGAAGGTAGCTGTATGCGGCACGGTGAGCGCGCATGCCTACACGGCGCAGGACGGATCTGCGCGGGCGTCGCTTGAGGTCATGGCGCAGGATGTGGAGTTTCTGACGCCGCGGCAACAGGGAGAAAGCGGAGAATCGCAGGACGGATACACGCCGGTTGACGGCGAGGATCTGCCGTTCTGACAGGGAGGCAAGTGGCATGAAGTACATTAAAGTCTATGCGGACTTTGCCGATGCCCTGGCCCTGCTTGGAGATGCGGAACAAGGGCGGCTGTTCATGGCCATGCTACGGTATGCGCAGACCGGAACAGAACCCGACTTTCGCGGGAACGAGCGGTTCCTGTGGCCGCAGGCAAAAGCGGGCATAGACAGGTGTACCAATACCTACGGCAACAGGTGCGCCGCTGCGGCAGCCGCGAGGGCTGCAAGGGGCAGGGCGGCATCCGGGGCCGGGACTGAAACCAACATTGAAACCAACATTGAAACCAATATGAAACCAGAATGTTTCCAGCATGGTGGGGCATTGGAACCATTCTATAAGAGAAGAGAAGAGAAGAAAAGAGAAACCCCCGTAGCCCCCTTTGACGGAGACGGGACCGGTCCGCAGACGGGCGCGGACCATGAAGCCGCATCCCTGCTGAGCGACGACGAGGCGCGAGAGCTGCAGGAGGCTTTTGACGCGGTGCTGGATGCGGCGCACGATATCGGCATTCCTCAGACATCGGCGGACGTGCGAAAGGCCAACGCCCTCGTGGCGGACTACTCCGCTGCGTGGGTGCTGGAGGCTGTGGATCGCGCGGGGACAGGCCCGGCCAGCGCGAGAAGCTGGCGGTACGTGGAGGGAATACTGCGCAAGTGGCGGGCCGCGGGAGGCATGGACGCGGAGCAGGCGAAGGCACGAGCGGCGGTGCCGGACATAGCGGAGGTGGGGTTTGAGTGATTTACAGCGAGCTTGCGGAAAACACGGTGATCGGCGCGCTGATGCAGGTATCATCCCCGGCGGAATGGCTTGCCGGGCTGTGCGAAGAGGATTTCGTACAGGAACTGAACCGCGCGGCGCTGAGCGCGATGCACAGGCTGTGCGCCCGACGGGAGCCCATCGATATCCGCACGGTAGGCTACGAGATACGCCGGGATGAACGCGCAAAGGACGAAGGGAAGGCGCAGGCGCATCTGATCGGCTGCTTTCGCGCATGTCCCGCGCCCAGTGGCGTACAGGGGTATGTGAAACGCATCAAAGAGCTGAGCGCCCGAAGAATGCTTCAGCGGGTCGCGGAGAAGCTGGCCGCTTCGGCGGCTGACGAGGGATTGCCGCCGGACGAGACGGCGGAGGAGGCCATGGCAGAGCTTCGGCGCGTAGGCAGGAGCGAGGCGACCTGGCAGGAGATGAGCGCCATGGTGGGCATGACCATGGACGACGTGGAAAAGCTGGCGGGCGGCGGAGGGACTGTGACGCCTACGGGCATAGCGGACCTTGACGCGGCCATGGGCGGGTTTTTTCCGGGCGAGCTGACCGTGCTGGGCGCGCGGCCGGGTGTGGGCAAGAGCGCGCTGGCGGCCTATATGGGCGTGCAGATCGCCGCAAAGGGCAAAAAGGTGGCGGTGTGTTCGCTGGAGATGTCGCCGATGCAGTACGTGAAGCGGCTGATCGCCGCGCAGAGCGGGGTGGACGGTCGGAAACTTCGGACCGGGCGCGGGATTACCGAGGCCGACTGGACGGCCATGAGCGACGCGTGCGCGGAACTGGCCGGGTACAGCATGCCGTTCACCTTCAGCGTAACGACGGTGGAGGACCTTGCGGCGGCGGCGCGCAGGCGCAGGGACGCGCGCGGGCTGGACCTGCTGGTGGTGGATTACCTGCAGCTTTTGAAGGTCAAGCGGGCGTGCGAGAGCGACTATGTTCGCATCACGACGGTCAGCCACGAGCTGAAAGCAATCGCTCTTGAGCTGGAGGTGCCGGTGCTGGCGCTGGCGCAGGTGAGCAGGCCGGAGACGAAGGGGCGCCTTCGCATGCCGACGCTGGACAGCCTGAGAGGATCGGGAGACATCGAGCAGGACGCGGACAACGTGCTGCTGCTGCACAGGGTGGAGAGCGTGCGGGACGAAGAGGTGCCGGAACGCGACCGGGCCACCGTGGCGGCCTTTCTGGATCGAGGTGACATGCAGTACATCCGGGCGAATCTGGCCAAGCTGCGAAACGGGACGCCGGTGGGATTTGGAATGGCGTTTGACCCGCGACACATGACATATGCGTGCATAGCGAGATAGGAGCGTAAAAACATGATCTTTAACGGAAAAGAGCTGAAAGCGGCAGTCCATGAGGCGGCCGGAATCAAGAATGCAAGAATCGCCTATGATGCGGAGCGCCGCTGCGTGATCATCAGCGGAGACAGCCTGTGCATCGAGATCGGCGGTGTAGCTGCGGCGGAGGATTCCTGGGGAGGCACGCCGGAGAGCTTCGTGGTGCCGAAGCTGGCGGCAAAATACATCGAGGCGCTGACGGACGGGGATATTGCCATAAAAGTGGACGGGGACAAGCCGCGTGAAGGACGGCAGAGCCAAGGCAGCAGCGAGCGAAGGCAGGGCGGGGACCCTGCCGCGAGCGAGCGGCAATCATGCGGGTTGCATGCACAGCATGAACGGCAAAGCCGGGCATGCGAACTTCTGCGGATACGGCAGGGAAGCGGAAAAGCGACGTTTGAACGGGAAATCGTGGAGCCTGCGCAGATGGCGCCGGTGGACGGGGATGACAGTATCCTGATTCCGTGCGGCACGCTGCGCGCGATGGTGGGCGCGGTCAAGCATGCGGTGGCCGCGATTACGGAGCAGCGTGTGGCGCTGACCGGCATACGCCTGTTCACATCTCCGGACGGGCTGACGATGGAAGCGTGCGACGGCGTGAGACTGGCGCGCGCGCAGTCCCCGGCGACGTGGAGGAACGATATTGACTGCGTGGTTCCCGCTGATGCATTGATGAAAGCCGCATCCATGGCGGATGACGGGGATATGGTGATCCGCGCTGATGGGCGGAGGATCGAGCTGACGAAGCTGGGGGCGTGGTCTTTGCGCACGATGCTGATCGCCGCCGCGCCGATTGATTTTACAAAGGCGTTTGAGGCCGTGGGCGGGATTGAGCCTATCCGGGTAGAGGCGCGGGAGATGGCGGCGGTGCTGAATCGCTGCGAACTGGCTATCGGTCTTAGCAAGCTGTTCGTCGTGGTTCGTGTGGCTGGAGACGGACTGACGATTGAGAAAAAAGGCGCGTTTTCGATGTTTTCGGAGGCTGTGAGCGGCGTTGAGGCAGGGAAGGCGGAGGAAGGCAGCTATGCGTATAATGCTGCGCACCTGATGACGGCTGTCGCGGCTGTGAAAGATGCGCAGGCCGGGCTTGTGTTCAGCCCAAAGACAAAGATGCTATGCGTGCAGGCGGATATGGAAGACGTAAGGTATCGGGCCATTGTGATGCCGGTAAGAGTGGAGGGTGTGGCGTAATGAATGAGATCGTTGTGGATAATTTTGCAGGAGGAGGTGGAGCATCTACCGGAATTGAGATAGCCATTGGCCGAAGCGTGGATATTGCCATCAACCACGATCCGGCGGCCATCGCCATGCATAGAGCAAACCACCCGGCAACGGAGCATTACACAGAGGATGTGTGGAAGGTTGATCCTGTAGAGGCTTGCGCCGGCCGACCAGTGGCCCTCGCATGGTTCTCCCCGGACTGCAAGCACCACTCCAAAGCGAAGGGCGGAAAACCAGTCAGCAAGAAAATTCGTGGCCTTGCATGGGTTGCCGTAAAGTGGGCAAAGGCTGTTCATCCGCGCGTTATCATGCTGGAAAATGTAGAGGAGTTCCAGGATTGGGGACGCCTGGACGAGAAAAACCGGCCAGATCCCCGTTACAAGGGAGAAACGTTCCGACGGTTTGTGGGTCAGCTTGAAAAGCTTGGCTATCACGTGGAGTACCGGCTGTTGCGTGCCTGCGACTACGGAGCGCCGACAATCCGAAAGAGGTTTTTCCTGATTGCCCGTTGCGACGGGAGACGGATTGTGTGGCCAGAACCTACGCACGCTGCTCCAGACAGCCTTGAAGTTGCTGTCGGTATAAAGAAGCCTTGGGTCCCAGTGGCGGATGTGCTGGACTTCTCCCTGCCATGTCCATCCATCTTTGCCAGTTCCAAAGAAATCATGGAGCAATACGGTATCCGGGCTGTGCGTCCGTTGTCTGAAAACACGATGCGGCGCATTGCAAAAGGAATTATGAAATTTGTTGTAAACAACCCAAAACCGTTTATTGTTTCCATTGCTCAAACGGGCTTCGCGGGCGACGGCAGACAGTACAGCGTCAGCGAGCCTTTGCGGACGGTTGTTTCCAAAGCGGAGCATTGCGTGTGTGTTCCGGTGCTGATGCGGAATAACGAAAATGCCGTGGGCAGTGATGCACGAGAACCTATCGGGACGATCACTACCGGCGGTCATCACATGCTTATTGCCCCGTCTATAATCCAATATCACAGCGAACAAGACGATGGTGTACGCGGGCAGACGGTGGACAAACCCATCATGACGGTGGATGCGTCCAACCGATACGGTATGGTATCTGCGTTCATATCGAAATTCTATGGCGGAGGAAATACCAGCCCTGCCAGCGATGTGGGAGATCCCCTTCCGACTGTAACGGCGATTGACCACAATGCTGTATGCGCTGCGTATATTACTCAATTCAACAACCGTTGCGACGGCCAAGTGGTAGATGATCCGCTGAACACGATGACCGCCAAGAGTAACCACTTCGGAGAGGTGCGCGCTTTCCTCGTCAAATATTACGGCTCTGGCGATAATGCCGTTTCCTGCGAAAAGCCTGCACCGACGATCACCGTCAAGGATAGAATGGGACTTGTGACTGTGCGTGGGCAGGACTATAAAATCGTAGATATTGGCCTTCGAATGCTCACGCCCAGAGAACTATTTGACGCACAGGGGTTTCCTTCGGACTATATCATCGACGTGGATGCAGACGGGAAAAGCTATCCCAAGAGCGAACAGGTGGCAAGATGCGGAAACGCTGTGTGTCCTCCGATCCCGACGGCGCTTGTACGGGCCAATCTTCCAGAAATGTGCGTTTCGGCTAAAACGGATTAAGAAGGGCAGTGGAATATCTATGACCTATGAAGAGTTTCTCCGCACCAAGCGGGTGGTCGCGCCGGATGCCGGATTCGACGTTCCGGAGGAGGAGATCAGCCAGGCGCTCAAGCCGCACCAACGGGACGCGGTGCGGTGGGCATGCCGGGGAGGATGTCGGGCGTTGTTTGAGAGCTTCGGGCTGGGAAAGACGGTGCAGGAGCTGGAGTGGTGCCGGCTGGCGATCAGGCACGGGACGCCTGCACAGGGTGCGTGGCGCGCCGCGCTGATCGTGCTTCCGCTGGGCGTGAGACAGGAGTTCACTCGGGACGCGGTGCAGCTGCTTGGATGGGATAAGCCGCCGGCCTATGTACGCAGCATGCGCGAGGTGATGGAACGGATTGAGAATAGTCGCGTTTTTTTGACCAACTATGAGCGGGTACGGGACGGAGACATTGACCCGAAGCGGTTCATGGCATGTGCTCTGGACGAGGCGAGTGTGCTGAGGTCGTTTGGAAGTAAGACCTATCAAACGTTCATGGACAAGTTCAGCGGCGTGGGGTACAAGCTGGTATGCACGGCTACTCCCAGCCCGAACCGATACAAAGAGCTGATTCATTATGCCGGGTTTCTGGGCGTGATGGACACGGGGCAGGCGCTGACGAGGTTTTTCCAGCGTGACAGCCAGAAAGCGGGGAACCTGACACTGTATCCGCACAAGGAAGAGGAGTTCTGGCTGTGGGTGAGCACCTGGGCGCTGTTCATATCGCGTCCGGGCGACCTTGGCTATGATGACGGGGGATATGTGCTGCCGCCGATGGAGGTGCGGTATCACAGGCTGGAGGCGGCGGAGGCGCCCACGGTGGACCGCGACGGGCAGGAGCATATGGTGAGGGACGCGGCGCTGGGCCTGCAGGCTGCGGCGCGTGAGAAGCGGGAGAGCATCCGGGCGCGCGTGGCCATGGCGCGCAGCATTGTGGAGAGCGACCCGGAGGCGCATTTCATCTTGTGGCATGATCTGGAGGAGGAACGCCGGGAGATCAAGAGGCAGCTGCCGGAGGCGGTGGAGGTATACGGCGCGCAGGACTATGACGTGCGGGAGCGTGCCGTGGTGGATTTTTCGGAAGGCCGGACGCGCCTGCTGGCCACGAAAAAAGAGATCAGCGGGCAGGGATGCAATTTTCAGCGGCACTGTCACCGGGCGATTTTTGTGGGCATCGACTACGAGTTCAACGATTTTATCCAGGCAATACACCGGATATACCGTTTCCTGCAAAGCGAGAAGGTCATCATTGACATCATCTACATGGACAGCGAAGAGGAGATCCTGCGGGTGCTGAAACGGAAATGGGCCGACCACGACGCCTTGCAGGAGCGAATGGCGCAGATTGTGCGTCAGTACGGCCTTGGCGGGCGCGCGGCGGAGCGCATGGAAAGGAGTATGGGCGTGGAGAGATACGAGGTAACGGGCAGGCGTTACAGGGTGGTGCACAATGACTGCATCGACGAGACAGCGAGGATGGAGGAAAACAGCGTTGACCTGATCGTGACCAGCATACCGTTCAGCAATCACTACGAGTACAGCCCAAGCTACAACGACTTCGGGCATAACGAGAATACGGAGCGATTTTTCGGGCAGATGGGATATCTGTCGCCGCATCTTTTGCGGGTGCTGCGGCCCGGACGGCTGCTGTGCTGCCATGTCAAGGATCGCGTGCTGTTCGGATCGCAGACGGGCACGGGCATGCCGACGATTGAGCCATTTCATGCCGACACGATCCGGCATTTCATGCAGGCGGGCTTCTGGTACATGGGCATGATCACGGTGCTTACGGACGTGGTACGGGAAAACAACCAGACGTACCGGCTGGGATGGACGGAGCAGTGCAAGGACGGAAGCAAGATGAGCGTGGGGTGCCCGGAGTATGTGCTGCTGTTCCGAAAGCTGCCCAGCAGCACGGAAAAAGCGTATGCCGACGTGCCGGTGGCCAAGAGCAAAGAGGAATACACCCGCGCGAGGTGGCAGATCGACGCGCACGCTTTCTGGCGATCCAGCGGGGACCGGCTGATGAGTAAGAATGAGCTGATGGCGCTGCCCGTGGGCGAGCTTGCCAAGGCATACCAGAAGTACAGCCGGGAAACGGTCTATGATTATCGCGAGCATGTGAGGCTGGCGGAGGAGCTGGACCGTATGGGGAAGCTGCCGGCTACCTTCATGGTCACGGGCGCGGGGAGCTGGGACGACAGCGTATGGGACGACATCGTGCGCATGAGGACGCTGAACGGGGACCAGAAACGCAAGGGGCTGCAAATGCACATATGCCCGTTGCAGCTGGACCTGGTGGAGCGGCTGATCGAGCGGTATTCCAATCCGGGAGAAACGGTATACGACCCTTTCGGCGGGCTAATGACAGTGCCGTACATGGCCGTCAGGATGGGGCGTAAGGGAGTGGGATGCGAGCTGAGCGCGGAGTATTTCCGGGACGGGGTCGGGTATTTGCAGGCGGCGGACGCGGAGAGAGGCGTGGCGTCGCTGATGGATTTTGCGGGAGGGATTTGAAAATGTGCAGCAACGGAATCGCAAAGGTTGATATTCATGGTGTATTGGAGTTTGTGCGAGGCTGCGAGGACTTTGTGGAGCTGGTGCGCAGGCATATGGGCGATGACTGCGCGCAGCTGGTGAGGGAGCTGTCGCAGGAGGTGAAGGAGGCGGAGAAAGATGCGTTTTATGGAGGCTTTCGCCTGTGTTACCAGAGGATAGAGAGAATACTTGCCGGTGTCGAGGAGATTGCCGGGACACTCAGAGAGGTGATGCGGCAGGCGGAAAGGGAGTACAGGTGGGGCGATGCGTGGGATGATTCGTTTGCCGTCGAACGGATGTCAGCGCTGGAACGCAGATATCAGGAAAGCATCGAGGAGATGCAGCGGAACCATCAGGCGGAGATCACAAGGCTTGAGAGCGTGATCGCGCATCAGGCGGAGCAGGTAAAGGAGATGGCCGTGTACAAGGCGCGCGCGGAGGCGGCGGAGGGAGCTGTAACCGACCTTTGCGGAGACTTTGTGGATTTTGTTTGCGAAGGTGTTGGCGGAAACGCTGCTGAATACTGTGCGAACAGATCTGCGGAGTGTGTGGATGCGTATGGAGGATATGATATGGGCAGTCGTTTTTGCAAAGGGTTTTTCCCGGAAGCAGCGAGGGAATGGACGAAACGGAGTATTCAGGAGAAATAAGCGTGGAAAACAACGATCGGAAAAAACGTGCGATACTTGCGTTTCTGAAAGATTTTGCAGCACTGTGCGAATCGGTTGAAGATAGCGAGGATAGCCCGGAGTATTATGATCTGGTCAAAAAACAGATCAGGCAATTCAGGAAAAAATATACGAGTTTGTGGGCGTGTCCGTTTGTCGCCGGGTTGCGTGCGGCAGTAGAGGAGGATATATCTGAGGCAAAAGATCCAAGAGGAATGCAATATGCTGTGTTCCGTCTCAGGGAATGTGTGGAAATCATGATAGACAGATGTGGATGGGAGGAAAAGAGAGATGATGCATAAACCCCTGGAGGCGATTCACGCGCCGAACCGTGAAAACCTGTGTAATGGCAGTGGATATTTCAGCCCGACCGAAACTGCGGCACTGAACAATGTATACAGGGAGGCATACCGCGCAAAAGAGGAAACCCGATATGTGAGCGTAAAGCCGCCACAGCCGAGGGTGAATCAGGCAACGACGGTACAGCTTGAGCAGGAGCTTGCGCGAAGGCGGGCGGAGGAACGCAAGCGCAGGAGCGCAGACGAGCAAAAGGCGTATATCGAGGCGCGGAAGAAGGCAAGGCAGATGCAAATTGTATTTACCACGCTTTGCAAGGTGGTCGGATTCGATTTTGTCGGCACGATAGCGTTTAAGTGTTTGAAAACGGGCGACGTTTTCGGGCCGGAGGATTTCAAGCCACAGAACGATAAAAGGGAGGAATGATTGTGAATCGGTTTTTCTGCTTTGGGAAAAGAGCGTTTTGCGATATATCAAAAGGCGAACGCGGCGAGTGTAATGGTTGTGAATTTTTGGATGGAAACGGAGGCGTAGATGAACATAAGATCGATATGATCATGCGGAGAATGTACGGCGACGAATACGGCATCGAACGCGTTCAGCAACTGGTGGAGGAGGACAGAAAGCGCGCGGAAAGCGGTGAAATGTTCATCGATGATCCGATAGCGCAGGCCATTTACAGGACCTTCTGCGGAAGGGGGCCAGTCAGGTGAGGGAGAACACATCATCGTCGCATGTCATCAGCCGCTACGCCTATGCGGAGCTGCGCGCATTCTGCCGGCAGTACGGGGAGAAAAGGGCGAAGGCTGCCGCGCTGGCGGGGATATCGTCGCCGACCATGACGGGAGTGGCACATGGGACCGCTATCAGCGATCCGGTGGCGCGGGCTGTCGAGCGAAGAGAGTTGCTGCTGCGAGACTGTGCCA
>ERZ857521.3840-NODE-3840-length-11747-cov-27.511803_pt1 | contig 11747 bp, 10 predicted proteins | sample MGYA00519701_ERZ857521 | MGnify/ENA primary metagenome ERZ857521 (study PRJEB31778, sample SAMEA3449346) | human gut metagenome | biome: human gut; feature: human-associated habitat; material: faeces | place: United Kingdom | collected 2010/2012 ...
ACGGAAAAGAAGGAAGCGAAATAATTCAGGACAACTGCCAGGACACCATCTTCGGTGGTTTCGCACCAAACAGTCAGACAGCGGAAGTGCTATCCAAGGCGCTCGGAAACCGCACTGTCTTGTCTGGATCGGTGAGCCGTGGGAAAAACGATCCCAGCCAAAGTCTGCAAATGATGGAGCGTCCGCTGCTGACGCCAGATGAGCTGAAGTCTATTCCCAAGGGAAATTTTATTGTCCAAAAGACGGGACAGCATCCTATGCGTACCCGCCTGCGACTTTTTCTGGAATGGGGTATCACCTTCGAGGAGCCTTATATCGTGCCGGAGCGGGCAGATCGCGCGGTAGCCTATGCAAACCGCGAGGATCTGGAGCGAAATCTTCCGCAATCAAGCAAGGCGGAGAATGCGGATATGCGTGGAGCCTATGCCGTTTCCGGAAGCGGTGGCATTGCCCATGAGCCTGCTGTAGATAAGCCCCGGCGCAGGGGCGGCAAGCAGATGAAAACTTACGGTGAGGAGGATCTATGAGTTACTTTGGAACAATTTACGCCGACACCGAACTGCCCTCCAGAGCGAGGGCAGTTTATATGTATCTGCGTGACCGCGCAGACAGCGAGGGCAAATGCTGGCCGGGAATCAAGACGATTGCGTCCGACATGCGCTTGTCCCGTTCCACGGTCAAGCGGGCATTGACTGATCTGGAGCAGCACGGGTATCTGCAAAAGATCCCACGCTATCGTGATAACGGCAGCAGTACATCCAATCTGTATTCCGTGCAGTAGGACCGCAGAAAGGTGCAGCCCTCTGCCAAGGGAGGACTGCGCCTATTTGCTGGACCCAGGGGAGGTTCATGATGGACCTCCCAGAAGGACTCACTCTATCGGAGATTTAATACAGAGAAAGAACAAGTCCCACTTTCAGAATTGCTATGAAATCCTCTATAATGTGCAAACTATAAAAAAGAGTATTGGTTATCCGAAACATAAGTATAATTCTTATTGGATATTCTCAGCGTATCGTAATTCTTTGGATTTGCGATAGCATCGTAGCAAAACTCAACACCCATCATCAGTTGGTGCTGACATTCGCTAATCTCTGGAACTACATCGGCATAGATGCTATTATTCACATAGCACATAGAACACGATATGGGGTTTAACTCCACAATGTCTATATACGAATCGCCATTACAGTCAACAAATTCACCTAAATCTAATACGTAGTTGGCTGGGAAAACACCCAAGCTTCTAATGTGATTTGCCATATGTATGGCTATATTTTTGTGTGATTTTGGCACGGTGTGTTTAAGTGAATGGAGCGACCTGGATGAATTGACAACCTGATTGTTCAAAATAATGTGCCTGGTTTCGCGTGTGCCTAACGAGTCGTTTTTTATTGGGAGGTACTTTGAAAGTACCATGCGACTACCATACCTCCGACTCTGTTCCTCTAAGAAAGCGACAGTCTCAGCATCATGCCGTGCGATCCTGACAACACCAATTATGGCACTAAACCCCTTGTGTTTCGACTTCAGGAAAATTTTATCCTCTATGCCTAAATGGTTCTGTGCAGACATCAGTTCTGAGAGTTCGACCTCTTGTATCGACCTTCTTGTAAGTCCTAACCGATACCAAGATTCTATTCTTTCAACATCATGCTCTGTTTCTACGAGATTCGCTCCTTGCTTGCTGAGCAATCGAATCCCAGCTATCATGTTGTCGTAAGTACACCGCAACAAAACTCTTTTATCAGCGATAGAGACTTTCGTACCAGAAGCATCATAGATTGTTTGCTGCTCCAAACTGCCAACATACAGAGAACCGAGCCGCATTGCATATTCTTTTTGAATGATGAGCGGATCGTAGGTTAGTTGCTCTATATCCTCTTTTAAAAAGCAATAATACATATAGATACTCCTGCTGCTTCTTTAACTCAAGCTCTTCGGCGTCGTAGTTGGAGATGAGGTTCATCAAGATAGCATCAATGCGGCTTTTGTAATTTGTATCATCCTGAGGGGCTGCATCTACATCTAAGCCTTTCACGAACTGTAAGAGGAGTTCAAACTTGGAAACATCTTTATAGGAGTTCTCTAATTCGCTGGAGTTCACGCAGAATTGCAGGATGGATTCATAACTAAACTGAACCGGAGCACTCAGATTGTTGATGTAGGTCTCATAAGCATTGAGGAGCTCGGTAGAAATCTGCTCGTTATCATTAATGATAGAGATCCACTCGTCAATCAGACTGATAACTTCCTGCTCCAATTCCTTATCTTTGCCAAAGATGCCATTAAGGAAAGACTGCAGCAAAATAGCTGTCTCCTGTTGGAGCATGGTGGGATCGAGTGTCTTGAAATACTCATAAAACCACTTCTTGGCAGCATCCATACGGCCGAAACGGAGATTCATTAGGCAGAAAAACAGCGTAGTCTTGATTGCATCTTTTCTGCCGCTCTCGGCAAGGGCGTTTCTTGCTACCTCCGGGTAGTTATTCACCCATGCAGTAATTGCGATAAGGGCATAGGAGAGCCAGTATCTGGAACTGGTGATCCATAACTCTTCTGACAGTTCCTGAATGGTGCTGTTCCGAACAAGGTTAATATCAAAATCACGGACAACGCCCATAACAGTTCTGCGGATTGCAATATGGTTGCTGAACTGCTCCTTTATAATCTGGTCAATTCTCAAGATGTTCTCATGAGCGATTTGGCTTTCCTCGCCGTGCATAAGGTCGTTTTTGAACCGCTCAATATTCTCGTAGATTCTATTGGTTGTTGCCTGAATATTAGCGGTCGAAGTGCTGACATCACTGACCTTTACATCAACTCGGGATTTAAACGAGTTGATAGTCTGATCCAGGCTGTTAATCGCCTGCTGTGCGTAAGACATATCTTGCTACCTCCTGTATTAAAAGCTTGCAATTGCATTAAGCATATCGGCACTCTGGGCATCAGCCTCTTTATAAGCCTTACGCCACTGAGTCAGTTCATCCAAGGCTTGCTTCAAGAGTAGTTTGCCTTTGCGCTTCTTCTCTTTTAGAATCTTGCCCATATCCACGATTCGGCGCCAGAGCAGGAAACTACCCGCAAGTCCAACGAGAATCGCAATAGTAAGGATTACGGGGGAGAAATAGGCCAGAAGAACCAGCAGCAACACAACGGATGCGGCACACATTACAGAGTAAATCAGGACAAATTTATCTTTGAATGTGTCGCGCAGCTTGTTCTTGTCATAGTGCGCGTCCAATTTCTTTTCTGCCTCAGCAAGATCATCTTCGCCGCAAGTGAGGGTGCAATCATCGATAGTGAAAGTGTATTTTTCCTTTTCCTTTGCTCGGTAGCTTTCCACGAACTTCTCAAAGCCCTTTGCAATTGCTTCCTTCATGAAGGAAATGGAGAAACGCTTGACGGATACATCGGCCTGACTGCTATCATCTGCAAAGGCCCAGGATAGAAGCAAATCGCCGAGGTTTTTCTTTTTCTGCTGTTCGGCAAACATCGCATCGTAGTTGGCCTGTGCGATAGCAATATCGCCTCGCGCATTAATAACAGCCTCGTTATACTTGATTTTCTGAACGACCTTTAGTTCGTCATCATCATAGTCGTTAACCAAAGAGTACAAAACATTTTCGATGCGCTGGGATAAATCTTCACCCTCAGTACCCTCTGCGTTCGAGAGCGAATCATAGTATTTTGCAATTTCGGCATTCTTCTCCGCCGTGGATAGCAGACTGTGCATCTCGCTATATTCACTGCAAGTACGGCGCAGAGTGGTGTACTCCAGTTCAGACTTGTGAACATAGAGTTCCGCAAACTCAATGGCTTTCTTAGTGAACTTCTTTGCGAAGTCAACAGTCGTTACCTCAACCTGTCCAAGCATATTTTGGAAGCACTGTGCCACAATGTTTTGGAACTCCTCGTCTGAGCCAAAAGCGCCAAACAAATAGGCCTGCAGGAGGTACTGCCATTCGTCACCGAGGTCATTCATATCTGCCCGGTCAAGATAATTCACATACCATTTTTTCGCTGCCTCGATTCGATTGAATCTGAGATTAATCAGCAAGTAGAACAGGCACGAATTGAAGTAATTGACAGAAAGGCTCTTGCTCATTGCTCTCTGTGCAGCTTCAGGCTCATTGCTGGCCCAAAGCATTACTGCAGAGATACAATAGGCAAGCCAGTATTCTGTATTCTGCAAATATGCTTTTTCAACTTTTTTACGGGCATTATCACTTGAAATAATGTGAGAATCGAGTCCAACCACATAACCTAAGGATATACGACGCAGCTCATTGTAATAGGAAAATCGAGTGTGGTACTCATCGGTAAATTGAGTAACATTTTTCGACGCTGTGGAAATCTTCTTGAAAGTGAAGTATTGAGTGGTGAGTTCGTTAATTGCATCAAAAACATGCTTTGTGCTGATATCTGCTTCACCAACTTTGCCAGACAGAAAGCCCATTTGCTCATACACGGCTTTGTCCATTTCACCGCAATTTCCAATTAGAATTTTGACATTGTTGATGGACTGTTCAAGCTCATATTCCAACTGGGCATTTTCCTGGTTGACTCGATTGATGCGGTCAATTGTGGCATTGATTTCGCGGATTAACCGTTCCGCTTCTTCTCGCTCACGCTGGATTTCTTCATCAGTCACGGCGGAAAACCTCCTTTACTCTGTATTTTACTTTCGGGGAAACCCCATGGTAATCTGTTCTTTTGCCTTTTCGGGCTGTTCCCTCAGCGAAACCAAAAATGTGAATACTCCAACCCCATCCATGAATGGTGCGAGTCTTGCAATATCGGCTCCGGTATAGCCTTCGACGGAAACAGGGGTATTCGTCTCATACGTCCGATTAGCAATCCAGCTTTTCAGTTCATCCGAAATGTCGGGATGTCGAGCAAGTTTTTCGAGTGTGCGATCGGCAACAACTACGGGCATTTTCCTTTCTTCAATCAGATATTTCCGAATGATTTCCATTAAATGCTCCTCCTTTTCGTACTTAATCTGTCCTTAAACTGTTGAGCAAAGGCTCTGGCTTCAGCCTCAACGAGTTGGTCTTGATATGCGGTGAAATCATCATCGGGACGGATGTAATTTTCAAATCCGTATTGATACTGATAGTCTTTGGCGCTTTGCGGATTCATAGCTCGCTCATGCTGGTAAGCATGCCAAAGTTCATGCGCAATTGTATCAGCAGCTTCGTTATTGTCATAGAGCATATGCTCGTTAATCTCCAAGGTGTTCGTGCCGGGAGAGTAGCCACCATAGTCACCATCAACAGGATTGTTGTAGTACACAATCTGCGGGGGATTGTCAAAACCGATGACATCCTTAACATAGTCTGCCAAGTCACTCATCGCAGCCTTTTGTTCATCGACGGAGAGATTTTCCCAAGCCCCATCCTGGAAGTTCTCGAGAGAGGAATCTAATCTGTCTACATCTGAACTGTAGTCAATGCCATCAAAATCATAACTGTCTAAGCCTGAATACACAGCATCGTAGTCGATATCTTGCGGGACATCTGCAACTACATCAGCGGCTTCAACAGTATCAGCTTCTTGCACATCAGTGGGAATATTCTGAACAGATGTATCTACTGTATCTACCCCATTACCTTGCATGAGTTCAGTAAAATCGGGCTTTTGGTATGGATCAGAAAAATCACCATTGATATTTCTTGTTAGTTCTTCCTGCATCCTTGCACGTTCTGTCATCACGATGGCTTCCATTTCCGGCCCATCTTCCATTCCCTTATCCCGAAGATCATCGCGCATGGCCTCAATGGTATCGTCAATAGCGTGATTTCCAATTTCCCATTGCTCGTTATGATCTCGGGTAAGAATTGGACCAGATGCCTCATCAACGGAATCGTCGGATGGCACTTCAGTATCAGCGTCAACCTGAATTCGACCAGATGCAATGTCATCTCGCATCTGGCGAAGGCTTTCAGAATCGTTAGCGTTTTCTATGTACCATTCCACATCGCTCTGGGTCATGTGGATAGGCTCACCAACAGTTTCAGGGAGGCCTTCTGTCTCTGTGTTGACATCCCCAATGGCATCAGCCTCATCGTTTAATAGAGTCGAATCACCATTATCGGCACTATCAGATGACGCAGAATCAAGACTGCTATCCGTCTCTGCATTCCTCGTCATAATCTCCTCCAGTGAAGCGACGGAACCATCCTCCTGAAGAATGGGAATGTCAGAGTTTGGCGTTGCCACATAGGGGTCTACCTCGTCCAGAGAGTCACTGTCAGTTTCGGCGTCTGCTGCCATGACCTCCTCCAATGAAGCAACGGAGCCATCCTCTTGATGAATGGGAATGTCGGAGTTTGGCGTTGCCACATAGGGGTCTACCTCGTCCAGAGAGCCGCTGTCAGTTTCGGCGTTTGCTGCCATGACCTCCTCCAACGAAGCAACAGAGCCATCCTCTTGATGAATGGGAATGTCGGAGTTTGGCGTTGCCACATAGGGTTCTACCTCATCCAGAGGACCGCTGTCAGTTTCAGCATTTGCCGCCATGATCTCCTCCAATGAAGCAACAGAGCCATCCTCTTGATGAATGGGAATGTCGGAGTTTGGCGTTGCCACATAGGGTTCTACCTCATCCAGAGGACCGCTGTCAGTTTCAGCATTTGCCGCCATGATCTCCTCCAATGAAGCAACGGAGCCATCCTCTTGAAGAATAGGAATGTCGGAGTTTGGCGTCGCTACATAGGGTTCTACCTCATCCAGAGGGCCGCTGTCAGTTTCGGCATTTGCCGCCATGACCTCCTCCAGAGAAGCAACAGAGCCATCCTCTTGGAGAATAGGAATATCAGAATTTGGTGTCGCATGATAGAAGTCGTCATCCAGCACAGGGGCGCTGGTATCTACACTATCCGTCATAATATCAGACAAGTCGTCGACACTGCTATCCGATGTGACGTCAAAACTATCAGAATCAACGATATCAGGCCCCGTGTCGCTGAAATCGTTTCCGTCCGGAACGCAAAATTCGTCAGGCATCTCTGCTTCCTCCCTTCAAGAAATTCGGATGTTTCAGTATCATTTCATACTCGGCTTTGGTTATCCCAAAACTCTTCACAAGCAATGCTTTGCGCAGAAACTTGATTTTGATGCAGTTGCTAAGTCTTACACTGGGAGTAATCGTGGGATTGTCTTTTAGCACTTCCAATATCGGCCGATCAAGTTGAACCAGAAGTTTAACGAATGCGGTCTTGTCTGCTACATCATAGAGAAGTGTATTTACAAGTCGTGATGCAACGAAATCCGCACCAGAACGCAGCTTAAAGTCACAACCATCCTTGCACATACCGTTATGGACGCACTCACGATGGGGGATAAGGAGCTTTTGATGACTATCCCAATAGGTGGTCATTGAAGCAATTTCTGTATCTGAAATGACATCTCGAATTTCTGCGCGGTCATGCACATTGTATGTCTTGATGTGCAGGGGACTATATACACGCCCGTAGTGCAGAAGGGCCTCTCCGACTCCAAGGCGTCCGAGGAGATCATAGTCTGCCTCATTCATATTCGTGGCGGTGCTGATTGCATCTTTGTTTTCTTTTTCGACCAGTTTGAATATAACTTTTACATTCGTATTAGCTACAATGTTTCGGCCAACCTTTGTGGGGGACTGGTCAGCGATAATGATGCTTGTACCGTAAGAGCGTATCTCGGCAATCATGTCTTCCAAAGATTCGATTGTGGATCCTTGCGAATCTGCGCTCTCATCAGATTTGCCAGCACTACCGGCAAGCAGGACATGCGCCTCGTCAATCAACATTACATTTTTCAGTTTTCCATCGCCGGCAACATTGTTTTTCGTGTAGACGCACATCATGATCAAAAGCAAAGCCATAATGAGGGATTTCTGCTCTTTATTATTGATGGCATTTAGTTCAATTACAGTGGGCTTGCTTAAAAGATCTTCGAGGGGGATTGTATGAACGGTGTCGTAGATATTGCACACCTGAAGTGCATCAGGAATTTGATTGTTATCGATAGAAACTCTCAGCTCGGAAATCTTGCGCATAATACGCTGCTCAACAAGTTCGACAGCAGTGGTGGACATCGGATCTGAATACTTGACGGTATCGGCAAGCTTGTTCAGTGCCTGCTTGAGTTCGGGATCAGTGCAGGAAGATGACAACATCTCGACATCTACCAAAATAGATTTGAGGTTGGTTACATTCTGCTTCACATTCTCACCGATTGCCTGAACGGTATCTCTGGCAAGCAACGAAATGATTGCAATGATGAGGAATGCAGCCAAAATCAAAGTCTGAATCACCAACGCCAGCGTAAACCCGGCATTCTGGAAAACCATAAAAACTGCACCAACTATCAGAGATGCACAAAGATAGTAGATTGAGAAAGATGCAAGAGGGATTCCAAAGAAAGCGGTCTCAACATCGGCGGTCTTAAAAGACAGGAACATGCTTAGAATTTGGACGATAAAAGCTACAGTCATAAATGCATAACTGAGCCAGAACACCTTGGTGTGGGTTTTAAAGATAGTGAACACGAGCAGATTGAACACACCGAGAAGAATTACATATATGAGTCCAATGCTTACTGTTGCTTTTCCTTTTTTCATGTTTTTTCTCCTTATAATTTAGTGCCGCATTCCATGCAGAATTTTGCTCCATCGGCAAGAGATGCGCCGCAGTTGGGACAGGAATTGCCGAACTTGTGCCCACACTCAGGGCAGAATTTTGCTTTAGGGACACTCTTACCGCAATTGGGGCAGATAACCATCCCAGCCTCTACAGGTATGCGCTCTCCGCAGTTCAGGCAGAATTTTGCATTTTCAGGAAGATCTGCGCCGCACTTGGGGCACTTGCTATTTTCGCTTTCATGCAAGGTTTCGGACTTGGGTTTAAAGAAGTCATTTACATCAATGGAGGATGGAGCTTGCCCAACATGGGAACTCGTCCCAGCCGCATTCTTGGGCGGTTTCTCTGTGGGAATTTTTTCGGGATCAAGTGCGCTTCTCGCAATGTCAACGATGGAGCCTCCCATGGCACCACCCATCATAAAGCCGCCAACAGCTCCGCCAATATTTCCCATAGTACCTTGATTGCTGGCAAACTTTTCGGCAATCACCATCTGCCGCTCTTCTTGCCATGTATAGCCTTCGATCAATCTGCTCGTTCTTCGTTCTTTCGCTTCGCTGACCTTTTTGTAATCGGCCTCTGGAACCTCAATCGTTTCAATGTTGAAGAACTCGATTCGGACACCATATTCCTCGAATACTTTATCTAAACGTTCTTTAATAACGCCACTCAGTTCGAATAGGTGTGCATTCATCATGAAATAGCTCAGCATGCCGTTAATCATGATTTTAGAGATGCAATCCTTGACGTGGCTGGAAATAATCCCTCTGAATTTTGCAATTAAATCATCGGGGGTAAAACGATCCCTGAAACCAACGATTTTCAGCATAAACTTGCGGGAATTTTCCACAGAAACAGACATACTTCCGTTGGCCATGACATGCATGAAAATGTCATATAGAGGATCTTCTAAAGCAATAGGACCCTGCGTGCCCCAAAGGAGATCCATTGCGTGAACTTTGTTGATGAAAAAGACCTTACAAGGGAATGGGGAATTCCCTCCGGTAGGAATTTCAATAAGTGTTCTGGCGATGGGAATGTTGGGAACAGACAGAGTCCTACGACCTGCAGTAAACAAATCTGCAGCATTACCGTTTACAACGAGCAATGCCTCATGAGTTTCGTCTACAATTAATTGAGATGTTGCGTTAAAATCTTCTATTGGAAATTTCCAAACCAGCGCATCTTGCGGGCCTTCAAATTTGATTACCTCTGCGATAGCCATACTATTTTCTCCTTTATTTATGTGGCGGCAATATTGTTAAATTGCTCTACCAACTGAGTCGGATATACACCAAGTTCTCTTATCATTTGTGAGGTTTCTACCACTGAGTCAAAGAAAAAGATTAGTGACAGATAAGTATTCCAAGACATTGCTCTTTTCCCGTTTTCTATTGCATAATATGTCTGCCTTGATATGCCGATAATATTTGCAAGGTCTTCTTGGGATATGTCTGTATGCGCTCGTAGTGCAGCGAGCTTCGAAGTGAGTATCTCGATATATTTATCTTTTTGCGATTGTGAGAGCTCCCAACACTTTTTGCCTCGATTTATCAAGCACATGCCTCCTAATATTTTTTCCAATTAAACAATACTATCTTTCGTGAAGTATCTAACTTCATGACAAAAGCCGCCGGATGCCTGCTGTGCAGGCATCCGGCGGCTTTTTGACGGTTTTCTTGACGGCTATAATGTGAGCCGCTGCATGTTGGTTTTCTTGGTGTCCATTGAAGAATGAACGTATCTGTTCAGGGTGATGTTTACGCTGGAGTGGCCCAAAAGCTCACTGAGGGTCTTAACATCAAATCCCAGTTCAATGCAGCGAGTTGCAAAGGTGTGCCGTAACGCATGATAATTTACATCGGTCAGGCCACATTCTTGAGTGTACTTCTTGAAAGTGTACTGCAATGAACGCGGCTCGATATATCTGTCGCTGCATCCAGTCAATATATATGCTTTAGGATTATGTTTCAGCGACGCAGCGTATTCAAGGACAAAACCAGGCAGCGGAATATCCCGGACGGCTTTTTTGCTTTTGGGCTCAGTTATAACAATCTTCGTTTTCTTACAGGCCCCTACATCCGTGGCTTGAATGCGCTGCAGAGTTTCCCGAATGGACAAAATGCCTTCCGAAAAATCTATTCTCTCCCATTTCAAAGCGCAGACTTCTCCGATACGGATCCCAGTATACATACAGAGCAGCACACCGAATTTGGTCAGATTCATATCCCGCATAAGGATATCACAGAGTCTGTGTTGCTCGTCGACACTTAGGACGCGCATATCAAGCTGCGTTTTTTTAACAGTCAACCGGTCGAGATAGCAATTAACTGAGTACCCAGAACAATTCGCATAATCAATCGACCCCTTGATAAGAGTTAAAATATCCGAAACGGTCTTGGGCGCCAAACCACCTTTTTTATCGACACGCCCCTTGTTCAAAAGAAAAGAGATGTGTTTTTCGACCGTCTGGGTAGTCAGCTTGCTCGTCGGCAGTTCTCCTAAGTAAGGTAGAATGTGGGCATTTGCAAGATGGACGTATCGGGAATAAGTCGACTCTTTTATATGAATGCGGGACATGGCAATCCAGTTGCGAAGAATATCCCCGTACTTTGTATGGCTGGGAGAGCAGTCGATGTTTTGCGCTTGGGTAATCCGCCTGTCCAGCAGCTTTTGCTTCGCATCGGCATAGCTTTTCCCATAAACATATGCGTATCTCGCCTTCCCGTCAGCAGAACGCTCCTTGATGTACCGGCCTTCCCAACGGCCATCTTTTCGCTTGTAAATATTCTCGCCTCTTTTGGACACAGAAAAACACTCCTCTCATTGATCCTTGCTGACGGCTACTATGACGGCTTTGAGAGTAGACATCGCAACGAATACACGGATTCAGGAGCGTCTGACCTCCTTCTGCCAAAATAATGGGAGTTTTTCTGGCAATCAGAGCGCGGCATATTGACAAATCCGACAACATTTTGTAGAATAATATTAATCGAATCTTGTCGGATTTTGTGTCCTCAAGTTAGATACTTCACGAAAAGAAGCGACGCCTGAACGAGTGCCCATGGCACTCGTTTTTTTGTTGCAATGCAATGCGGGTTAAAACATTTTTGATACGCT
>ERZ857521.3842-NODE-3842-length-11740-cov-28.230381_pt1 | contig 11740 bp, 3 predicted proteins | sample MGYA00519701_ERZ857521 | MGnify/ENA primary metagenome ERZ857521 (study PRJEB31778, sample SAMEA3449346) | human gut metagenome | biome: human gut; feature: human-associated habitat; material: faeces | place: United Kingdom | collected 2010/2012 ...
GAAACAACTATTGCTGATAGGGGTGCTGAAGTCTCATCTGAAACAAGCGACAACGTAACTACTTCACAGGAAACACCCTCACAAGGTGGCAAGTTCACATCCGATGATCAGGGTAACTGGTATTACCTAGACAACGAGGGCCACAAACTAACTGGCCCACAAACCATCGACAGCTTCAACCTCTACTTCCATGACAATGGCATCCAGGCAAAAGGTGAAAAAGTCACTATTGATGGCAAGGATTACTACTACGATAAAGATAATGGACGCAAGGTAACTGATACAAGCATTGAAGTAGACGGTAAAACCTATCTAGCAGATGCTGATGGCATCCTAACCGAAAAAACACAACTACCTACTCAGGTCGTGACTGGTGGCCATTTCCAATCTGATAACCAACAAGACTGGTATTACTACACTGCTAATGGTGAAAAATTGACTGGTTGGCAAAATGTTGATGGTGTCATCCTTTATTTTGATAAAGATGGCAAACAAGTCAAAGGACAAAAACAAGAAATCGACGGCAAGCACTACTATTTTGCCTATCATAATGGTGCCTTAATGACTAATCAATGGTATGAACATATCATCTTTAATAGTTACAGAACCAACCCAATGTATACGCACCTCTTTGAATATCTAGGAGAGGACGGTGCTCCCGTTACAGGTTGGCATACAATCGATAACAAACGCTACTACTTCCAATCAGACGGCCTGAGAGCTCAAAATGATGTCGTAACCATTGATGGGAAAGAATATTTGTTTGATTATGACGGTCAATTGGTTAAGAACACGTATGGCATCGTTGAAAGACCTTCTATGTTTTTCTCTAGTAAAACAACTTACCACACTGATGCTGACGGCGTCATCCAAACCGGTAGACATATAATTGATGGTAAGGAATACATTTTTACTGAAAATGGGGTTGTCCTAAACGGTATTATCACTTTTGAAAATAAAGATTATTTTGTCATTAATAGTGAAGTCCAAAAAAATAGCCTTAAAGCCTACTTTGCACCCGTTGTCTATCACAATGAAGGTATTTTTCATGGAATCTATGGCACTGATGAAAACGGGGTTGCCTTAAAAGGATTCCAACGAGGTATTGATGGTCAACTCCACTACTTCCAACCAGCAGTAAAAAGTGTCACTAAGCCTTCATGGGAGGAAATCAATGGGCAACGTTACCGATTGACAGATGGAGATTACGTCGAACCTACTGCTGGTATGCGTCCTACAATTATTGTCTCTAATACAACTTTGAAAGTTGATGACAAAGTCTATTCCTTTGATGACATGGGAATCTCAACTGAAGTTACACCTAAAAATCAATTTATTCGCGACGATTTTTGGAACTGGTACTACTACGATGCTGATGGCAAGCTCCTAACTGGTCGTCAAACCATTGATGGTATTCAGCTCTACTTTGATAAAAATGGTAAGCAAGCCAAAGGAACTTTGGTTGACATCGATGGGGATACCTACTACTTCGATAAAGATAGCGGAGCTTTATGGACCAATCGTACCATTGAACTTGGTGGCGTAACCTATACTATTGATGAAGAAGGACATGTCACATCATCTCTACGCAACACCTTTGTTCAGGACAAGGATGGCGATTGGACTTATCTCAAAGATAAGGGACAATTAGCTACTGGATGGCAAACCATTAATGGTGTCCAACTCTACTTTGACGGCAGTGGTAAGCAAATAAAAGGTAAGCGTATCCTTATAGATGGGAAGTACTACTATTTCTCTGAAAACAATGGTGAACTCCTCCGTAATGCATTCTATCCGTACAATTACTATTCTAAGCTCTACTTTGGCAATGATGGAGCTCAAGTTTTTGGTTGGTACACACTAGATGGTCACCGTGTTTACTTTAAGGAAGATGGTCTTCAAGCTAAAGAAGAGTTGCTTCTAATTGACGGAAATTATTATTACTTCAATCAAGATGGCCAACTTCTAGTTGATGGTCCAGCTAAATCATTTAGTATAATATATCTTGCAGATTCAGAAGGAAAACTATTAACCGGGTGGAGAGAAATTGACGGTAAGACCTATTACCTAGATCCAAGCAACCAATATCGCTATGTCAATACAACAAAAACCATAGATGGCAAGACCTATCTTTTCGGTTCTTATACGGAATTATTGCGTAATGACACTAGTTACTCATACGCTTCGGATGAAAATGGAATCGTTCGAACAGGATTCTACCGCACTGATGAAGGCTACCTCTGCTATCTTGAGCCTCAGGTAATCTCTTCCTACCAACCAACTTGGAAGGAAATTGACGGTAAGCTCTATCACTTCGAAAAATCAACTTCGTTAGGGAAACATCTTTACGGTTCTCCAATCACAACCAATGCAACACTAGAAAAAGATGGCAAAACTTATGTCATTGATGAAAATGGTGTAGCAACTAAAAAAGTGAATTAAAGTGGAAAACAAGATATTTCTTACTTTAAGAAAACTTTAGGCTTTGCCTTATATACTATAACCATCCTAAAAATTTTCTTTTTCATAATCTCCTAAAATCCAGGGCATAGGTCCTGGATTTTTTTGTATTTTTAACTCTTGAGACTGCTAAAATTGTGATATTTGCCTTGTTAGTCACTTTACAATGTAATCGTTTTCTTATTTTTATCTAAATTTCTTATATTTCCTTGAAACTCTCTAAAATAGCGCTATAATAGGACTTAGGAAAAAGGAGGAAAAATTATGAAAGCACATTCTAATTTTACTGGACCTAAGTCCAAAAAACATCTGATTGCATTCTCATGTGCAACTGCCCTTGCTAGCTTTGCTTTTATCGCAAGGCCTACATTTGCGGAGGAAGTTAAAGTTGACAACTCATCAAACCTTGATACGACTGCTGCTACCACTGCCAATGTGGAAACCACAGCAGATCTTGTCGAAACTAAGGTTGTTGAAGCTCCTGCTACTACTGAAAATGTCGCTAGCACTGAAAGCACTACAAATGTTTCAGAACAAGCCACAACTTCTACAGCAAGCTCTGAAACTGCCAGTGAGACTGCTTCAACAACTGCAAGCGAAAGTCAAGCACCTGCAGAATCAGCTACAGGCCAAACACGCGAAACTGTAACTACAGACCGGGCTGCCAGTGAGACAGCAACAGCAACCGCAGATACCAATAGTGAAACCAATGTTACCGGTGGTCAATACTATAGTGATAAGTATGGCTACTGGCATTACAAAGATGCTAGTGGTAAAGACCTGACTGGACCACAAACTATTGATGGCGTTAAGGTCTACTTCAATCCAGGCGGTGTTCAGGTTAAAGGGGAATTTGCCTGGGACGGTCACTATTATGACAAAAATTCTGGTGCTCTTGTTACTAATAAATTCGTTGAGAGTTACGGTAGCACCTATTACCTAGATGAAAATGGCAATAAAGTAATCGGTCCCAAAGAAATTAATGGGGAATGGAATTATTTTGACGACTACGGTGAACAAGTTAGGAATAGATTTGCTTCTGATGGCCGTTATTACGACAAGGACGGAAAACAAGTTGATTTCGGGACAAACCGTTATTTTCAACTTGGTGATTATTGGTTTTACGCCGGTAAGGACGGTGCTATCTTAAAAGGTGAGCAAACTATTGATGGCGTTAAGGTTTACTTTTATCAAAGCGGCGTTCAAGTCAAAGGGTATTTTGTTAGAAATGATACTGACAATAAAGAACATTATTACGACAAAGATTCTGGTGCACTAGTCACTAACAACTACGTTATTGCCTACGATAACTATACCCACCAAAATGAACGCTACTATGTGGATGATCAGGGTGTTCGTGTAAAAGGTGCTAAAACTATAAATGGTAAACAGGTTTACTTTACATATGATGGAAGACAGGTCTTCGACAATTTTGGTGACGATGGCTACTTCTATGGGCAAGATGGTAACCGAGTCGACCTAGGCACAAACCATTATGTTCAAATCAAAGGCAACTGGTACTACATCGGTAACGATGGAAAAATCTTGACAGATGAACAAACTATTGATGGCGCTCATGTCTACTTTGGCTATAAAGGTATCCAAGTGAAAGGAGATTTTGACTACAACAAACAATTTCATGATAAAGACTCTGGAAATCTAGTTACTAATCGTTTCGTAACAGTTAAAGACAAAACCTACTTTATTGGAGCTGATAGTAAGGCTATCAAAGGAGCAACAGTCATCGACAACGTTGAATACTTCTTTGACAAAGAATCTGGTGCACAAGTTAAGGGAGATTTTGCTAGTAACGATAAATACTACGATGGGGTCACTGGTGCGCTCGTAACCAATAGCTATGTCCAAGTTGGTAAAAACTGGTACTATGTAGGAAATGACGGAAAACCACTTAAAGGCTCTCAAACCATTAACAATGTTCCTGTATACTTTGACCCTTATGGGGGTAGACAAGCCAAAGGTATCTTTGGTAACGATGGCTACTTCTACGACAAAGATTCTGGTGCTAAAGTAGATTTGGGAACAAATCGCTATGTCCAAGTTAATGATAATTGGTACTACGTCAATGCTGAAGGTAAGATTCTAAAAGGGGACCAAATCATTGATGGAGTTCAAGTCAATTTTAATCCATATAACGGTATTCAAACTAAGGGGGAATTAGTTGATTCTAATGGTCGAGTAATCAGTGAAGAGAACTACAATACTTATGAAGCACCTAGTAAGTTCTATGATAAAAATTCTGGAGCTCTTGTAAAAGGTCAATACTTCAGCCATGATGGTAAATGGTACTATGCAGATGCACAAGGTAATATCCTTAAAGGCTCACAAACCATTGATGGGGTGGACGTTTACTTTGATGATGATGGTGTTCAAGCTAAAGATGCTGTTCTTAATGGTTACTACTACGATAAAGATAGTGGTGCAGGGAAAGAACTCCCTCATGATCAGTTTATAAAGATTGGTAATGATTTATACTATCTTAGCAGTAATGGACGAACTGGGAATATAACTATTGATGGTAAGGATTACTATATTGAGCAAAACGGAAGGGTCCTTCGTGGTTCCTTTAACATCTATCAAAATCCACCTTACTATGATGATGAAACTGGCGAAGCTGTAGAAAAAACTGGTTTTGTTAAATCTCGCGGTAGTTGGTTCTACCTAGAAAATGGTAAAAAAGTCGCAGGTTTCAAAAAAATTGATGGGAAACTTTACTATTTCTCTGCCAATCCAATGAACAAATACGAAACAAACGAACAAGTTCGTGGAAAATTAGCTAGACCTAAGTTTTATATTTCTTTTCCTAGCAGGGCAGAAGACAACCCAACTTACTACTTCGACGCTGAAACAGGTGCTGCTGTAACCAACCAATTCGTCTATGCAGATGGACACTGGTACTACTTCGGTAAGGATGGTAAGGCCCTCCTCTTCGATCAAGTCATCAATGGTCAACACCTCTACTTCGATTATGAAGGTAAACAAGTGAAGGGTGATTTCGTTACAGACTACAAGGGAGCTCGTTATTACGATGAAAACTCTGGTGAGCTCGTAACCAACGAAACACGTACCATCAATGGTGTGACTTACCACTTTGATGAAAATGGACGTGCAAAGCAATTGTAAGATAAGTCAGGAAATCGACTAAAATTATTCTTATAAGACATCTATACTAAGGAAGTTGATTAATTTCAACTTCCTTTTAAAAATCCAAGAAAATAATTTTTGTCTACTTTAAGAAAACTATAGGCTTTGCTTTATATACTATAACCATCCTAAAACTTTTCTTTTTCATAATCTCCTAAATCCAAGGCGCAGGTCCTGGATTTTTTGTGTTTTTAAACTCTTACGACTGATAAAATTTTGATATTTGATATTCACTCTCTTTTCTATGTAATCGTTTTCTTATCTTTGTCTAAATTTCTTATATTTTCTTGAAACTCTCTAAAATAGCGCTATAATAGAATTTAGGAAATGGAGGAAAAATTATGAAAGTACATTCTAATTTTACTGGACAAAAGTCCAAAAAACGTCTGATTGCATTCTCATGTGCAACTGCTCTTGCTAGCTTTGCTTTTATCGCAAGGCCTGCATTTGCGGAGGAAGCTAAAGTTGACAACTCATCAAACCTTGATACGACTGCTGCTACCACTGCCAATGTGGAAACCACAGCAGATCTTGTCGAAACTAAGGTTGTTGAAGCTCCTGCTACTACTGAAAATGTTGCTAGCACAGAAAACACCACAAATGTCTCAGAACAAGCCACAAATTCTACAGCAAGTTCTGAAACTGCCAGTGAAACAGCTTCAACAACTGCAAGCGAAAGTCAAGTACCTGCAGAATCAGCCTCAGGCCAAACACGCGAAGCTGTAACTACAGACCGAGCTACCAATGAGACTACTTCAACTAGAGAAACTAATATCACTGGTGGTCAATATTATAGTGATAATCAGGGAAATTGGTACTACAAGGATACGAATGGGAAAAACCTCGTTGGCGAACAGACTATCGATGGTCAAAATGTCTATTTCCGCAGTAATGGGCAACAAGTTAAGGGGCCTTTAATCGGTTGGAAGAATAGACTATTTCGTTACTACGATGTTGATACTGGGCAACTATGGACTAATCGATACCTTGAATACCAAGGTAATTGGTACTATTTAGGTGAAAATGGCTATCCCCTCACTGGAGAACAAACTATCAATGGTCAAGAAGTCTACTTTGATTATAAAGGTGTTCAAATCAAAGGTGACTTTAGTGGAGAAACTTATAGTTATCCTCATATGACTTTCTATTACGATGCTGACTCTGGAGCTAGAGTAAGAAAAGAAGGGCTTGTCAATGATAAAGGAGGAAAAACTTACTACCTCAACAATGATGGCTCTAAGTTTACAGGAGTTCGTGAGATTGACGGAAACCTCTTTTATTTCAAAATATATGATGCTACTACCCCTGTTTATATTGGCTCTCTACAAAAAGGTATCAGTATCTCTCTTGAGGAGGGGAAAAATTCACCACGCGGTAATAGTTATGGTTATGGTAATCCTACTAAAATCACTCGTCGATACTATTTTGACCCAATTACTGGTCAAGCCGTTAAAAATCGCTATGTCCAAGAAAATGATGGCTGGTACTATTATGGTGCAGATGGAAATGCTATTCGTCCTCAAGATGGTGAAGTCAATATAGACGGTCAAATCGTTTACCTCTATGCCAATGGTCGTCAAGCTAAGGGAGAGCTTGTTCTCGACAATGGTGTTCTTCGCTACTATGATCCTAATTCTGGAGCACGCGTCTCTAACACCACTCTAACAGTTAATGGTATGACCTATCGATTTGATGAAAATGGCATCGGTACGGATGCTCCTAACCCAAATGGTTATTATAGCGATGATAACGGAAACTGGTATTATAAAAACGCGAATGGAGACAACCTCACTGGTGCTCAAATCATTAACGGTCAAAAAGTCTTCTTCCGTGAGAACGGCCAACAGGTTAAAGGGGCCTATACCAATGCCCGTAATAATCTTGTTCACTACTTCGATCCAGATTCTGGAGAACTCGCGACCAATCGTTATATCGAATACAACAAATCTTGGTACTACGTTGATAAAAATGGCAATACTTTAAAGGGTGCTCATACTATTGATGGTCATGAAGTCATCTTCAGTCGCTATGAAGGAACACAAGTCAAAGGGTGGTTTGCACACGATGGTGTATATATGCCTGAATACTTTTATGATAAAAATAATGGATATAAAGTAAACTATTCTGGTTTTGTAAAAAACTCATTTGGAGATACTTATTACCATGACGAAACTGGTAGACAAGTAATCGGCTTTAAAGAAATTGATGGCGAATTTTACTACTTCACCCCAGGTGGGGCAAGCAAATATATTCGAGTTGCTTCAATGGAAAAAAATAGCCTCCTCTATTATACAAAGGATAAAATTTACTATTTTGGTGAGTCTGGGAAAGCAGTTAAAAACCGCTTCGTCTTTACCAGTGGAAATTGGTATTATTTCAATGGAGATGCTACAGCAGCAATTGGTGCCTCTGAAATTAATGGTAAAAAGCTTTACTTTAATTCTAGAGGGGAACAAATTAAAGGTGCTTTTACACCAGATGGTCACTATTACGATGAAATCTCTGGTGAACTAGTCACCAACCAAACACGTACTATCAAAGGTGTAACTTATCATTTTGATGAAAATGGTAATGCGACCAAAGTTTAAGATATTCCTTACTTTAAGAAAACTTTAGGCTTTGCTTTATATACTATAATCATCCTAAAACTTTTCTTTTTCATAATCTCCTAAACCCAGGGATCAGGTCCTGGATTTTTTTGTTTTTAAACTCTTGTGACTGATAAAATTGTAACATTGGCCATTCACTCACTTTACTATGTAATCGTTTTCTTATTTTTGTCTAAATTTCTTATATTTCCTTGAAAGTCTCTAAAATAGCGCTATAATATGACTTAGGAAATGGAGGAAAAAGTATGAAAGTACATTCTAATTTTGCTGGACCTAAGTCCAAAAAACGTCTGATTGCATTCTCATGTGCAACTGCTCTTGCAAGTTTTGCCTTTATCGCAAGACCTGCCTTCGCTGAGGAAGCTAAAGCTGATAACGCATCAAACCTTGATGCAACTGCTGCTACCACTGCCAATGTAGAAACGACAGCAGACCTCGTCGAAACTAAGGTTGTCGAAGCACCTGCTACTACTGAAAATGTTGCTAGCACTGAAAGCACTACAAATGTTTCAGAACAAGCTACAACTTCTACAGCAAGCTCTGAAACTGCCAGTGAAACAGCTTCAACAACTGCAAGCGAAAGTCAAGTACCTGCAGAATCAGCCCCAGGCCAAACACGCGAAACTGTAACTACAGACCGAGCTGCCAGTGAGACAGCAACAGCTAACAAAACTTCAAACGGTGAAACAAATGTCACCGGTGGTCAATACTACAGTGATAAGAATGGCTACTGGCATTACAAAGATGCTAGTGGTAAAGACCTGACTGGACCACAAACTATTGATGGCGTTAAGGTCTACTTCACTCCAGGCGGTATTCAGGTTAAAGGGAACTTTGGCTGGGACAATCACTATTATGACAAAAACTCTGGTGCTCTTGTTACTAATAAATTCGTTAAAGAATATGGTAGAACCTATTACGTTGATGAAAATGGTAATAAAGTAATCGGACCCAAAGAAATTAATGGAGCATGGAATTATTTTGATAAACACGGGGAACTAATTACAAACAATTTTGCTCCTGATGACCGTTATTATGACAAGGACGGTAAGCAAGTGGATTTCGGAACAAACCGCTATTTCGAATTAAACGGGGAATGGTACTATGCTGGAAATGATGGTGCTATTTTAAAGGGACCACAAACCATTGATGGCGTTAAGGTTTACTTCTATCAAAATGGTATTCAAGTTAAAGGGTATTTTGTTAAAGATGATACTGACAATACTGAACACTATTACGATAAAGATTCGGGTGCATTAATTACTAATAACTACGTTATTGCCTACGATAACTATACCCGCCAAAATGAACATTACTATGTGGATAATCAGGGTTCTCGTGTAAGAGGTTCTAAAATAATAGATGGTAAACAAGTCTACTTTGAATTTAACGGAAAACAAGTCTTCGACAATTTTGGTGACGATGGCTACTTCTATGATCAGGATGGTAACCGAGTTGACCTAGGTACCAACCGTTATGTTCAAATCAAAGGTAACTGGTACTATGTGGGTAAGGATGGTGCTATTCTCAAATATGCACAAACTATTGATGGTGCTCATGTCTACTTTGGCTACAACGGTATCCAAGTTAAGGGAGACTTTGACTATAAAATGCAGTTTCACGATAAAGACTCTGGAAATCTAGTTACTAATCGTTTCGTAACAGTTAAAGACAAAACCTACTTTATTGGAGCCGATAGCAAAGCCATCAAAGGGGCAACAGTCATTGACAACATTGAATACTTCTTTGATGAGAAAACTGGAGCCCAAGTCAAAGGAAATTTCGCAACTAACGATAAATATTATGATGGAATCACTGGTGCTCTCGTAACCAATAGTTATGTCCAAGTCGACAAAGACTGGTACTACGTAGGTAATGACGGTAAACGGCTTAAAGGTTCTCAAACCATTAACAATATTCCTGTATACTTTGATTCTTATAGTGGTAAGCAAGCTAAAGGTGTCTTTAGTAATGATGGATACTTCTATGACAAAGATTCTGGGGCCAAAGTAGATTTAGGAACAAACCGCTACGTCCAGGTTAATGATAATTGGTACTACGTCAATGATGAGGGTAAAATTCTCAAGGGCGAACAAACTATTGACGCGGTAAAAGTTCATTTTGATCCATATGACGGTATACAGACTAAAGGCGGCTTCATTGATTCGAATGGACGACTAATAAACAAAAAAAAATACAATGCATACAATAAACCTAGTAAGTTCTACGATGAAGATTCCGGCGCTCTTGTAAAAGGTCAATACTTCAGCCATGATGGTAAATGGTACTATGCAGATGTGGAAGGAAATATCCTTAAAGGCTCACAAACCATTGATGGGGTACACGTTTATTTTGATGATTATGGAGTTCAAGCTAAAGGTATTATCGCTGATGGCTATTTCTATGATAAAGATTCTGGAGTTCGCCAAGATGTTCCTCGTGATCAATTTGTTAAGGTAGGAGATAAGTTGTACTACTTTGATAGCAAAGGTCAAAAAGGAAATAAAACCATTGATGGTAAGGATTATTACATACTAAATAATGGTGAAATTCTTCGAGATTCTTTCGAAATCTATGGGTCCTTTCCTTATCACGATAAAGAAACAGGGGCTGCTGTAAATAAAACTGGATTCCTTCAAGTTGGTAAGGACTGGTACTATATTGATGCTAATGGTACTAAGGCAAGGGGCCTTAAAGAAATTGATGGTAAGCTTTATTTCTTCTCTAACAATCCAATGAACAAATACGAAACGCACGAACAAGTTCGTGGACAATTAGCTAGACCTTACTTTTATATTTCCTTCCCAAATAGAGCAGAAGACAACCCAACCTACTACTTCGATGCTGAGACTGGAGCTGCTGTAACCAACCAATTCGTCTATACAGACGGACACTGGTACTATTTCGGTAACGATGGAAAGGCTCTTCTCTTTGATCAAGTCATCAATGGTCAACACCTCTACTTTGATTATGAAGGTAAACAAGTGAAGGGTGATTTCGTTACAGACTACAAGGGAACTCGTTATTATGACGAAAACTCTGGTGAGCTCGTAACCAACCAAACACGTACCATCAATGGTGTGACTTATCACTTTGATGAAAATGGACGTGCGAAGTAATTGTAAAATAAGTCCGAAAATTGACTAAAATTATTCTTACTAGTCATACAGATAAAAATCATAACCACCCGTCTAACGGGTGGTTTGATCAAGGGCTATAAGCCCATAATACCAGCCAGCGCCTAAAGACGCTGGCTTTCACTTTGTTCAAGCCTTATTGCTTTTGACTCGTCACAAGCCTCTCAAAGAGGCATTCGCATTACTTACCGTTATCCCTAAAGGGATTTTCATATTCTTTCACGCTTAATTTATCCAAAGCGATATCATGCTTCTCTTGTTCCTGAATATATTTCTTAATTGTGGCTTCATTAAGTCCTACCGTACTTACATAATAACCTTCTGCCCAAAAATGTCTGTTCCCAAATTTATATTTTAAATTGGCGTGTTTAT
>ERZ857521.3844-NODE-3844-length-11738-cov-4.630746_pt1 | contig 11738 bp, 9 predicted proteins | sample MGYA00519701_ERZ857521 | MGnify/ENA primary metagenome ERZ857521 (study PRJEB31778, sample SAMEA3449346) | human gut metagenome | biome: human gut; feature: human-associated habitat; material: faeces | place: United Kingdom | collected 2010/2012 ...
CCGGCGCCAACATCGCAGGCTTCCAGCGGGTGGCTGACGCCATGATGGCCCAGGGCGTGTTCTAAGCGGTTCGGGTTTTGCCGGGAATCATGCGGCAGTTGGAGAACCTGCCTGAAAAACAAAGTATAGGATTGGAATGGGAGCTGTCCTTTGGACAGCTCCCATTCTTGATTTTTGCAAGGGCTCATTGCATACGTCTGGTTTGGCAGGCCAAAGCCGCCGGATGACCGGAACCGCAGCTTCGGTTAAGTCGTTTTTTAAATCTAGTTCAAGAGTTTGAAAAATGTAAAAAAATCAAATAAAACCAGGGTTAAATGTTTCGTAAGAGTTTGAAACGGACCTTGAAGCCATGCCGGCGGAGGCCTATACTCTCACCTGTCAAAGGCAACTGTGACACAACTCAAGACAAGGAAGAGGAAGGATCAACATGAATGTGAAGAAAAGACTTCTGACCGGTGTTGTCTGCGGGGCGCTGCTGGTGGGAACCACCGTTCCCGCGCTGGCAGCCACCGTGCACTATAACGACGGCGCCTCCGTGGGCGGAAGTGCGGAATGGAATGCCTGGACAAAGGAGTGGGAGAGCGTTGCCACGGATTACACCCAGGTGTCCCTGACCCCCGGCGCCGACGAGACGGAGCTGAACTTCGCCTGGTACAGCAAGGATAACGGCCAGGCCGCTACCCCCGTGGTGCATTTCGGCACCGACAAGAATGCTCTGAAAACCTTTACCGGCACCAGCGCGGATGTGGACAGCGATCTCACCGGCGGCGAGGCCTATGACTACAACTATGTCACTGTGACGGGCCTGAAGGAGAACACCACCTACTACTACACCGTGGAAAAGAACGGCGTGCAGTCCGATGTGGAGACCTACCGGACCCACAGCTTCTCCACCGTCAAGATGCTGTACGTGGGCGATCCCCAGATCGGTGCCTCCAAGGGCCAGCCTCAGGGCAGTGAGACCCTCAGCGGCGATTCCGGCGCCGCTAACACCGCCGCCCGCAACGATGCCTTCGGCTGGAACCGTACCCTGGAGGCCGCGGTGGCCCAGGATCCGGATGTGAGCTTCATCATCTCCGCCGGTGACCAGGTCAACAAGACCGGCCAGCCCAAGGAGGAGGAGTACGCCGGGTACCTCAGCGCCGACGTGCTGAGCTACCTGCCGGTTGCCACCGCCATCGGCAACCATGACTCCCTGAACCCCGACTACCAGTACCACTTCAACAACCCCAACGCCACGGATTACGGCACCACTGCCGCCGGCGGAGATTACTACTACTCCTACGGCAACGGGCTGTTCATCGTGCTCAACACCAATAACTACAATGTGGCGGAGCACAAGCAGGCCATCGCCCAGGCGGTCGCCTCCGATCCCGACGCCGCCTGGCGCATCGTCACTATCCACCAGGATATCTACGGCAGCGGCCTGGATCACTCCGACACCGACGGCATGATCCTCCGCACCCAGCTGACCCCCATCTTCGACGAGTACGACATCGACGTGGTGCTCCAGGGCCACGACCACACCTACAGCCGCTCCAAGCTGCTCTACGGCGACGGACAGAGCCACGGCACCTATGAGTTCCAGCTCAACGACGAGGGTACCGACTACGATTGGGACAACGCCTACAACACCCAGACCAACACCCAGATTCCCCTGTATCCGGAGGACGGGGACACCACCGGCGAGACTCTGCTGAGCAACTTCCAGGCGGACAACCACTGCTACACCATCGAGACCACCGTGGGCAGCACCGTCACCAACCCCAACGGCACGCTGTACATGACCGCCAACTCTGCCTCCGGTTCCAAGTTCTATGAGCTCATCTCCGGCCAGCAGGACTACATTGCAAACCGCAGCCAGAACTGGCTGCCCAGCTGGTCCGTCATCACCATGAGCGAGACCTCCTTCTCTATCGACACCTATCAGCTCACCGCTGACGGCAAGACCGAGAAGATCGACTCCACCTTCACCATCAACAAGACCGGCGACGGCGAGAGCCTCAGCGCGCCCCTGACCCGGGCCCAGGCTGTGGAGCGCCTCTATGAGGCCGCCGGCTGCCCCGCTGTCAGCGCTGACGCCGGCTTTGCCGATGTGGATGCCAATGCCTCCTATGCCGAGGCTGTGGCCTGGGCCAAGTCCCAGGGCGTCGTCAAGGGCATGAACGCCTCCGCCTTCCAGCCTGACGCGGTGATCTCCCAGGCGCAGTTTGCCGCCATGCTGACCCGCTATGCTGCCCTCCAGGGCAAGGCCGGTGCCTCTGCCAATGCCAATCTGGCCCAGGGCCTGACCTTCGCCAAGAGCAATGGCCTGCTGACGGGCTCCGCTGTCACCGCCTCCACGGCGGACTACGCCCTCACCAAGCTGGGCAAGTAATCGATATCCCGGCAGGAACTGCATCTCTCCGCAGGCACCATCGCCTGCGGAGAGATGTTCTTTCCGGCGGATGGAAAGGAAGATCATCTCTTGAAAACTCTGGACTGGAAACGCTATGTGCCGCCGCTGGTATTGCTGGCGGCTTTTGCGGTGCTGCTGATCTGGCTCAATCAGGTGGACAAGGTGCCCCTGATCTCCCGGGAGGGCCAGACCTTTGAAAAGGGCGTGGTCACTGCCATTTTGCAGGACAACCTGCAGCCCGACGGCACCCGGGTGGGGGAGCAGGTGGTGCGTGTGCGCATGACCACCGGCGCCCTGGCGGGGGAGGAACTGGAGACCACCTCCAGCTCCGGCTATCTCTTCGGCGCCCCCTGCACCGTGGGGATGAAGGTGGTGGTGATGCAGAGCGTGGCGGAGGACACGGCCATCACCAGCGTGTATGCCCAGGACCGGGAGGTACCCATCCTGGCCTTTGCGGCGCTGTACCTGCTGGCCCTGTGCCTCATCGGCGGATGGCAGGGGGCCAAGGGGGCCCTGGGGCTGGTGTTCACCTTCGGGAGCATCCTGCTGGGATACCTGCCCATGATCTACCGGGGCTGGTCCCCCTTCTGGAGCGCGGTTTTGATCTGCGCCGTCACCACGGTGGTGACGCTGTGGCTGGTGGGGGGACCCACCCGCAAGACCCTGGTGGCCACGGCGGGGACGGTGGCGGGGGTCATGATGGCCGGCATCGCCGCCACCCTCTTTTCCGCCGCCACCGGGATCACCGGCTGGAACGTCAGCGATATCGAGAGCCTGTTGACCCTGTGGAGCACCTCCGGCATCCAGGTGGGGGGACTGCTGTTCTCCGGCTTGCTGATCTCCGCCCTGGGGGCCACCATGGATGTGGCCATGTCCATCTCCAGTGCCATGAGCGAAGTGCAGGCCCAGACGCCGGACATCTCCCGGCGGGAGCTGTTCCGGGCGGGCATGCGGGTGGGCCGGGATATGATGGGCACGGATTCCAACACCCTGATCCTGGCCTTTGCGGGGGGCAGCGTCTCCATGCTGGTGATGGATTACGCCTACGACCTGCCCTGGCTGCAGATCATCAACTCCAACAACATCGGCATCGCTGTCATGCAGGGCCTCTCCGGCAGCTTCGGCGTGGTGCTCAGCGTCCCGGTGACGGTGGTTCTGGCCACGCTGCTCTATACCCGGCCAGGCCGCAGCCCGGCGGAGAAGCACCCGGCTGCCACGGAGCTCTGACGGCCCCTTTCTCCCTACCGACGCCCGGTGGGGGAAATGGGCATTGACAATGCGTCCCATGGGGGGTATACTTGCGTTAATTGAATCAGGATCTTCAGGGCGGGGTGCAATTCCCCACCGGTGGTACAGCCCACGAGCCGCAAGGCATGATTCGGTGCGATTCCGAAGCCGACAGTACAGTCTGGATGAAAGAAGATCGTGTGTACGCGGGAGCCAAAAGCGCCTGCGCCCATGGAAGCGCCCTGGAATGTTGATACATTCCGGGGTTTTGTCTTTTCCGTCGGGCGCGGGCCCGCCAGCGTTTCATGATGCCTTGAACCGTCCGTTCAAGGCATTTTTTCTTTGCTGGGAGGCAAGTATGAACGACTGGGAGTATATGCGCCTGGCTCTGGAACTGGCGGAGCGGGGAGCAGGGTGGACCTCCCCCAATCCCATGGTGGGTGCGGTGATCGTCAAGGACGGGCACATCATCGGACAGGGGTGGCATCACCGCTACGGTGATCTCCACGCGGAGCGGGACGCCCTGGCAAACTGCACGGAATCCCCGGCCGGAGCCACGCTGTATGTCACGTTGGAGCCCTGCTGCCATTACGGCAAGCAGCCCCCCTGCACCCAGGCCATCCTGGAGGCGGGCATCACCCGCGTGGTGGTGGGCTCTGACGACCCCAATCCCCTGGTGGCGGGGAAGGGCCTGGCATTTTTGCGTGAGCACGGCATCCGGGTGGAGACCGGGGTGGAAAGGGCGGCCTGCGACGCGTTGAACCGGGTGTTTTTCCATTACATCCAGACCCGGCGGCCCTATGTGGTGATGAAGTACGCCATGACCATGGACGGCAAGATCGCCACCCATACCGGCGCTTCCCGGTGGATCACCGGGGAGGCAGCCCGGCAGCGGGTGCATCAGGACCGCCACCGTTATGCGGCCATTCTATGCGGCGTGGGAACGGTGCTCCGGGACGATCCCCTCCTGAACTGCCGGATGGAGGGAGGGAAAAATCCCCTGCGGATCGTCTGCGATACCCACCTGCGGACGCCGCTGGACAGTCAGATCGTCCGCACCGCCCGGGAGATCCCCACCATCCTGGCCGCCTGCGATCCCCTGCCGGAGCGGGCGGCGGCACTGGAGGCGGCGGGCTGCCGGGTGTGGGACCTGCCGCAGCGGGACGGCCATGTGGATCTCGCCGCCCTGATGGAGCGCCTGGGCGCGGAGCAGATCGACAGCGTGCTGCTGGAGGGCGGCGGCACCCTCAACTGGGCGGCGCTGGAGAGCGGCATCGTGAAGCGGGTGCAGGCTTACATCGCCCCCAAGCTCTTCGGGGGAAAGGCGGCACCCTCCCCAGTGGGCGGCATAGGCGTGGCGGTGCCGGATGATGCCATCCGGCTGAAAAACACCACCGTCATCCCCCTGGGAGAGGATTTCTTGCTGGAAAGCGAGGTGGACACGGATGTTCACGGGGATCGTTGAAGAACTGGGCACCGTCCGGGCTGTGAAGCGGGGCGGCTGCTGGGCCGTGCTGTCCATCGGGGCCCGGGAGATTCTGCCGGGGTTGAAAATCGGCGACAGTGTGGCGGTCAACGGCGTGTGCCTGACGGTCACCAGCCTGGATGACGGCGGCTTTACCGCCGACGTGATGCACGAGACTCTGGACCGCTCCGCTTTGGGCAGCCAGGGCACCGGCAGCCGGGTAAATCTGGAGCGGGCCATGGCGGCGGACGGACGCTTCGGCGGCCACATCGTCTCCGGCCATATCGACGGCGTGGGCACCATCACAAACCTGCGCAGGGACGGCAACGCCGTGTGGTACACCATCTCCGCCTCCCCCCAGCTGCTGCGGTACGTGGTGGAGAAGGGGTCCATCGCCATCGACGGCATCAGCCTGACGGTGGCCTCTGTGGAGGCGGACAGGTTCTCCGTCTCTGTCATCCCCCACACGGCGGAGGTGACCCTCCTGGGACGCAAGCACGCAGGAGACACCGTCAATCTGGAGACGGACATCATCGGAAAATATGTGGAAAAACTGCTGCGGCCCCAGGCGCAGGAAGTCCCCAAGAGCGGCCTCACCCTGGAGTTTCTCGCCAGCAACGGATTTTAAGGAGGCAATCCCAATGGAACAGCAATATTGCACCGTGGAGGAAGCGCTGGAGGAGCTGCGGGCGGGCCGCATCCTCATCACCATCGACGATCCTGACCGGGAGAACGAGGGGGATATGATCTGCGCCGCCCAGTTCGCCACCACGGAGAACGTCAACTTCATGGCGGTCCACGCCAAGGGCCTCATCTGCACCCCCATGAGTGCGGAGGTGGCGGACCGGCTGGGCCTGGAGCAGATGGTGAAGGTCAATACCGACAACCACTGCACCGCCTTTACCGTGTCCATCGACCATGTGAATACCACCACCGGCATCTCGGCGGAGGAGCGGGCCTATACCTGCCGGATGTGCGTGGATCCCGTCACGAGGCCGGAGGATCTGCGACGGCCGGGGCATGTGTTTCCCCTGGTTGCCCGGCGGGGCGGCGTACTGGTGCGCAACGGCCACACGGAGGCCACGGTGGATCTGTGCCGCCTGGCGGGACTGACCCAATGCGGACTGTGCTGCGAGATCATGCGGGACGATGGTACCATGATGCGTACCACGGAGCTTCTGGAAAAAGCCCAGGAGTGGGGACTGAAGGTCCTCACCATCAAGGCTCTGCAGGACTACTGCCGCCGCCATGATAAGCATGTGGTGCGCGAGGCTGTGGCCAAGATGCCCACCCGGTACGGAGACTTTCAGATTTACGGATACAGCAACGACCTCACCGGCGAGCACCACGTGGCCCTGGTGAAGGGGGACATCGGCGACGGGGAGAACGTCCTGTGCCGGGTCCACTCGGAGTGCCTCACCGGCGACGTCTTCGGCTCCCGGCGCTGCGACTGCGGAGAGCAGCTTGCAGCGGCCATGCGCCAGATCGAGGCGGAGGGCCGGGGCGTGCTGCTGTACATGCGCCAGGAGGGCCGGGGCATTGGCCTCATCAACAAGCTCAAGGCCTACACTCTCCAGGAGCAGGGCTATGATACGGTGGACGCCAACGTGAAGCTGGGTTTTGCGCCGGACCTGCGGGAGTACTGGACCGGCGCCCAGATCCTGCGGGACCTGGGGGTGCGCACCATGCGGCTCCTTACCAACAACCCTGACAAGGTCTACCAGCTTTCGGACTTCGGCCTGGAGATCGTGGAGCGGGTGCCCATCCAGATGGCCGCTACGGCGGAGGACCTGTTCTATCTGCGCACCAAGCAGAACCGGATGGGCCATATCCTGAACTACTGAGAACCATTACATATCGAATAAGGAGGAACAATTTTTTATGAAATGCTTTGAGGGAAAACTGGTATCCCAGGACATCCGTGTGGGCATTGTGGCCGCCCGGTTCAATGAGTTCATCGTCTCCAAGCTCCTCAGCGGCTGCGAGGATGTCTTGGTGCGTCACGGTGTGCGGGAGGAGGACATTGCCGTGGCTTGGGTGCCCGGCGCTTTCGAGATCCCGCTGATCGCCTCCAAGATGGCCAAGAGCGGCAAGTACGACGCTGTCATCGCTCTGGGCGCTGTCATCCGGGGCAGCACCAACCACTATGACTACGTGTGCAGCGAGGTCTCCAAGGGCGTGGCCAATGTGGCCCTGGCCAGTGACGTGCCCGTGATGTTCGGCGTTCTCACCACCGACACCATCGAGCAGGCCATCGAGCGGGCCGGCACCAAGGCCGGCAACAAGGGTGCCGAGTGTGCTCAGGGGGCCATTGAAATGGTGAACCTCATCCGGGAGCTGGAGGCATGAGATTGCCGGTACCAGCGTGAAAAGACAAAAAGGGAACGCCCGCCGGGCGTTCCCTTTTCTCTTTCCATGGATGAAACTTCTCTTATGTGGTTGTTTCCGCCTCCAGCTTTGCCATGGCCCGCCTGAACTGGTAGGAGAACATGGAGACGGTGGTGATGACCGCCAGCAGGTCTGCCACCGGCTCCGCCAGAAACACGGCAAAGGCCTTGTCGGCGAAGAAGTGGGGGAGAATATAAATAAGGGGGATCAGCAGGATGATCTTGCGCAGCACCGCCAGGAACAGCGAGGTCTTGGCGTTGCCCAGGGCGATGAAGGTCTGCTGGCAGGCGATCTGGATGCCGAAGATGCCGGTGGCACCCATGTAGATCCGCAGCGCCCAGACGGCGTAATCCACCAGCTGGGGGCTGTTGTTGAAAATCAGAATGAACATCCGGGGGAACAGCTGCACCAGGATCCACAGTCCCATGGAGTAGATCACGCAGGCCCGCAGCAGGCACCGGAAGGCATCCCGTACCCGCTGGGGATTGTGGGCGCCGAAGTTGTAGCTGACGATGGGCTGGGCGCCTTGTGTGAGACCCTGGAGGGGCATCATGGCAAACTGCATGATGCTGGTGAGGATGGTCATGGCGCCTACGGCGGTATCGCCGCCGTATTTGAGCAGGGAGGCGTTGAAGCAGATGGCGATGAGGCTCTCCGTGGACTGCATGATGAAAGGAGACAGGCCCAGGGCCAGGCAGGGCAGCACCACCTTGCGCCGGGGGCGCAGGTACTGTTTGCGCAGGTGCCACTTGGTGCGGCTGCTGGTGAGAAAGCGCAGTACCCACGCGGCGGAGACCGCTTGAGAGAGGATGGTGGCCAGGGCGGCACCCTGGACGCCCATGTCGAAGGCGAAGATGAAAATGGGATCCAGCACGGTGTTGAGGCCCGCGCCGATGAGAACGGTCTTCATACCCACGGTGGTGAAGCCCTGGGCGGTGATGTAGGCGTTCATCCCCAGGGTCAACTGCACGAAGAGCGTGCCCAGGCAGTAGATGCGCATGTAGTCCATGGCGTAGCCGATGGTGGCCTCACTGGCGCCGAAGATCAGCAGCAGCGGCTCCGAGAAGAGCTGGAAGAACACCGTCAGCACCACGGAAATGACGATCAGCAGGGTAAAGCAGTTGCCCATGATGCGCTCGGATTCCGAAATATTGCCCCGGCCCTCCTCAATGGAGGCGCGGGGAGCGCCGCCCATGCCTACCAGCGCGGCAAAGGCGGAGATCACCATGATGACCGGCAGGCACACGCCCACACCCGTGAGGGCCAGCTTGCCCACAGTCTCCACCGGCTGCATGTGGCCGATGTACACCCGGTCCACCAGGTTATAGAGCATGTTGACGATCTGGGAGGTAATAGTGGGCAAAGCCAGGGAGAACAGCAGCTTTCCCACCGGGCCGGTGCCCAGGTCCACATTTTTACGGTTCACGATCCAAACTCCTTTCCGCCAGGGCGTCCGTATTTTCAAACACTTTTTCCAACAGGCGCAAAAACTCCCGCTGCTCCTGGGGGGTCAGGCCCTCCAACAGCCGCTGCCCGCAAAGAGCCTGCAGGCGCTGGGCCTCCCGGGCCGGAAGCGCACCTTGATCCGTGATGGCCAGATGGACCACCCGGCGGTCTTCCGCATCCGCTTTCCGGGAGAGGAAGCCCCGGCAGCACAGGATGTCCACCGCCTGGGACACCTGGGATTTTGAGAGCCCCCGGTATACCACCACATCCCGGGCGGTATCCAGCTCCGGGTTATTCACCAGAAACAGCAGTACATGAACTTCCCGCATGGAGAGGTTCCATCGCTCCAGAAAGGGGAGAAACTGCCGGTCATAGTGGGTTCGGAACTGCCGGGAGAAATGGGCCAGCTGGGCGTAGCTGATAGACATGCCAGACCTCCGAAAGTTTCAATAAAAAACAGTTTCTTTTGAGAACTATAATAGGATATCATGCCGGAGCCAGAGTGTCAAGTCCGGAAAAATCGGACCATTCTGTGAAGAAACAGTGAATTTCCCACCGGGGACGTCTTTCGCATTGACAAAGGTGTCATGACGTATTATCATAAAGAAAATATGGTATGCAATACCAGATTACGGAGAATGCTATATGATGTGGAATATTGTGAGTGACAGCAGCTGTGACCTTCGGATGGCGTCTTTTTCCAGCGAAACCGTGCGTTTTGAGTCGGTTCCCCTGCGGATCCAGGTGGGCGGACAGGAGTTTTTGGACAATGATGAACTTTCCGTTCCGGAAATGCTGACGGCTATGGCAGAGGAAAAAGCCGCTTCTTCCTCCGCCTGCCCGTCCCCGGCGGCCTTTGCCAAGGCCTTTGAAGCGGGGGAGTGCACCGTCTGTTTCACCATCTCCGCCAACCTCTCCGGCACCTATAACGCGGCGGTGATGGGACGGGAGATGGCGCTGGAAGAGCATCCGGAGAAGAAGATCTGCGTCATCGATTCCAAGGCTACCGCGGGGGCTATGGTGCTGCTGATCCGTCGGGCCCAGGCCCTGATGGAGGCTGCCGCAGGCCCGGAGGACTTTGAGAATATCTGCTCGGAGCTGCGGGAGTATCAGGCCTCGCTTCGCACCTGTTTTACCCTGGAGTGCTTTGACAACCTCATCAAAAACGGCCGGATGCGGCCTCTGGTGGGTACGCTGCTGCACACCCTGGGCATCCATGTCATTGCCGACGCCACGCCCCAGGGCACCATCCATGTGGCGGACAAGGCCCGGGGCGAGGGAAAGACCTACCGGGCCATTACGGCGCTGATGCGCCAGAGCAAGGACTGCACCGGTGCCGAGGTGGTGATCTCCCACTGCGAGAACCTTGCGGGGGCCATGAAGCTCAAGCAGCAGATCCTGGATGACCTGCCGGTGAAGAGCGTGGACATCCTCTCCTGCCGGGGCCTCACCAGTTTCTACGCCATGGAAAAGGGCCTGATCCTGGGCTACTGAGCCGATACCTTAATATAAAAAGGAAAAACAGCCGCCCTGTGCCGAAATGGTACAGGGCGGCTGCTTTTTTAAGAGATCATTCCGGTTACCGCCGGCGGGCGGTGGAGGAGCCGATGCCCAGCTCCAGGCGGTACTTGGTCACGGTGCGCCGTGCCACCTGGATGCCGTCGGCGGAGAGCAGCTGCACCAGCTTCTGGTCGCTGAGGGGATGGCGGGGATCCTCCTGACGCACCAGTTCCAGCAGGTGCTGCTTTACCGCCTGCTGGGAGGGGCCCTGGATGCCCACGGCCCGGCTGAAGAAGTAGCGCAGGGGATAGGTGCCCTGGCGGCACTGGAGGTATTTGCCCCGGGCAGTACGGGAGACGGTGGAGGGGTGGACCCCCAGCTGCTGGGCAAGGGACGTGATCTTCATGGGAGCCAGCTCCCGGGACTGTCCGGCGAAAAAGGGGTACTGGGCCTGCAAAATGGCCTCGGCACACTGGCGCAGGGTATTGCCCCGGCGTTCCAGGCTGCCCAGCAGCCATTTGGCCTGCTGCATTTTCTCCTGAAGATAGGCCCGGGTGTCCTTTTCGTCGGATTCCTTCAACAGCCGGGCGTAGTAATCGCTGATGGTGACCCGGGGCAGGTAGTAGTCGTTGAGGATCACCTGCAATTTTCCGTCCAGTTCCGCGATAAAGACGTCGGGCCGTACATAGACGGTGGGCTCGGCGGCCTGGAAGGCCTGGCCGGGATGGGGCTCCAGGGAGGCAATACGCTTTTCCGCCTCCTGGATCTGCTCGGTGGTCAGTCCCAGCTCCCGGGAGATGGGGCCGTAGTGCTTGCGGCCCAGCTCCGGCAGGAAGCGGGCGGCGATATCCATGATGTAGGGGGCGGCGTTCTGCCGGGCCAGCTGCAGCACCAGACACTCGGCTAGGTCCCGGGCGCCTACGCCCGGAGGATCCAGGCTCTGGATGGTCTCCACCGCCTGGTCTACCAATCCCCGGGGCAGATGCAGCTCCTCCAGACTCTCCAGATCCTCGGCCAGGAGGTAGCCGTCCTCATCCACCATCTCCGCCAGGTATTTGGTGAGGGCCAGCAGGGGTTTGGGCAGCCGCTTCCGGTCCAGCTGGTCGCAGAGAAAGGCGCACAGGCTCTCCGTTTCCCGGTCGGCGGCGCCCCGCTCCGGATAGCTGCCCTCCTCGTGGGTGAAGGTGCCGCCGTGAACGCCGGCGTCGATCCAGCTGGCTTTTTGCCGCAGCTCCTCATATGCGGCGTGGAGGTCAGCGGCAAGGCGGTGAAGGATCTGAACCAGTTCGACCTTGCCAACCTGCGCTGGAGCAA
>ERZ857521.3846-NODE-3846-length-11733-cov-2.693269_pt1 | contig 11733 bp, 12 predicted proteins | sample MGYA00519701_ERZ857521 | MGnify/ENA primary metagenome ERZ857521 (study PRJEB31778, sample SAMEA3449346) | human gut metagenome | biome: human gut; feature: human-associated habitat; material: faeces | place: United Kingdom | collected 2010/2012 ...
TGAGAAGACCGATCTACCGTCAGGTAGCCGCTTACGGTCATTTCGGACGTACAGATATCGATCTTCCATGGGAAAGAACAGACAAAGCGGAATTGCTCAAATAAATAAAAACGTAGTCAATAACGTAGTCATTCGATTGCCTGTGCAGTTTAAAAAAATGAACTAAAAAAGTTATTTTTTATTGATAATCACGGTAGACCATGATATAATATAATTAAGAAAGGAGGTAAGACCAATGAATAAAGAAGATTGGTTAAGGTTACTTGAAAAGGTCATAGACGACATACCTGAAACAGTAACCGCTATAGCTAGCCTAATAACTGCTTTAACAGTTTACAGGCAAACAAAAAAGCGTAAACCGAAAACCCGCAAAGGAAAAAGGTAAACGCTTGGAGAGTAGGAAAAAGCCCTTTCCTACTTCTCCATTTTATCATATAGAAAGAAGTTATACAATGGTTTATATAATCGCTACTTTCATAATTATTATCAATGTTTATTTATGGTTTAAAAACGAAAAGGAAAAGTAAAAAATGCGTAAAGAAATTACAGATCTATTGAATAGTGAAATCAGTACCAGCGCCATTTCAAAAGGGGCGGACGTTCCTTGGTCAACTGTATCGGATTTACGAAAAGGAAAAACTAACTTAGATAAGATGGCGCTATTGACTGCCGAAAAATTATTTTCATTCGCTCAATCAATTAATAAAGAGTAAAAGACAGTTTAAAGCTGTCTTTTTTATTGTCTATTACAATAGACAATTTTTAAAACTGCCGTTATAAACACAAAAAAGGCCGTATATACGGCCCTTTAATCTTCTCTATCCAGCCATTTCTGGACTTTCTCGACTGTTTCGACGCTCAAGTCCTCGAAGCGTTTCTTTCCGGATCGCAAACGGGAGATCGCTTGCTGGCTGACTCCCGTCGCTTTCCATAGTGCGTAGCCCGTGATGTTTCGATCGAGAAGGGTTTCTTTTACTTTCTCGGTATCAATAATCATAGACAACCCCCGTCTATTTATAAAGATAAACGTTTTCGTTTCCGCAAAATCCTACAAATTCAAATTTTTCAAATTTGTTAAAGGCTTCAAAATCTTCGACGTCTAGCACTTCTTTGGTACCGTCGATATATGAGTATAGGCCTTTTTCTTCAAGGTCTGCTTGACCAATCCAGATACCTGTATTTCTTTCTGTAAAACCGTTGTTGTTTGCAAGTTTAACAAGTTTATCTTTCATGCTGATACCAGCACCCAGCGTCATAACTGATTCACCGTTGATTTTCATTTTTCTTTACCCGAGATCTTTTTGATCTCCCTTTCTTTATCTTGATTACAGTATATCACTATACTAAACGTTCGTCAAGTATTTTTATAAAAATAATTAAAGATTTTTTAATCTGGAACTAGTTTCAGGCAAATAAAAAAGCCCTCCCGAATCGGGAGGGGAAGAAATACGTTTTATTATTCGTAATAGTTAACTAGATCGTCTTTGTCCCAACACGATAACCAGATAGGTCCGAATTGTCCAAACTCAAACAGGCGCCAGTAATAACCGCCGTAATAGCCACCCTTGCCAGTGTCAGTGATATGGACTTCGTCTTGTTCAAACGAGAAGAACATTCCAGCTTTGAAGTCTTGGTCTGCACCGTCTGGCAAGTTGTTTCCGTCTTTATCTACCCAGTTAACCATCGAAACAGGAATACCGTTCTCTGTCCAGTCGAAGCCGATGGGCGCGAGATAATCACATTTGATTTGCCAGATACCGTTAACGTATTTAACCTCGTTTGCTTCGTAATAGGCTTTTTCTTGCGGTTGTACTGTCGTATTTGCTCGGTTGTCCGTCTGTGGTGCCGTGTCAGCGTATCGCCAGACCTCGATATAATTAGGCTTATTCCAGCTATAGTAATCGTTCCAAGGATAGGTATTGATCGCTTGTCCTGTTGCGCCTTGCGTTGAGTAATCGCAAGAGATAAAGTATGTATCATCGATCATCGCTCCGACGTGGCCACCAGCTCCGCCAGATGAGGACATATCAGCACCCCAGCTCATAAGAATAATATCGGCCGGTTGAGCGTCCCAGTCTTGGTTGATACTTACGCGATAAAAGCCGTTGTTTGCGAGCTGTTGCCCGAGCGTAACCGTTGATGGTAACCCGATGATATTGATCCCCGCTTCTTTTAGCACTTGCGACATGATACCAGAACAATCCCCGGTACCGTCCGAACCATTCCGACTTCCGAGCATTGAATAAGTAATTAGTCCGCGACGACTAGTAAAACCGTTAACAATAGATTGTTGTACACTCATAGTCTATCTCCTATTTTTTCCATCCATCATTTGCGCGTTTAACGGCTGCTTCGATAAAGGTATTGAGCTCTTGATTCGTCAAGTGGATATTTTGAGATTCAAGGCCCTCGATCAAGCTCGTTTTAGCGTGCTCTAGTTTGTCTTTTCCGTGGATATCCAACTTGTCCGCTACTTGCTCTGTAGCGTTGACTGCGTTTTTTGCCAGGATCTCAACGATCTCAATCGCTTTCTTGCCTCCACGCATAAGCAAGTATTTTTTGATCGCTTGTACCACGATACCAGTCAAGACAACCAAAATACTCATAGCTGACGTTGTGATAATATTTGTAATTTGATCCATGCTATTTGTCCTCTTTCTTCTTTAATATTTTCTTTGGCTCTTTCAAGCCGTCTTTGAGTTGAAATTTCTCATGATCGATATTTTGTTTTATAAAGTGATCGAGGCCAGGAATTTCTACCCCCAGCGCCGAAAGACTGGCCAAAATACTAGAGCCGTAAGCAGCCATCATTGCAACGATAAAGGTATCAATCACGGGCCCAAGATTCATATATAGCGCGAACGGGTACCCAATCGCCACGATTAGGATCATAGCCGTGTGGCTTACTAGCCCTTTTCGCCATTTTCGGCTTGAATACTCATGATAGGCCCACGCTCTGGATACCCCTAAAACGATATCCAAAGCGACAACGACCATCAAGACAAACACGATCATGTGTTCGTCAATGCCGTGATCGTAGAAATCACGGACTATTTCAATAATTCCAAAAATTCCGTCTGGTTTTTGATCCATTAATCACCCTCCCTCCTGTCAAGCTACTCGCTTACTGGACGGGTTGAGTTTCAAGCTCTCCCGCTGGTTGAGGTGCGTTTTCTTTTGGTTCAGTCCATTTCCAGACCGCCAGCTTACCATTTTGTGATAACGCACCTTCAAGATCGGCTACAGTCTCGTTATTATAAGTAAACTCTTGATTTACTTGGACAAGTACGCGTTGACCCTCTCCATATTTTGGAGTGTGACTTGGATCGTTAACCGTGAAGATTTCGTATGGCTTGTAAGTCTTGCCAGCTTGCCCAGCTTCGACCAATTCCAATCCACGCGCATATAACGTAGGATCAAGTGGGCTTTCTGTATTTGTGACTGCTGCAAGCACTGCCCAATCTGCTACTGCTTTGGTTTCTGCAATCTTGGTATCTTTCTCAGCGAGATCACTATTAAACTGCTCTTTCTGTTTAACCAATTCAACGTTGAGAGCCTTAACACCTTCGGCTGGATTGAGTTCTGTAGTCACAAGCCCAATTACCGCTTGGATCAAACTTTCATCGCTTTCAGTCGTGCGATCGCCCTCTAGCACACGGTCGTATGCTGTGTAAGGGTCTTGACAGCGAATCGCTACGAATGTTTTACCTTTTTCTTGCAAAAATTTATTTACTACTTTAAATTCCATATACTATTTACCTTCTTCTAATTTTTGAGAGGCCTCATTAAAGAGGTCCTTTAGTGCTTGATCACTATCTAAAGCGTCGTTAAACTTAGCTAGTAGCTCGTTTACGCGCTTGTTTTCTTCGCTTGTTTCCTCGTATAAGACCTTGTACTTTGAGGCTTCTACGATCGCGTTTGCGAGATTCTGCGAGATTTCATTTACGATTTTATCTACTGTGTTCATTTTGTTTCACCTTTTTTAATTTATTTTGCTCCAATACCAGGGTATAAGTAAAAAATATCTTTACGATTAAGAGCATTCCCTAAGTGTGCTATACGTTGATTAATCCATTGGAAGTAACCTACAAGGTCCACTCTTTTACTGAGATTGCCTAAATCAGATAACTCTGACCCATAATCTGCGAATTGTTCAAGTCTGTTAATTAAGTAAGTCATATTGTGCATTTTGGTAGCCGCGGCTGGTTGAAAGTTATATCCAGTATTCCCTCTAAATTCGTGCTTGAGAGTTATGAAGTCACCGTAAATTTCGCTTTTATCATGCTTATCGTCCGAACGCCAGATTTTTATTCCAGCAAAACGTGCAGTTTTAGAAGAATCAATACCTACATTATGGGATGTCACACCCAACCCCGCATACACGCCATTCCATTCATCATCTGCAAAGTGTAGAAATCCTGTCACATCATTTTTAACACGTTTCGCATTGTTGTCTCCCCAGAAAGAAATCGTAGCATTTTGATAATAATCTGTGTTAGCATTTGATAAGTCAATTCTCATTGCTCCATTAATGGCCTCAACTATTCCACCCCTAAATGTAAGACCCGTGAACGTCCCAGACGTCACATTCTTAGCGTCAAAATTGACTACGGTCATTTTAGCAAAGTCAGCCTCACCACCCGAAATTTTGCTAGCTGAAACTTTTTTTAGATTTGCGGAATCGATAACGGCTTCATCTATCACGGTCTGACCCGTGATGTGTGTCAAACGACCATCGATCCGGTTCGTACCATTTGCAAGCAAGTTGATTGAGTTGAGCACGTCACCGTTGCTATTGAGGTTTTTGACTGCCCACGAGCCCGCAAGTTGTGTCATTTGTGTGCGCGTGGCTTCGATCAATGGATCAGCTTTGAGTTGATCGGTTAACGATAGTGTATAATCTGACTTAATTGATCCTTTTTCAACTTTGACGTCCCAAACGGACTTTAGTTTATTTGGATCCTTTCGATAGGTGTTCACACGCAAGTGATAAGTCCCTGTCGGTTTATTCCAAGTGATCTTGGTTCCTGTGGTACCTGTCTTTAAGTCCGATACAATTTGATAATCTCTGACATCCTTGTCCATAATCCAAAGAACTACGTTATCGGATTCCTTGTTACCGTCGTGATGAGCCGTAAAGTTCCCGTCTGTTTTAGCGCTGACAATATACTCTTGTCCTTTTTCTAGATAGATAGATGTCTCGTTTTTGTAAAGTACATTATTATCAAAATTTGTTGGTCGCCTGTTCGGTTTAAACGGTCCTTTCGAACCATTTAACAAGTTAGCACCATCGGTATTAACGTACTTCCCAACTTCGGTCTGGAAGATCTCGCTCGACATGACAAGTCGTGATAGCTTGTCCGGGGCTTCGGTTTCCGATTTACCAAGAATACGCTCGTAGAGCTTGTTACTCTCAGTTAGCTTGTTAAATTCTATGGTTTGAGTTCTTATGGTATTTTCTTGACGGTCTACTTTATCGTAAATGTTGCTGGTATCCCTAATTAATCCGCTTACTGTGTTTTTGTCGGCAAAATTATTAGAAAGTTTTGTGACGATCTTACTATAGATCGTGTCACCGTCAACGCTTTTTACCCCTTCCGTGACTTTGTTCTGCAAGTCTGGACTTGATAAAATCTGCTGCTTGATCTGGTCAGATAGCTTGCTAGTGTCTGGTAGTGTACCGGCTTTCTTGAGGGCCTCTTCTGCCTTTGCGTTTGCTTGCGCGATCGCTTGGTTCGTTGAGGTTTGAGCGTCTGAGATCTGCTTATCAACCTCTTTCTTGACCTTGTCAATATCTTCAGTATCAATACGTTTTTCCCATTGTGATCCGTTCCAGACATACATACGGTCATATAGACCGTTCTTTTCAAACCAGATATCGCCAACTTTGTGCTCGTTATTATCCGGGCGATTGTACCAGACTTTATTTCCTTGAGCGTTTAAGAGATAATCTGGCAAGCTATTCTCAAAGTCTTGCTGTGCCTTAGCGATATCATCAACTCGTCCAGCTAGACCACTCTGCATGGTCGCTCTTACGTTTGTACCAATATCACCAAACTCCACGCTCTCATTTCGTTCATTGATAAAGTCGTAAGTGATCGTGGTTACTTTAGCAGTCTCGTCTGTAAGCCCGATCTGTGGGTAGTAGATAGGTACGATGTCGCATAGTTCTAGTTCTTCAATCCAGCCATTATCTGCATAATCAAGTGTTTTAGCTAAATCAGCATACTCAATCTTAATATTGATCTTAGGCTTACCGATTGCGTTATGCTCCATATAATCCGTAGCAAGTTTACGCAACTTATCTGGAGTTGGGATATCTTTGCTCTTGCTATCGGATTTAAACTCGCTTGAAAAGTCTACGACTTTAATTCTGCGATGAGCGTAGAGAGCTTTGTATTTACTATCTACGTAGTTTTCTGGGATTGTAACCGTGATAGGGTCTGGTTGGCTATCGCTTGTGTCACCCTCTAGCTTATCGGGTGTGTAAGTAGCGAATGGTAGCACGCTAGTATATGAGCTTTCAATCGTTTCATCTGATTCAGCAGATAAGATATTACGACCATACTCTAATACAGTTGGTGCAGTACGACCTAACTGTTTGTGCAGTCGAACGGTCATATTGTCAAACTCGTATTCACCACCATAAATGTCAAGAATTGATCCCTCAACTCCACCAAGGGCTTGTCTTGCATTCTCCATTTTGAAGATGTCAAACACACCCTTACCTGTCGTTTGAATATCAGACCAGACATCAAAGCGTAGATCACCAATCAGCGCACCTCTCCAGATAGATAGTGCGCTAAATGCTGATCCATTGAATGAAGTGGCATTTCTTAATACCATGTATTCCAGCTTATGACTGATATGCTGACCGTAGATTTTAACAATGTTACTGCTATCCTTAACGATCCGTGAGATTTCAAAGGTTTGGTTCTTGGTACGCAGTCCAGCGTCAGCTTTCAGCTTCATTTCTTTCTCAAGAGTCGCTGTTGCTGGATCATTCACGGGAATCTCAGCGTATAACGTATAATTTCCGTTTCGTTCCCGTGTGACTGTTCCCTTGGTTACGTTAAGTTCACCCAGACCATAAGTGTCAAACGATTGTTCGTTCTTATTGAATAGTATAGGTCTCATAATTTGACCCCCCAATTTGGAATAATAAACACTTCAAAGTTACCGTCCCACGAAATTAAGTTACGACCGTAGTCAAAATAAGGCATCTGGAATTGAGGAGAACGCACAACCTTATCCCACGCTGGCAGATTGTCCTTAAATACTTGATTAGCTTGCATATCCAGCGTGATCTTACCCTGTACATCTTTTAGCTTAGTCTTGCGTCCGTTAATAGTAAGAGTGCAATCGCCCGATCCCACTAGCGTGATGATCGGTTTTGCGTTGACATTGCCAATACCATTAACTGTCGCACCATTCATCAATTTCTGAGTAGTACGGCCTTGCTTGTAAAATTTGACTGGATAGCACACGAAATTGATTGTCGTTTTACCAAATTGTCGCAGGGTTTCCTCTATACTAAACGTTTCGAGGTAGGCAGCACGATAGATAAAATCTGGATCATAAGAGATTGTTAAATCCTTATAGCCTGCCACGTTTAACCACTCTGAGATTTTATAAACTTCTGTAGCGATCAATCCCTTTTCTTTTACAAAATTTACTGGAAAACTCAACTCAGCAGAATTAAGACGGTTATTACTGATTAGTAAGTCACCGTCCCGTCCTGCTACAGTCACGCGCTCTACATCAAGGCTGGAAGTAGTGATCTTCTTGCCTTCTGCGACTCGTAAGTCAAATTCAGTATTACTCTTTCCATTAAAAGTAAATGTCGTCAAGCTAATCCCCTTCCTTCCTGATTAGTATAGTATGCTAGTTCGCGCATTAAGCGCTTCATAAATTCTGGCGTCAAATCTTGTCCAGTGCTATTTCCGTGTACATTCAATGTGTAGTTTTGGTTTGGTCGTTCATCACGATTGTTACCACGTTTCACTTGGTCAATCAATTCTTGGATAAACGGTACAAGGTCACGCTGTTCATTGTTCCGTTTCCATTCATTAACATTCTTGATTCGTTGTGTAACGTTCGCAACTTCCGAATGTTTCCAACCGATACCGTCTGCAAAGTTCGGTATACCTAATTCACGCATGAAATTCTTAGTCAAACCAGCGCGCATGACTTTCGAACCTCTTGGAAGATCAAGGATCACGTTACGGCCCTCTGGGATAAACGATTCACCAGTTGGTAGTGTAACCATTTCTTTGTAGAGCGTACCACGTTGGTCGTTGACTATTGCGAGTCCACCCTCGTGGAAATTCGTACCTTTAGCGTGTCCTTTGACTTCCCTATGGATTGTTGTAATGACGGTTGTCCATGATGTTGGAATGGACATGATCGCGCCTTTAGCAACCATAGCTCCAATTTGGGCGCCAGACGAATCAGCAGTGATTATTTTTGTAGGTGACGGAGTCGCATTCCAAGCATTTTGATTATCAATAGCTTGTCGTGCAGCAGTTATCGCACCCGTTGGATCACCCAACTGTGGCTTGACAGGACTTGGAGTGTTATTCCACTCTTGCTGTTTGTTAATCGCTTGTTGTGCGCCATTTGTAGCATTACTTGGATCAACAGTAATTTGTTTTGTTGGAACAGCAAATCCGTTGTATAATCCTAAAGCACCCATAGCCTGGTTAGTTCCAAGCGTTACCCCGTCTGGAGTTGCGATCAGATCTGTCTTATGGTCGGTTGGTAGTGTTAAGATGCTAGATATCGCACTAGCAATAGCACTCTTGGTCTTGTCTTCTGCATCTAAATTGACTACGTGAGCCATACCAGTGAGAGAGTCAACCGCTAGTCTGACACGTTCAGCTTTATCGCTTGCAGCATCTTTTAAGATCAACTCTTTTTGTTCTGGTGTTAGTGTGTTCCAACGTTCAATGATCGCAGTAGCACGTTCACCCGATGAAAGAAAATCAGTATTCTTCATTAAGAGTTCCTTGACCGCTGCTGGCATAGCGTTGTACTGTTCCAGCAATGTCTTACTATCAAGGACTGCTTTCATACCTTGATTGTTGCCTACGACCAATTCTTTCTCTTGCGGGGTTAAACTATCCCACTTGCCAACTTCAACCAATGCTTGTCCGATTGTCATCTTAGCGTTGGTTTCAAGATTTGCGTGCTTGAGGATAAACTGCATATTCTCCCAGCCGTTTTCAGCTTGTAGAGCTTTCGTCACTTCCTCTTGCGCATTGGTCTTGACTTGTCCAGTCTTAGGATCAAATACTAATCCATTCCAGATGTTGTTGGCATCTTTGGTTTCCTGCGACATATTTTGCATGCTCTTAGCAACCATACCAGACGAACGACCCACGATGTCAGCGAATTGGTCTGCCTTGGCCATCATCTTGTCGTAGTCAAGTCCAAGTTCTGCCCAATCTTTTCGCATTTGGTCGAAGTACATCTTACGTTGCTCATCATTACCGAAATTGAGAGGTACTTTTTCGCTCAACTTCTTCTGCAATGCTGCATATTCGCGACCATAGGCTTCCATCTTGGACTTGTGTTGGGCATTTAGTTTTTCCATTTCCTTGTTGTATTCGGACTGGCTATAAATCCCCTTTTCGTGAGCATCTTTCAATGCAGTCACTTGCTCATCATAGAGCTTCTGTTCCTCTTTGAGCCATTTAGCTACAACCCCTGTACCTTTGCGTAGTTGAGTTTCATTTAGATCACTAATCTGGCCATTCATGGCTTTCATGATGGCAGTACGTTCATCAGCAGAATATTTCTGCAATGATAATTGTTTATCAATAAATTGATTTTCGTAGTCGTAGATAATCGCTTGTTCTTCGCGAGTGATCTTTCTGTGTTGATCGGATGCGTTTTGATAAATCTGCACAATCTCATCTGTCATGGATTGCACATTCTTTTTTTGCTGTTCTGCTTGCGCTACAGCACGTTTTTGGATTGTTTCACTCGCACCAACTTTTTCAAGACCTTTGAGAGTCTTCTCAAGATCTTTGTCGATCGCTTTTTGGATATCATCAGCAAGACCTTGCACACTCTTACGTACATTTTCAACCGCTTGTGCGCCACCTTGACCAAATCCAACGGTAGCCTGATGGACTTCATCGACTTTGGATTTTAACCGTGATAATTCTTGGTCCTGTAGTTTGCTTACGCTTGTACCCCACGTTTGAGTACGTTCGTTCGCTTCTGCGATCTCATGGGCAATGATGCCAATAGTTACTAATGCAGCACCGCCAGCAAGGATACCCCAAGTTGCGCCACTTCCTAATATTCCAACGGCTGTACTCCACAATCCTGTACTTGCAGCCGCACCCTCTGCAGCCGTACCAGTAGCAGTCATACCAGTAGCCATCTGTTTTAGACCGTTGATAAATCCACCACCATTTGAAATGGTTTTAAGTGTACCACTAAATGTACCGATGCCTTTAGCAATCGTTCCAAGGCCTTTAGCAAATCCACCGATGATGCTTGCACCTTTACCAAAGAATTTCAAAGCTGGCCCGATTGCAGCAGCCATAGCGCCCCATTTAATGATGCTTTGTTGTTGCTCAGTTGACATTTCACTAAATTTTTTAGCCATGTCTGATAGTGTTTGTAGCCAAGGTTTTGCAGCATCTAAACCACTATTTAACGCTTTAAGGAGCGGACCACCGAATTCGATAGCGATATCAGTTAGTTTATTCTTAAAGATTTTAAGTTGTGATTCTGTGGTTTCATAACGTTTACTTGCTTCATTGGTAAGTGCGTTATTTTCTTTCCAAGCGGTATTAGATCGACTAACTGCCTCGCTCATCTTATCTGATGCTGATGCTAGAGATTTCAGCATATTCCCTTGACGAATACCTGTCATTCCAAGTTCATCAAGGATGCCATCCATATTCTTGCCTTCGTCATGGGCGCGTTGTAAGCCTTTAATAAATGCTTGCAATGCTTCCGCTGGTTTCTGTTTCCAAGCGGTAGAAAATTGTTCCGCAGTCATTCCTGCTGTTTGTGCGATAACTTCAAGTTTTTCTTTCGCACCTTTACCGACACCAGACACGGCTTTACCAATACCAGTAAGGGTCTGAGTCATTGCGCTTCCGCCCGCTTCTGCTTCAATCCCTACACTACTCATGGCAGTTGCAAGACCTAAAATTTCTGGTGTAGTCAGACCAGCTAGTTTACCGCCTGCTGCTAAACGGTTGGTCATTTCGACAATATCGCGTTCTGTCGTGGCAAAATGGTTCATTTGTTATCACAAAGGCTTTTTATCCTCTGTTTCTCATAGTTTCCTATGAGTTCGGCATATATTTTCACCTTCAACTTCACTTGTTAAGGTGACGGCCACTCGTGGGAAGATTATATTCTACACTTTTTGACTAAACAAAAAGCATAGGTTCACTTCCTATGCTCTACGGTGATTGAGTTTTTTTAATCACTCAATTTACCTCGGTATTAACTTATCATTAGACTTAGTTTTCACCGATTTTGGCCGTTATTTTAAGCTACTAATTTCTTAGTAACTGGGCAACCATACTTACCCAAATCCACCACGGCAGACCCAAAGTGTCCAGACCATGTACCAAGGTCTTTGCCAGATACTTGCATGATATTACCAATCTTAGCGATTGATGATGCAGCTTCTTCGGAGCTTAGGTTAGTAGACACTCCCAAATTAATCATTGTTTTCGAGAAGTCTTTAATTGCGCCAAT
>ERZ857521.3849-NODE-3849-length-11724-cov-3.516582_pt1 | contig 11724 bp, 9 predicted proteins | sample MGYA00519701_ERZ857521 | MGnify/ENA primary metagenome ERZ857521 (study PRJEB31778, sample SAMEA3449346) | human gut metagenome | biome: human gut; feature: human-associated habitat; material: faeces | place: United Kingdom | collected 2010/2012 ...
GAGGATCGGCTGCCGGTTGGGCGGCGGCGTCGAGATGACCGACAGGTCGCGCGATCCCATGAGCGAGAACTGCAGCGTACGCGGGATCGGCGTCGCCGTAAGGGTCAGCGTATCGACCGAAACGCTCATCTCCGTGAGCTTCTCCTTGGCGGCCACTCCGAACTTCTGCTCCTCGTCGATGATCAACAGCCCCAGGTCGCGGAAGCGGATCTGCCGGCCCAGCATCTTGTGCGTGCCGATCAGGATGTCGATCCGCCCGGCTGCCAGATCCTCGCGAATCTGCGCCACCTCCCGGCTGCTCTTCGAACGGTTGAGGTACTCGACCCGCACGGGAAAATCGCGCAGGCGCTCGGTGAACGAGCGGTAGTGCTGCAGGGCGAGGATCGTCGTCGGGACCAGCACGGCCACCTGCTTGCCGTCGGTCGCGGCCTTGAATGCGGCGCGGATCGCCACCTCGGTCTTGCCGAAACCCACGTCGCCGCAGACCAGACGGTCCATCGGCTGGTCCGACTCCATGTCCCGCTTGATGGCGGACGTCGCAGCCTGCTGGTCGGGAGTGTCCTCCCAGCGGAACGACGCCTCGAGCTCGTGCTGGAGGTAGCCGTCGGGCGAGAAGGCAAAACCCTTCGACGCCTTGCGCTTGGCATAGAGGGCGATGAGCTGGCGCGAGATGTCCTTGACGGCCTTCTTCGTGGCGTTCTTGAGTTTCTGCCAGGCTCCCGTGCCAAGCTTGTAGACCTTCGGCGGTTCGCCGTCGCCCGACTTGTAGCGCGAGATGCGGTGCAGCGAGTGGACATTGACGAAGAGTACGTCGCCGTCCTTGTAGACGAGCTTGATGGCCTCGTGCGTCTTGCCGTTCTCGTTGATCTTCACCAGCCCGTCGAACCGGCCCACGCCGTGGTCGATGTGCACCACGTAGTCGCCCGGCCGCAGCTGGTTCAGTTCGGCAACGGTCATCTGCTCGTCGCGGCGAATCTCGCCGTTGATGCGGTAGCGCTGGTAGCGGTCGAAAATCTGGTGGTCGGTATAGAGGCACAGCTTCAGGTCGTTATCCACAAACCCCTCGTGCAGCGTCGTCGCAACGGCCCGCACGACGGCCTGACCGCGGCCGATCTGGTGGAAGATGTTCTCCAGGCGCTCGACCTGCGCCTTGTTCTCCGAAAGTATATAGGTGTCGTACCCCCGCAGGGCATTGCGGATCATGTCGTCGGCAAGCATCTCGAAGTTCTTGTTGAACTTCGGCTGCGGGGAGGTCGAGAAGGTCACCTTTGCCGTGGCGGGACGCTCTGCGACGTTGTCGCGCAGCAGGAAGAGACGGCTTGCAGCCAGGTCGGAGAGCAATCCGTTGCGGCTCGTCAGCAAGCTGTCGATGCGTTCGGGCTGCTCCATGTCTGCAAGCGTGCGGCGCCGCACGTCGTTCACGCGCCGCAGCACATAGTCGGCATCGTAGAACCAGAAGGCGGCATCCGCACCGGCAAAGCGGGCCAGCGAGACCCGCGCGGCACTCTGCACCGCGGTGTTCAGGTCGGGGATGATCTCCACGCGCTCGAGTTTGTCGGCCGAAAGCTGGCTCGAGATGTTGAAGCGCCGGATCGAATCGACCTCGTCGCCGAAGAAATCCAGACGGTAGGGCTTGCTCTCCGAAAAGGAGAAGACATCGACGATGCCGCCGCGCACGGAGTACTGCCCCGGCTCGTAAACAAAATCGACGCGCGTGAAGGCGGCATCGACCAGCTCCTGTTCGAGCACCTCGATCGAGATCCGGTCGCCAACCCGCACGGCTATCGTCCCGCGGTTGAGCGCCTCGGCATCAACGATCCGCTCGGCCAGCGCCTCGGGATAGGTGCAGACCACCAGATAGCCCTTGCCCGCAAACCCGCGCAGGGCATTCATCGTCGCCGTACGCTGCACGACACCCTGCGGGTCCTCGACGCCGTTGGCCGCCGAATGTTTGTAGGACGAGGGGAAGAAGCAGACCCGCTCCTCGTCGAGCAGGTTGTAGAAGTCGTTGAGCAGATAGGCGGCCGCATCGCGGTCCTCGGCCACGAAGACGTGGACACCGCCACAGCGGGCCACGACAGCCGAGGCATAGAACGGAAGGGCGCCGCCGACCAGCTCCTCGAGATGGACGGCCGCACCGGCTTTCTTGTATTCACGGCACAAAGCCCCGAGATTCTTCGATCCGGCGGCAAACTGCGCCAACTGCTCACGGGCGGTCATAATGGGTCATTGGGTTTGGGGACGGTTCCGGCACGCGGCACCTCCGCCGCAACCGGGTCTTCCGCCACCGGTTCGGGACGTCCCTTTCTGAAGAAAGGTTGGTCCCGGAACGTGTTATTTGTTAATCAGGTCGTTGTCCTTTCGGTCGTGGTAGTGCACCTCGACGATGCCCGTACTCTGGTCCTCGACCACCTGCAGGCGGACCTTGTATTTCCACTCCCAGCGCCGGCGCAGCGACCAGAAACCCCGCTTGAGGAAACAGGCCACATAGGGGCTCACGACCAGTTTGATGAACTTGTGCCCGCGGTCCTGCGTGAGGAACGAGATCTGGTTCTCGATCTTCTTGTCGAGCAGCACCGTGGGTTCGATCTTGCCCGTTCCGTTGCAGGTCGGGCAGACGTCCGAGACGCTCTCGACGGCCACCGGGCGCACCCGCTGGCGGGTGATCTGCATCAGTCCGAACTTCGTGAGCGGGAGGACCGTGTGCTTGGCCTTGTCGGTCTCCATGAGCTTGACCATCTCGTCGTAGAGCGCCTGCTTGTTCTGCGCCTTGTGCAGGTCGATGAAGTCGATGATGACGATGCCGCCCAGATCGCGCAGGCGCAGCTGCCGCGCGATCTCCTTCGCGGCGGCCAGATTGACATCCATGGCCGTCTGCTCCTGATTGTCCTCGGCCTTGGTTCGGTTGCCCGAGTTCACGTCGATGACGTTCATCGCCTCCGTGTGCTCGATGATCAGGTAGGCGCCGCGCTTGAGCGACACGTATTTGGCGAAGAGCGACTTGATCTGCTTCGAGATGTCGAAGTTGTCGAAGATCGGCACGTTGCCCTTGTAGAGTTTGACGATCTTCACCTTCTCGGGATCGATCTGCTTGATGTAGTCGCGGATCTCGTTGTACATCGCCTCGTCATCGACGGCGATCTGCGAGAACGACCCGTTGAGCGAATCGCGGATGATCGTGTTGGCACGGTTCATCTCGTTCATCAGCTGGTCGGGGGCCGTACTCCGGCGGATGGCCGCCACGGTCTTGCGCCAGCGGTCGATCTGCGTCTGGATGTCGTGCTCGATGTCCTCGTCCTTGGCCTCCATGGCCGCCGTGCGGATGATGACGCCGAAGTTTTTCGGAAGGACCGCCGCCGCGATGCGCTTCAGCCGCTTCTTCTCCTCGGCCGAGCGGATCTTCTGCGAAAGGAAGACCTTCGACGAGAAGGGAACCAGCACCACGTTGCGGCCCGCGAGCGAGATGTCGGCCGTCAGGCGGGGTCCCTTCGTGGAGATGGCCTCCTTGGCCACCTGCACCATGATCTGCTGCCCCACCTGGAGGTAGTCGCCGATCTTGCCCCCCTTCTCGACCGGAGCCTCGAGTTTCATGGTCTCGGCGCGCAGTCCCCGTTTGCCGGGCTGCTGCGAGGCGACGAGCTTCTGGAGCGAGAGGAAATGCGTCCCCAGGTCGAGGTAATGGATGAAGGCGTCCTTTTCGTGTCCTATATTGACGAATGCCGCATTGAGTCCCGGCATGATCTTGCGCACCTTTCCGAGGTAGATGTCCCCCACGGCGAACCCCGTCTGACACTGTTCCTTGTTCAGTTCGACAAGGACCTTGTCTTCACACAGGGCGATGGAGATCTCGGTCGGAGTGACGTTTACGATGAGTTCTCTGTTCATTTGCTGCTGTATCGTGTGTCGCGCACCGGGATGCCGGGCGCGGAGTGATGAGGTTTTCGGGCCGCCTGTTGGCATGGAGTGGCGGCAAACTCCAAAGTCTCTGACTGTCAATGCGCCGCAGGCGCTTCCGGCCGCTGCCGGAGGTGCGGGATACCCGCGTGGATTTAAATAGGTAAAGCTAAAAGAGCATGGGCTCCTTTAGCTTTATCTATCGTTAGCACTAAAGTGCTACCCTACTTTTTCTTGTGACGGTTCTTGCGAAGACGTTTTTTACGCTTGTGGGTAGCCATCTTGTGACGCTTATGCTTCTTTCCGTTCGGCATAATCTAAAAATTTTAGAGGTTCTTGGATTTATTTTACTTCACCTTCGCTGCGAAGCTCTTTGCGGGCTTGAAAGCAGGAATGTTGTGTTCGGGAATGGTGATCGTCGTATTCTTCGAGATGTTGCGGGCAACCTTCTTGGCGCGCTTCTTCACGATGAAGCTGCCGAAACCGCGAAGATAGACATTATTTTTCTGGGTCAGCGACGTCTTGATGCTCTCCATGAAAGCCTCGACGATAGCCTGCACCTGCACTTTCTCGACGCCGGTGCTTTTTGCGATTTCGCTTACGATATCTGCCTTTGTCATAGTATTTATATGTTATAAAAATTGTTTCAACCCGTAATTCGGACTGCAAATATACACTTTATTTAGTTTTCCGCCAACAAACGGAGTTTTTTTTCACGATTTTTTCAACGGCCCCTACCGGCCACGCACACAACACGATAACAAATACCGGGCAAAACCCGTCAAAAAATTAAGATATTCTGTGTCAATAAATTATTGAACCGCCGTCCCGGGCCACCGCCCAAAAACGCAACATACTGACTGGCAACGATATGACATATCGGACAAAGATTCCGCCCCCGCCATCCAATAAACCGCCCGGTTTTTGCGTTTAACGGGAAGAATCATTACTTTTGCAAACCTTAACAGCGATACGCCATGGTTAAAATACTCTGGGTAGACGACGAAGTCGAACTGTTGAAACCCCACGTGCTGTTCCTTAGCCAGAAGGGTTACGATGTCGAAACCTGCAACAACGGATACGACGCCATCGACATGGCTGCGGAAGGCTCCTACGACCTGATCATCCTCGACGAGATGATGCCCGGCATGACGGGGCTCGAGACGCTTCCCAAGATCAAGGAGGTGCGTCCCACCACTCCCGTCATCATGGTGACCAAGAGCGAGGAGGAGAACATCATGAACAAGGCCATCGGGTCGAAGATCGCAGACTACCTGATCAAGCCCGTGAACCCCAACCAGGTGTTGCTGTCGATCAAGAAGAACGTACACCAGCAGCAGCTGGTCACCGAGCAGACCACGGCCGACTACCGCTCGGAGTTCGGGCGCATCAGCTCCTCGCTCCAGATGGCCGACACGTTCCAGGACTGGTGCTCGATCTACCGCAAGCTCACCGCCTGGGAGATCGAGTTGTCGGAATCCACGGACCAGAGCATCAAGGAGGTGCTCTCCTACCAGCGCACCGAGGCCAACCAGGAGTTCTGCAAGTTCGTACGCCGCAACTACTACAACTGGATCAACCGCCGTTCGGACGAGACCCCCGTCATGTCGCACACGCTCATGCGCTCGCGCATCTTCCCCGTGGCCGACGAGAACCCCAAGACCACGCTGCTGCTGATCGACAACTTCCGCTACGACCAGTGGCGCGCCATCTCGTCGATGCTGCGCGGCTACTACGACGTAGTGCAGGACGACTTCTACTGCGCCATCCTGCCCACCGCCACGCAATATGCCCGCAACGCCATCTTCGCCGGGCTCATGCCGCTGGCCATCGACAAGCTGATGCCCAACAAGTGGCTCAACGACAACGAGGAGGGCGGCAAGAACCAGTATGAGGAGGAGTTCCTGCGCCGCCTGATGCAGCAGAACGGCAAGCAGTGGCGCTTCTCGTTCGACAAGCTCGTGCGCCCGGAGCAGGGCCGCAAACTGGTGGACAACATCCAGAAGGTCTACGACGCCGACTTCTCGGTGATCGTCTACAACTTCCTCGACATCCTCTCGCACGCCCGCACCGAGACGGACATCATCCGCGAACTGACCGAGGACGACGCGGCCTTCCGTTCATTGACCCGCTCGTGGTTCGAGCACTCGGACCTCTACACGATCCTCAAGCTGCTCTCCGAGCGCGGACACACGGTGGTCATCACCTCGGACCACGGCACGATCCGCGTGGACAACCCCGTGAAGGTGACCGGCGACCGCGAAACCTCATCTAACCTGCGTTACAAGACGGGCCGCAACCTGGCCTACAACTCCCGCGAGGTCTACGAGGTGCTCAACCCAAAGGACATCCAGCTGCCGTCAAGCAACCTGACGTCGAGCTACATCTTCGCCTACAACTCGGATTTTCTGGTTTACAACAACGACGCCAACCGGCACATCCGCTACTACCGCAACACGTTCCAACACGGCGGCATCTCGATGGAGGAGATGATCGTCCCGTACATTGTTCTCAAACCCAAAGAATAAGACCCTATGAAAACAATCCATATCACCTCGCAGGAGGAGTTGCGCGACGTGGCCGAAGCCATTGTCCGCGACCTGGGACGGCGCACCGTCGTGGCTTTCCGCGGCGAGATGGGCGCCGGCAAAACGACGCTCATCCGCGAAATCGCGGCCGTACTAGGCGCAACGGACACCGTCACCAGCCCGACCTTTGCCATCGTCAATCAGTACAAGGGGGCGAACAACCGCCGTATCTACCACTTCGACTTCTACCGCATCGACGACATCCGCGAAGCCTACGACTTCGGCTACGAGGAGTACTTCTACTCGGGAGACCTCTGTCTGGTGGAGTGGCCCGAGAAGATCGAGAGCCTGCTCCCGGACGATGCGATGAACGTGCGCATCGACGTGCCCGACGAGGATGAGCGCGTGATCTCGATCGACTGACTTTATTCTGTTTTGCCGTATCGCCGTATGGCTTCGGGAGAGTTCTTCCCGTCGCTTCTGCCGGTTTTCGCGTCATAGCGCGCTTTGCCGGAAGTAGGGGGGCGTCGCATTGTGCGATCGCTACGGGCGGAGTCGTACCGTCGTCTGGCGTGCGGATTGTCGTGAGCCGCGTCCGGCCGGCTGCCATGCGTTTTTTGCGCGAAGCCGCACTGAACTTCCGGTCGGATCGTCTTTTGAGGCGCTCGGTCCGCATCGGATGCGTTTTCTTCGTGCGCGTTTCATCGTTTCGCATGGACTGGAGGTCCGCCGCCGTTTTCGGCTGAGCGACGCCGACTCTCTTCCCTGCCTTATTTTCCGATCCGGGCGATCGTTTTCGGATCGGTCAGCTCGCGCAAGGCGTCGCGGCCGATCCAGCGGGCCGTACGGTCTTGCGACGAGGCCAGCGTCCGGCTCAGCCCGACGGCCTCGCCGTGCAGCCGTAGGCTTCGTTTGCCGATCTGTCTCAGAGCCCAGTTGACGGCTTTCTTGACGAAATTGCGCGGATCGTCCGCAGCTTTTCCGATCAGTCCGAGCAGCGGCAGAAACCTCTCGTCGGGCGACCGCTTGTCTCCGATCGCCAGCGCCGCCGTCAGCGCGAAGGCCGTGCGCCGGACGTATTCCTCCTCGCGCGGAGCGTATCGCTCGACCAGCTCGTAGGCGAACGCGGTGCGGCGCAACAGGTTCTGACAGCACAGGTCGCAGACGTCCCATGCGTCGAACTGTTGCGTCCAGCGGTCGACGAGTCCGACGGTCGTCTGCCGGGGATCGGCGATCATCGGGGCCAGCAGGCGGGCCTCGTGCCAGCCTGTGTCCCAAAGCGCGACGGCCAGCGGGTGGTCCGTACCCGTCTCCCGGGCGATCTTTCTCAGCGCGGGAACCGCAATGCCCAGCGCCCGTTCCGTCGGAATGCCGAAACGGCTCATGCCGCTGCGGTGTTCGGGCGAGGCCGCTGCCCGGAGGATGGCTATCAGGTCGTCTGCTCGATTCATCGTGGTCGTTTCTGTCCGGTCGCCGCTGCTCCGCCGCCTTCACGTCTTCCGGCCGGGGACGCGATTCCCGGAAAAGGCGTGATCCGTTCGGCCGGCTGCGGCGGCTTCGGGAAAAGCCCGAACGTGCCGGAAATGCGGAGGCATATTCCCGGCTCGTCCGTTTGCACTATCTTTGCCGGCAAATGTAACGAAAAAACGATGAGGTACGACTGCCTGTTTTTCGATCTCGACCGTACGCTGTGGGATGTCGATCGCAATCAGAAGAAAGCCTTGAGGGTGCTGTACGGCCGTTACGGCTTGGATCGTTCCGGCATCGGGTTCGAGCGCTGCTTCGCGGTGTTCGAGCGGATCAACGCCGGGTTGTGGGACGATTACCGCGACGGGAAAATCTCGCGCGAGACGCTGCGCGACACGCGTTTCGAGCGGATGCTCGACGAGATCGGCCTGAGCGACTGGACATTGGCCCGGACATTGGCCGACGATTACCTGAAGCTCGCCCCGACGTTCCGCGGCCTGATTCCGCATGCGAGGGAGGTCGTCCGCGAGCTGAGCGGGCGGTATCCGATGTATATCGTGACCAACGGTTTCGCCGGAGTGCAGCAGATCAAGCTGCGTCACAGCGGGTTGGACGGCTATTTCCGGGGCGTCGTTTGCTCCGAAGACGCCGGGGCGAACAAACCCGATCCGCGCATTTTCGAATACGCCCTCGATTTGGCAGGGGTAAAGGCCGGTGCGGCCGTGATGATCGGCGACGACCCGTACAGCGATATTCCCGGCGCGGAGCGGGCCGGGATCGATTCGATCTGGTTCGATCCCTCGGGTATGCCGTGCGAATGCCGTCCGACGTACAGGATCGGATCGCTCAGGGAGCTGCTGGCGTTGTTGTAGGCTCGGGCTTTCCGTCGGGAAGGCCGGCTTGCGCCTCTTGCGGGAGGACAGGCGTTTTCCTGCCGGTCCCTGTTGCGAGCCGAAAAACCTTCCCCTGATATCCATAACGGCCGGTTTTTTCGTTCCGGCGCTGCGGGGCGGACGAACGCCGGCCCCGGAAGTTCGGCGGTCTCGGCGGTTCCGGACAGATCGTGTGCAGGCCGCGTGCCGGTTTTTCTTTTCCCGTTTCCGGGCTGATCGTCCGGCGGCGGTACGCTCCGCAGGTCGGGAATCGTGCCGATACGGCTGCCGGACGGGTACGCCCGTCGGCTGCTCGCCGGGTCGGATTCGTAGAAAATGCGGTCCCGTCATAAGCGCAAAGCCGAATACGTTCGGCCCATGCCGCCGAAACGCCGCGCTTGCTCCGAGAGCTGCCGTTTCCGAGGCGGGCGCTCCTCCGGGACTATGCCTATTTTTCTGCCGGATCGGGCCGGGATTTTTTCAGCTCGATCAGGATAACGCTCGATTCGGATACGGTGCGGACTTTCAGCGGGCCCGAGACCGTCCCGGCGGAGAAGACCTTTTCCAAGTCGTGCGTCGGGTCGAGCATCCGGACCTCGATGGAGCCGAACCGCTCGATTCCGTCGATATCGAAAGCGATTTCCAGAGGTCCCGATTTCCAGCAGGCCGTCAGTATGGCCAGATCGCCCGCGGCGTTTCGTCCCGCCAGCGTGCGGGAGCCTTCGGGCAGGTTCCCCGCCGCCGCTACCCGTTCGCCGTAGCGAGTCAGCTCGCCGAAGGCTTGCATGCCGTAATAGGTCTTGTTCGGCGTCCGGTCGTCGTACAGGCCCCAGCGCGTCGTCGTGACCGTGTAGTAGAACGCCCGGTCGATCGGCGTGTCCTGCCATCCGATCAGCACCGTGTTCAGGAAGGCGGCCGACTCGAGTCCGCGCATGAACCGGATCGCCTCGTTCTGCTCGACGGGCCCCATGCCCCACAGCGCGCCCCCGTAGGGATTGTAGTGCCATTCGTTCAGGTGGATTTCCGTATCGCTCTCGTCGGGCCATCGCCGGGCGTCGAGCGCCATTTGCAGCAGCTCGGTGTCGGACGGAGAGTAGTAGTGGAACGAATAGAAGTCGAGCGGAGCCCCGTGCTTCGCGCAGTTCTCGGCGAAGGCTTTCACCTTCTCCTCTCCGAAAGCGCAATGACCCGGCCCGCCGAACTTCAGGTGCGGGAACCGCTTTTTCAGCTCCCGGGCCGCCGTAGCGTAAAAGTCGTTGAACGCTTCGAGCGTCCCGGTCCACATTTTCGGGCCCAGATCGGGCTCGTTCCAGATTTCCCAGTACTCGATGTCGTAGCGGTATCCGTTCCATTTCCCTTCCGTATAGTGGCGGATGACGTTCGACACGACGTCGATCCATTTGCCCGCGTCGGAGGGCGGGTCGGTGAAATATTTGTTGCGGCTGTGCTCGATCGACGTACCGAGGCGGTAGTATACCTGCGTGCCGCTTTCGACGCAATTGCGGATGTAGTCGTCGGTCTGATCGAAATAATAGTTGCGGGGATCGTTCGCGTCGGCATGGAAGTTGGCGAATATCAGAGGAATGTCGACTACCCGCATGCCCGCGTTTTCCAGCGGCGCGTCGTGCAGCCGGGTGATCGGGATGTTCAGCCGCGAGAACGATTCGCGGATGTCGCAGCCGGGCATCTCCTCGTCCATCAGCGGAGGGGCCAGATTGCCGCCGTTCAGTTCCTTGATCGGCCCGGCCGCGCTGTCGGCGAATATCCGGACGCTCGCCTTTGCAACGCCGGTCCCGCCGTCCCGGTCCGGTCCTGCCGTTGCGGAACCGGCCGTCGCGGCGAGCAGGACGCATACCAGCAGGCGCATGCCGTATTTCGATGCAGTCGTCTTCATTTCATCTTGTGTTCGGGTTGTTGCTCGCCGAAGCGGGCTTCAGTCTCAAAGATACTCAAAATCTCCGTTTCCGTCAAGAAACTCCGTCGCGGTCCGGCGGGCAGACGTTTCCTCCCGGCGGGAAAATGGGTGCGGAATTGCCGTGTATCGGATGCGGAAGGTTAAAATTTTTTCTATTTTTGCATGCAGGAGTGGATTTATGTTAGAAAAGTTTTATATTTTTACCCTAAAATATCCCGGAAAAGAGTCCGGAGCGGCATTTTTCGTGTCGTTCGCGCGCTTTTGTTCGGGGGCGTTGCGGTACGGAGAACATGAATGGAATCGGATAAACAGCAGAAACGAGAGAGATCTGGATTTACTAACCAAAAGTTACTTAACAAATTAAAACGTATGAAAAAGCTTTTTTACTATTGTTTGTTACTGCTTCCGACTTTGTTGATATGGCAGTGCAAGGACGACGACTATCCACCCCTGCCTCCCGTGGATACCTCGCTCAAATTTCATGTTGAGGATACGCTGGTGATGTCTACGGCCGGCGGTAGCAGCACGATTTCCTTGCAGTCGGCGAAGGATTGGAAGCTCGACGTCGAGTACGACGCGACCGATCCCGACAAGGACTGGCTGTCGACGGACCCGACCTCGGGCACGGCGAGCGGCACGGCTTCGGTGACCGTTACGACGCTTGCTTCCTTGGTAGAGCGTAAGGCTACGCTGGTACTGTCTCAGGTAGGCGAGGATACGGAAGCGCCGGTGCGTCTGGTCGTTAGGCAGGACGTGGACGGTTTCTCCGTGGAGAAAAAGAATTATCCTGTAGGCTATGAAGAGTCGGTCGTTCATGTGAAGTTCCTGACCAATGTGACTAACTATGCCGCCGAGGTGGCCGAGAAAGACCAGAAGTGGATCATTCCTCTGCCGGCTACGATGGCTACGACCGAAGGCAGTCTCTCGTTCACGATCAAGAAGAATACGGGTCCCGCCGCCCGTACGGGTACGATTACCATTTACGATGCCGACGGCAACGCTTCCAGTGTGGACGTGACGGTGACCCAGGAGGGCGCTCCGGTTACGG
>ERZ857521.3859-NODE-3859-length-11690-cov-4.407735_pt1 | contig 11690 bp, 11 predicted proteins | sample MGYA00519701_ERZ857521 | MGnify/ENA primary metagenome ERZ857521 (study PRJEB31778, sample SAMEA3449346) | human gut metagenome | biome: human gut; feature: human-associated habitat; material: faeces | place: United Kingdom | collected 2010/2012 ...
TGAATACCGACGCAATTGAATCGATGGTTCGGGATGTGTTGAGCCGGATGAACAGCCTGCAAGGCGAGTCCGCGACTCCGCCCGCGGCGAGTTCATCAGCACATACCGCGAAAGTCACGGATTACCCTCTCGCGAATAAACATCCTGAGTGGGTAAAAACTGCGACCAACAAAACGCTGGACGACTTCACGCTTGAAAATGTTCTGAGCAACAAAGTGACCGCGCAGGACATGCGCATCACTCCTGAAACACTGCGCCTCCAGGCGGAAATCGCCAAAGATGCCGGACGTGACAGGCTGGCGATGAACTTTGAGCGCGCTGCCGAGCTAACCGCTGTTCCTGACGATCGCATTCTTGAGATCTACAACGCGCTGCGCCCGTACCGCTCAACAAAAGATGAGCTGATGGCTATCGCCGACGATCTCGAAAATCGTTATCAGGCAAAAATCTGTGCAGCTTTCGTTCGTGAAGCGGCAGCGCTGTACGTTGAGCGTAAAAAACTCAAAGGCGACGACTAACTCAGGGACAGGATCATGCGATATATAGCTGGCATTGACATAGGCAACTCATCAACGGAAGTTGCTCTGGCTACTCTGGATGAGTCTGGCGTGCTGAGCATCACCGGCAGCGCGCTGGCAGAAACCACCGGAATTAAGGGCACATTACGTAATGTGTTTGGCATTCAGGAGGCCCTTACGCTGGCGGCAAAAAACGCCGGTATCAATGTCAGCGATATTTCGCTCATCCGTATTAACGAAGCCACCCCGGTCATTGGCGACGTGGCGATGGAAACAATAACCGAAACCATCATCACTGAATCCACCATGATCGGCCATAACCCTAAAACACCGGGCGGTGTCGGGTTAGGCGTGGGCGTCACTATTACGCCGGAAGACCTTCTCAGTCGCCCGGCGGATACGCCCTATATTCTGGTGGTGTCATCGGCATTTGATTTCGCCGATGTTGCTACGATGATTAATGCCTCCGTCCGTGCCGGATACCAGTTGACTGGTGTTATTTTGCAGCAGGACGATGGTGTGTTGGTCAGTAATCGTCTGACTCATCCCCTGCCCATCGTCGATGAAGTCCTTCATATTGACCGTATCCCGTTGGGGATGCTGGCTGCCATTGAGGTCGCCGTACCAGGAAAGGTTATTGAAACGCTTTCTAACCCCTACGGTATTGCAACTGTCTTTGGCCTCAATGCCGATGAGACTAAAAACATTGTTCCGATGGCACGGGCGCTGATCGGCAACCGTTCAGCCGTGGTGGTGAAAACGCCGTCAGGTGATGTGAAAGCGCGAGCGATTCCTGCCGGAAATCTGGAGCTACAGTCTCAGGGTCGTACAGTACGGGTCGACGTTGCAGCGGGCGCCGAAGCGATTATGAAAGCGGTTGGTGAATGCCCGAAACTGGATAACGTTACTGGAGAAGCTGGCACCAATATTGGCGGCATGCTGGAGCATGTGCGCCAGACGATGGCTGAATTAACCAATAAACCCAGTCATGAAATTTTTATTCAGGATCTGCTGGCGGTCGATACCTCGGTTCCTGTCAGCGTGACGGGTGGACTTGCCGGTGAGTTCTCGCTGGAACAAGCTGTCGGCATAGCCTCCATGGTGAAATCAGACCGCCTGCAAATGGCGATGATTGCCCAGGAGATCACGCAAAAGCTCAACATTGACGTCCAGGTTGGCGGGGCCGAAGCTGTGGGGCAGCAGCTCCCGGAGGGTGAAGCGGCGCTGCTCGCCCCGACCGTTGAGGGCGATGATCTCCAGATCCGGCGCAAACTCCGAGAGCACCTGGCGGCATACGCCGCAGGGGACGCAGAAATCCTCCCCGGTGCCGGCAATGGCGATGCGCCGGAAGTCCCGGTGCCCCTCGCTGACGGCTTTGGCCACAGCGGTGCGCTCGGCACAGATGGAGGGGGAGTAGGCGGCGTTTTCAATGTTGCAGCCGGTGAAGACGCTCCCGTCGGTGCACTCCAGAGCGGCTCCCACCGGGAAGCGGGAGTAGGGACAGTAGGCCCGCTCCAGCATGGCCACGGCGGCGGCGCACAGCTGAGATTCGGTCATGGTACTTCTCCTTTCCTGTACGGTTAAGAGGCGCTTTTGGGCGTCCACCGGACGCCCCGGTCCGGCCGGACGGTGAGATCAATAATGTCCCGGGCGTCGTAGAACTGGCTGTACCAGCCCAGGACCTTGTCGGAGCCCCGGAGGGTGGTCCCGTCCGGGTGGAGCCGGTCGCAGATGACGGCGCTGATGTCCTTTTTGATGTAGCTGAAGCTGTTGATCCCCACAGAGCAGAAGATCCGGAAGCCCTGGCTCTGGAGATACCGGAAGATGGGGCCGGTCTGGTGCCAGTCGTCCCCGTCGGGGCGCTCCCCGTGGGGATAGAACAGCACATTGGTGGGGCCTACCAGGCTGCCCACCTCGTCAAACCAGCGCTGGGTATCTGCCTGGATGACCTCCATGCTCTTGCTGCCCCCCAGGCGGATATGGCCCCAGGTATGGCTGCCGAAGGTCCAGCCGGTGCGCTTGAGCTCGGCGATGATGGGCTTGACGGCTTCCCGCTCCTTCTGACGGTTTTCTTCCTGGGCCTGCGTCCAGCTCTTGGTGTCCGTCTGGGTGCGGTAGCCCAGGATGCCCTCGTAGCCGGTGAGGCTCAGGCAGCCCTTGGCGCCGAAAGGAGAGAAGTCCGGATGCTCCTCCACGAACTTGTCCAGGATGGGGATGGCGTCCAGATCCCGGGAGACCACCTCGTTGCCCTGGGGATCCTTGCCCCAGGAGGCGATCTTGCCGTCCTCCCCGATGATGAGCTTCCAGGTGAAGCCGTTGGAGAGCATGTATTCGTAGTAATTGGTGTCATCGAAGGAGAGGATCAGGGGCTTTTTCCCCTCCGGCAGGTACAAGGTGTTGCGCACCATTTTGGCGGTGCCGTCCTCGCCGGTGACCTCGCTCCATACGTCGGCGATATCCACCAGGATGTAGCCCCGGTCGTAGACGCTCTGGAGGATCTTGCGGTACTCGTCGGCCGTTACCATATAGTCGTCGATGCCGTTTGCCTCGCTGTCGCCGTCAAAGGCCAGCTCCGGGTAGGCCACCACCGGGTGGAAAAACAGGTGCTCCACAATGCCGTCATAGGCCGCGTAGGTGACGCCGTCCCGGGTACCGCCCTCCGGCATGACGGTGGGATCACAGATGGTATAGGGCTCCGGCTCCGGCGGGGCCTCCTCTTTCGGGATATCTTCCTGGGCAGAACCTGGCGTCTTCTCTCCGTCATCTCCGGAGGAGGCCGTGCCGCCGCAGGCGGCCAGGGATGAGATCAGCAGCAGGGCCAACAGCAGGGAAAGCATTCGGCGGATCATGATAGGGGAACCTCCTGTCGGTTTTTGTCGTTACCGACAGTATAGCAGGTTCCCCGCTGGAAGGAACAACAAAAGGATGACAAAATCCACCGGGACTGTTACCGTTTGTCCCCGGGACGGAAGAGGGCTGCCACGATGACGCCGGCCACCACGGCTGCCGCGATGCCACCGGCTGTAGCGGAGAGGCCGCCGGTGAGGACGCCCAGCCAGCCCTGTTCCGCCACCGCCTTTTCCACGCCCTGGGCCAGGGAGTGGCCGAAGCCTGTCAGGGGCACCGTGGCCCCGGCCCCGCCCCATTTGGCGATGGGGTCGTAGATCCCCAGGGCGCTGAGCAGCACCCCCGCCACCACGTAGCCTGTGAGGATGCGGGCGGGGGTCAGGGTGGTTTTGTCGATGAGCAGCTGCCCGATGGCACAGAGAATGCCGCCGCAGAGAAAGGCGTTGAGATATTCCATATGAGACCTCCTGATGATGCAGCTTTTTAGCGCTGGACGGAAAGACATACGGCGTGGCAGATGCCGGGGATGCTCTCTCCCTGGCCGGAGGAGACAGGGGAGAGCAGGGCCCCCGTAGGGGCAAAAAGCACCCGCTGCCATACCCCGGCGCGCAGCTGGGGGAGGATATAGCCGTTGAGTACCGCGGCGGAGCAGCCGCAGCCGGAGGCTCCGGCGTGCATGTCCTGTTTTTCCCGGTCGTAGAGCAGCAGCCCGCAGTCAAAATAGTTGGCGGAGAGATCCACGCCGTCCTGGCGGAACCAGTCCAGCACGATGCTGTGGCCCAGCTCCCCCAGGTCTCCGGTGAAGATACGGTCAAAGTCTTTGGGGGAGGTTTTGGTCTCCCGGAAGAAGGCGGAGAGGGTGTTGTAGGCGGCGGGAGCCATGGCAGCGCCCATGTTGTTGGCGTCGGCAATGCCCTTGTCCACAATCTTCCCCCGGGTGACGTGGGTGACGTAGGGCCCCGGGCCTTCCCGGCCCAGGATGGTGCAGCCGGAGGCGGTGGCCGTCCACTGAGCCGTGGGGGGACGCTGGTTGCCGTAGGGCACCGGCATGCGGTACTGCCGCTCGGCAGTGCAGTAGTGGGAGGAGGTCATGGCGGCGGCAGTTTGGGAGAAGCCGCCGTCGATGAGCAGCGCTGCCAGGGAGAGAGATTCCCCCATGGTGGAGCAGGCGCCGTAGAGTCCGTAAAAGGGAACGGCAAAGTCCCGCAGGCAGAAGGAGGTGCCGATGCACTGGTTGAGAAGGTCCCCCGCCAGCACGATGTCCAGATCCTCCGGCTTCAGCCCGGCTTTTTCCAGTGCCTTGCCCAGCGCCTGGGCCTGCATGGTGGACTCCGCCTTTTCCCAGGTTTTTTCTCCAAAGAAGGAGTCCTTGCAAAGAGCGTCAAACCCCTTTGCCAGAGGCCCCTGGGCCTCGAATTTCCCGCCGATGCAGGCGAAGGAGAGGACGGAGGGCGGGTGGGCCAGGGCTACGGTCTGACGGCCCAGACATTTTGTTTCCATTTTCCGGACACCTCGCTGTCATGGATTTTCCCTAGGTTGCCCGAAACGGGAAAAAATATGAAGCCCGGCTGATGCCGGGCTTCGGATCGGTCAGGATTGGATTTGTGAGGAGTCTTCTTCATCATACACAAACGGAGCCTTACAGGAATAGCACAGATCCCGGTCTCCCCGCTGGCGTTTGCCGCACCGGGGACAGGCGATGATTTCTTTGGTGCGGGAGGAAAAGTGCACCGGTGTACCCGGTGGGGCCGGCGGTACCTGGGGAGGTTCCGGCTGGGGGTCTGCCTGTGAAACAGGCTGCATACGTTCCAGGGCCGCGATGCGGTCTTTCAGCGCGTCCACCTCTTCCTTGTGGCGCTGTTCCCGCAGGTCCTCTTCGGCTTGCTGCTCCGTCAGATCCGGCAGCAGCAAAATGACGATCAGGGCAATGAAACTGAAAAAGAAACCAGCTACCAGACAGAGAACAAAATGGTAGCCTTTTGCCTGTCCCAGCTTGCCGCAGAAGACCATCAGCATGATGTTGATGAGCAGAATCAGGATCTCCATTTTTTTGCCCCCTTTTTCTTATGGTAACAGGCGGAAATATGGCTGTCAAGACGGTTAGCAGCGCCTAATGTTTCAAAAAACGCTGTACATGGCATTTTTCCCGTGCTATAATTTTCATTTAATGGAAAAGTCCAGTTTCACAAGAGAGGTGCATACAATGAGCGAGGAGATGCGTTCTTTCGGCTACCTTTGCCCCAAGTGCGGCAAGACGGTGATGGCGGCCCGTTCGGTGTTTGCCCTGGAGGCCTCCAACGCCGAGATCGAGTGCGCGTGCGGCGAGAGCGCCCTTCGGGTGGAGTTTGACGGGGAGCGTTATCATATTTATGTGCCCTGCGGCATCTGCGGGGAGACCCACGAGGCGGTTTGCCGCCCGGAGCAGATTTTGAAGGGGGCTACCGCCCTGGGCTGCTCCAAGACCAAGCAGTTTTGCTGCTTTGTGGGAGACGAGGGCACCGTGGAGAAGCATCTGCGGGAGCTGGCCATCCTGGCCCAGAAGGAAAAGCAGCAGGATGAGGAGGGCCAGGAGGCCTTTGTGGACAGCGTCATCATGTATGAGGTCCTCTCGGAGCTCAAGGAGATTGCGGCCCGGCCAAGGGGCATTACCTGCGGCTGCGGCTCGGATCGCTACGGTATGGAGATCCGCCGGGGCGCGGTGGACCTCATCTGCCGGGACTGCGGCGCCCGGCTGCGGATCCCCGCCGTCACCGATGGGGATCTGGATGACCTGTGCTGCCATATGAAGCTGCAGATCCCCGGGAGGAAGGTATGATCCCCTGTTTTGCCCTGTTTTTATTGGGGGTGGGCACCTGCCTCGTCACGGGACACAGCTTGGTGTGGGCCCTGAGTCTGGGGTTGGTGCTCTTTTCCCTGTTGGCCCTGCGGCGGGGCTATCAGCCCCGGCAGGTGGCCGCCATGGCCTGGGAAAAGGGCCGGGAGGCTTTGATCGTGGTGCCGGTCTTTTTGATCATCGGTGCGGTGACGGCCCTGTGGCGTGCCTCCGGCACCATCTCCTTCTTCCTCTACTATGGCCTGCGGGCCATCCCGCCTGCCGCATTTGTGGCGGCGGCGTTTTTACTGTCGGCGGCCCTCTCCTTTGTGCTGGGTACCAGCTACGGCGTCACCGGCACCGCGGGGTTGGTGCTCATCACTCTGGCCCGCTCCGGCGGGGTGGACCTGGCGGTGACGGCGGGAGCCGTCCTCTCCGGGGCGTATTTCGGGGACCGGTGCTCTCCCATGTCCTCCTGCGCGTCGTTGGTGGCCGCCGTCACGAAAACGGATCTCTACGGCAACGTCCGGGAGATGCTGCGCACCGCCGCACTGCCGACGGTGCTCTCCGTGGGGATCTACGCCGCATTGTCGGTACGCCACCCCATCGCCTCCGTGGACCCGGCGGTGCTCGCCGCCCTCTCGGAGGGTTTTTCCCTGCAGTGGTATGTGCTCCTTCCGGCGGCACTGATGCTGGTGCTGCCTCTGTTCCGCATTCCCGTGAAGAAGGCCATGGCCCTCAGCGCCCTGGCGGCTCTGGCTTTGACGGTACTCCTGCAGGGCCTGCCTCTTTGGGAGGCGCTGCGGGCGGCCCTGCTGGGCTATGTGCCGGACTCTCAGGAGCTGGCGGCCATCCTCTCCGGCGGCGGCGTGGTGTCCATGGTGGAGTCCTCTGCCGTGGTGTTCCTCACCAGCCTGTACGCCGGGATCCTGGAGGGCATCCATGCCCTGGCCCCGGCGGAGGCCTGGGCGGAGCGTCTGGCGGACCGGGTGGGACTGTTTCCCGCCACAGCCCTGGTGAGCATCGGGGTGCTGGCGGTCTTTTGCAACCAGGCGGTGACGGTGATGCTGGATGCCCAGCTGATGGGAGAATGTTACCGCCGACGGGGGGCCTCTCGGCGGGAGCTGGCCATGGACATCGCCAACTCCGGCGTTACCATCGCCGGGCTCATCCCCTGGAGTATTGCCCTGACGGTGCCCCTCCACATGCTGGGGGTGGGACTGGAGGCAGTGCCCTGGGCGGTGCTGGTATACCTGATCCCCCTTTGTTATCTCCCTACAAAACGCTTTTTCCGGGCGGGGCAAAACCGCCCGCAAGACTTGGGGCGCTCTTGCCCCGCAGAAAGGATCTGATGAATCGTGGTTACACTGCTTGGGCGGCTGCTGATCCGGCAGGAGGGCCGGGAGGAGGCGGAGATCCGCAAGGCCTACGGCATCCTCTGCGGTGCGGTGGGCATCTTCTTCAACGTCCTGCTCTTTGCCGGAAAGTTCTTCGCCGGTACCCTTTCCGGCTCCATCGCCATCACGGCGGATGCCTTTAACAACCTCTCGGACGCAGGGTCTTCGGTGGTGACGCTGCTGGGCTTCCAGCTGGCGGGGCAGAAGCCGGATACCCACCATCCCTTTGGCCACGGGCGGATGGAGTACCTCTCCGGCCTGGTGGTATCCATGCTGATTTTGCTGATGGGCGTGGAGCTGGGCAAGTCTTCTCTGGAGAAGATCCTCCATCCGGAGGAGGTGGATTTCAGCCCCCTGATCGTGGGTATTTTGTGCGTGTCCATTGCTGTGAAGCTCTACATGTTCCTCTATAACAAGCGTATCGGCAAGAAGCTGGGCTCCACAGCCATGGAGGCCACCGCCATGGATTCCCTCAGCGACTGTGTAGCCACCACCGCGGTGCTGGCCGCCACATTGGTGGGCCACTTCACCGGCCTGCTCATCGATGGCTGGTGCGGTATCCTGGTGGCCTGTTTCATCCTCTGGTCGGGTATCGGTGCCGCCCGAGATACCCTGGATCCCCTGCTGGGCACGCCGCCCACGGCGGAATTTGTGGGCCGCATCCGGGATCTGGTGATGGCCCACAAGGGCATCATCGGCATCCACGACCTCATCGTTCACGACTACGGCCCCGGCCGGGTGATGATCTCCCTCCACGCGGAGGTCTCCGCCTCCGAGAATGTGCTGGAGCTCCATGACGAGATCGACAACGTGGAAAACGAGCTGCGGGAGAAGCTGGGCTGTGAGGCCGTCATCCACATGGATCCCATCGTCACCGATGACGGCATTACGGAGGAGACCCGGGAGCGTGTGGCCGATCTGATCCACTGCATCGATGACGATATCAATATCCATGATTTCCGCATGGTCTCCGGCCCTACCCACACCAACCTCATCTTCGACGCGGTGGTGCCCTTTGGCTTCCGCCTGAGCGATGAAGAGGTGGAGAGAAAGATCAAGACCGCCGTCCGTGCCCTGGACGGCAACTACTACGCCGTGGTGAAGGTGGAGCGCTCCTATACATAATTTCAGCGCAGAAAACAAGAAGACCGCCGCCCAAAAGGGCAGCGGTCTTCTTGCGTTGCGGAGGGGAGGCCTTTCAGAAAAAAACAGGCCGCCCATCTGGGCGGCCTGTTGAAAATGCGGAGAGAAAACTCAGCGTTTGCTGAACTGCGGAGCGCGACGGGCTGCCTTGAGGCCGTACTTTTTACGCCCTAACGTCGGAAACCCTTGAAAACACTGGATTTTTTTCGATTTATTTCGTCTGTAACCTCATTTGTAACCTCAAACTTCGGCCAAACAGTTTTTTCCAAATCGTTTTTTTGTTCCGAATCTACAACACGGCGGGCCATATCGTTGATAGCTTCTCGGTAGGCCACAAAAAACTGCTCTGCTCTGCCTGGGCCAAGTTGAAAGACTACATGGGTAGCGATAGCGGCAGCATCCTGTCCCAGCTGAAGGAGCATGTCCATATCATCAATCCGCAAACGCCCGATGGCGCTCCTAAGACATGCCGTCATACTCGCGACGAGGGTTCGAAACAATGCCCTCCGAGATAGTATCTGAAAAACCGAGTGGGCTTCCAATAGCATAGACAGCGCTTCCGGATGTATATTCCTGATCGTTGCCACATACTAAGTACGGGAAATTACTCCCATTTACTTTTAGTACAGCCCAATCATTTTCTTAATTGCAATCATACACTCCGGAAACCGTATACTTCGATCCATCTTTAGTTGTTATTACAGCTGAAGCTCCCCCATCGATCACGTGATAGCAAGTTACAAAAGTTCCATCTGCCGCAATGAAAAAGCCGCTTCCCAAACCATAGACATTATTGTTGTGATCTGAAACTTCAATACAGGCTACAGCATTTGAGCATTGGGCATAGATAGACTCAGCATCAGAAATGCCGGCGCCTTTTGCTAAGGTGATGGATTTGCGCAATGATGGGAATACCATTCTGGTGGCTATCGCACAAGCAGCTCCTCGTGTAATAGCCTGTGTGGGGTAGAATGTTCCTTTAGCATCAGAGCCAATAATAACACCAGAACGATAAAGCCGGTAAATATCGCTTGAAAATGTATCGCCCGCGGAAACATCAGGAATCGCGCCATCATCAACAGAATTGATGGTAGCAAGGGCTTCATCCGGCAATGCGCTAGATAGAATTTTTGCAAATTCCGCTCTTGTTGCCGGTGTATCTGTCGCAGGGAATGCGCAATAGATCCCATTATTTTGAGCGTAGCTCAAGTATTTTTCTTGAAGCGTACCAGTAAATTGAGTTTCAATATTATTCTGGCCTGAAGTATAAATTGCATGAATGCGGCAGGCAATGATGATGCTTGCCATTCTGGTAATATTATTGGTTATGCCAAAGGTTGTCCCATACCCCTGCATAATACCGTATTCAAACGCCGTGCTTACATTTGCCGCAAAGGCGTTCGTTTCCGGCACATCTGTATACTGCCCCTGATAATAGGTATTTGTCTTCTGGAAGTTATCCAGACTTCCAACATTGGCTGCACTTACCGTTGTGGAGAGTGATATAGCAATCATCAAAAACGCCAGTAATCCAGCAGAAATTCGCTTTGCCATAAAAATAGCCCCTCCTGTTACATGCTTTTTAATGTAGAGAAGTACTTTTGCTTATATAAAAGTATAGCAATTTGCAACAGGAAATACAAGGATATCAGAGAAGTTAGGGCAATACCGCACAGAAAAGATGCGGAATAAAGGTAAGTGTGGTAAAATATAGGCATGGATAAGCAAGTAAGTCTGTCTGGCCTGAGCGATGAATTGGCGCAGGTGCGGACAAAGAAAAAAGAATTTCTATCGCAGATAGAACGCATCGTCCCGTGGGGAGAGTGGCTCACACTCATCAGGCCGTACTACTACAAGGGGGAACGCGGCAATAAGCCCTACGATCTGGAACGTATGCTGAGGATCTATCTGCTGCAAAACCTGTATGATCTGGCGGACGAAGCAACAGTGGCTGAGGTCATAGACAGCCGTGCCTTTTCGGAGTTCTGCGGAGTGGACTCCAGCAACCAGGTGCCGGATGGCGATACACTGGGGCGTTTTCGGAATCTGCTGATACGCAATGGGCTGCAGGAGAAGCTGCTCCGCCAGGTAGTGGAGCTTTTGCAGCAAAGAGGACTTATCCTCAAAAAAGGGACCATTGTGGACTCCACGATCATTGCAGCGCCATCCTCCACAAAAAATCAGGAAAAGCAGCGGGACCCGGACGCGCATCAGGTGAAGAAGGGAAACACATGGTACTTCGGCTACAAGGCGCACGTTGGAGTGGACAAGGATACCGGTCTGGTCCACACCGTTGAGGTGACTGGGGCCAATACCCATGATGTCGTTATGACCTCCAGGCTGCTGACCGGTGACGAAGAAAGTGTCTATGGAGACAGCGGGTATCTTGGTGCGGACAAACGGGAGGATAGCATCCGAAGGAATCGCCAGGGAAGGAGCATCCGCTACAGGATTAACCGCCGCCCTTCTCAAATCAGGAAGAAACCAACCAGGGCACAGGGCCAGCTCAAGCGCAGAGAGCACGAAAAGTCATCTATTCGCGCTAAAGTGGAACACGTATTTGCGGTCGTCAAGGGTCGGTTCCGATACCGAAAGACACTGTACCGGGGCCTGCGGAAGCAGACCGCTAAATTGAATATGCTGTTCGCTTTGGCGAACCTGATTTTGGCTGACAGGCCCTGCCTGGCAGCCTGAGTTGATGCGCCCTACCAGGCGAACTGAGGGGATAATACTGGTTGCCCTACAGACGAGCTTACTATGGCTCTCCCTATACGCTATTTGTGCGGTGTTGCCTTAGCTTAAACGCCTGTGGAAAGCTCGTCCACATGGTATCAGATCTTCAGCTAAAGGGGATCAGGACACTCCATACAAGGATATTTCCTGGTAATATCAGAGAGGGGCTCTATAGCCCCTCTCCTTTTGCTTATGTGTGATAAAGAAGCAATAGAAGTGCAAAAAATTTTGCCGTTCCTA
>ERZ857521.3868-NODE-3868-length-11663-cov-3.100965_pt1 | contig 11663 bp, 9 predicted proteins | sample MGYA00519701_ERZ857521 | MGnify/ENA primary metagenome ERZ857521 (study PRJEB31778, sample SAMEA3449346) | human gut metagenome | biome: human gut; feature: human-associated habitat; material: faeces | place: United Kingdom | collected 2010/2012 ...
AGGCCCCGGCCTTTCCGGCGGCGGGCGGCCACATTCCTGCCTTTTTTTCAGGCCCTTCCGGGCCGGCCGGGAAGGAGAACGCACATGAGCGATACCCGTCTGATCGAGGCCGCGCTGGCTGCCGGAGCGGCCGGGGCAGTCCTCATCCCCCAGCGGCAGATCGTATTATCCGCGGAGTTCCGCAGAATCTGCGAAGGCAACGGCTGCGGCTACTATGGCCGCTGCTGGATGTGTCCGCCCGACACGGGCGACATCGAAACCGCCATGGCGCAGGTACGCCGGTATCCCTGGGCGCTGCTCTACCAGACCATCGGCGCCATTGAGGACAGCTTTGACATCGAGAGCATGGAGGAGCGCGCCAGGGAGCACGCCCGGGTGAGCCAGCGCGTCCAGCAGGCCGTCAGGCCGCTTTTGCAAAGGCCGTTTTTGCACCTCGGCTGCGGCGGGTGCCGTTTGTGCGGGACCTGCGCCCGGCGCGACGGCGCGCGCTGCCGCCATCCCGGTCAGGCGCTGCCCTCGCTGGAGGGCAGCGGCGTGGATGTGTACAACACCGTCAAAGGCACGTCCCTGAAATACGTCAACGGCCGCAATACCGTCACCTTCTTCGGGATGGTGCTGTGGGAGGCATAGGGAACGGCGCGGGCCCGGTGCGCGGGGATGAGCCGGGGTAAGCGGTACCATACTGCAAAAGCGTAGTCCGGCTTAGCCGGTCTTTTCCGACAGATGCTTAAGAAATGTTTGTGCCCGGGAACGCAAACTCACCGCCTGCCTGGCAAAGTCGGGCGATACGAATTCATTTTGGAGGGCGGTCGTCCTCGCTTCAGGTTTCTGACAGAGTGCGGGGTGCAGGGACCTCATCATTTGTTCAATCATTCGCGCTCTCCTGACGGTCGCGTTGATGGTTTCGCTGCCCCGCTGTGAGTCGTTTTGGGCCTCCGGCTCAACAGCCCACAGTGCTACCGCTTCCCTCCGTGCCTGCCAGAGTTTGGGGCAGGGCCCCAAGCCCTTATGTCGAAACATTTTCCGCGAGCGTTGCGAGCGTCCGAAGGACGCAAGAAACGTGGCTTTCTCCAAATGCGTGGGTTTTTAACAGCCTGAAGCTGGGGCGCAGGGGGATCATCCCCCTGCGCCCCAGCTTTGCAGCAGTCTGAATCCCGCCTGGGCCAGTCGGGATTTTTTGTTCATGGGGAGACACGGCCGGCAGGGGCCCAGGGCCCCCGGCGCGAGGCCCCGGACCGGGCGCGTCTCAGCTGCGCGGGTCCGCCTGTCGCGCAAAGGTCGCCAGGTCGATGGAGCGCCCGCCGTCCAGCCGCGAGGCCTCGGCGGCGAGGGCCATCACATGGCTTTCCACCGAAGCGTCGATGGAGGTGGGCGCGGTGGTCTCGCTCCGGAGCATCAGGCGGCACAGGGCATCCATGATGCCCTCGTCTCCGCCGCCGTGGCCGGACATTCCCTCCGCCCCGGCAAGATCAATCACCTCGTCGGGCTCGCCGAAGCGGCGAACCGTGATCCGGTCGGAAAGCATGTCGCCCTCCAGCTCTCCCATGGTGCCCATGATGCGCACGGTGCGGTAGCAGCGCTGGGTAAAGGCCGTCATGGTAAAGGTGGCGGTTGCGCCGCTGGCAAAAGACATGTTCACCACCTGATGATCCACCACGTCGTTATCGCAGCGGTATACGCAGCGGCCATAGGGCCCCTCGCGCAGGGCTTTGCGCACGCCCTCCTCGGTGGGCTCGTGCACCAGCACCGATACAGGCCAGCCGCTGTTTCCATGCAGCAGGCCGGTCAGCGGGTTGGTAAGATAGATTTTTTCCGCATCGTAGGGACACTGCGCCTTCGCCGCCCCGCAGTCCAGGCAGCGCCCGGCGCTTCCCTGAGGTGCGTTGGCCTCGGTAAAGTGCCCGAGGCGGCCGAAGGAGGACACACGCACACAGCGCTCGCCCATCAGATAGCGGATGATGTCCATGTCGTGGCAGCTCTTGGCAAGGATCATGGGGCTGGTCTCCTCGCTGCTGCGCCAGTTGCCGCGCACAAAGCTGTGGGCCTGATGATAGTAGCCCACATTTTCCACGGCATCCAGCGTCTGGATGACGCCGACGACGCCCTGATCGATGAGCTCCTTGAGCCTGGAATAGAACGCGGTGTAGCGCAGCACATGACAGACCATCACCAGGCGCCCGGTTGCGTGGGCCTTATCCAGCAGAGCCATGCAGTCGCTCAGCTCCGGAGAGATGGGCTTTTCCAGCAGCAGATGGTAGCCGAGGTCCAGCGCGGCCAGCGCCTCGGGCACGTGCTGGCGGTCCTGTGTGGCGATAATCATCACATCCGCCAGGCGCGGGCGGGCCAGCAGCGCCTCGGCACTGTCAAAGCACAGGGCCGGGTCCACCCCATACTCCTGGCGCGCGGCGGCCAGGCGCTGCGGCACGGGATCGGCTACGGCCACGATTTTCATAAGGTCAGGGTGCGTTTTCTGGTAGACGGCATAGGCATCCCGGCCACGGTTGCCAAACCCACAAATGGCAAAAGTAATGGGCTGATTCATCCTCTGACACTCCTTTGAACCAAGGAAAGAGCTCCTTATGCACTTGACGGTTGAAAACGGACGATGGATGCTACGACCATCGTTATGATAGCGTCGGGCCGGCGGTTTGTCAAATGGCCCGGCACGGGGGCGGAAAAGCGCCAAAGCCCTTCTGCCGCCGGGGCTCGCGGCGCCCGGCGCGCTCAGGCGGACGCGCGGGGCCAAAAACTTTCCGGGGAAATGATAAAAATATCCGCGTTGCCGCCGGTGTGACGGAATGTTACAATACAGGCGAATGGTACGTACCGGAAGCGAAACACAACTGAACAGGCGTCCAACGGGCGCTTTGCCCCGTTGGAAACGGGCCGCCAACCCGATGGTTGCCGCCCGCAGTCAAGGAGGGAATGAACAATGAAACGGATCTGGAGTCTGCTGCTGGCCGCGGTGCTGCTGTGCGCGCTGTGCGCCCCTGCGATGGCGCAAGAGGAAAAGATCACCCTGGAATTCTGGGAAATGAGCTACGGCAACGACGACCGCTATACCGAGACCTGTGAAAAGCTGATTGCCCAGTATGAGGCGGAAAATCCCAATGTGACCATCAACATGACCTATCAGCCCTGGGATAACTACTATCAGCTGTTCCTCACGGCGGTTTCCTCCGGGGCGGCCCCGGACGTGGCCTCCTGTGCGATCGACCAGCCGGACCTGTTTGCCCAGATGAACGAAATCCAGTACCTGGACAGCGTGATCAACGAGTGGAAGGAAGAGGGCATCTACAGCGATTACAGCGAGGACATGCTCAACTTCTTCAAATATGAAGGAAACCAGATCGCCATTCCCTACATGGTCGGCTACCGCGGATTCTTCTACCGCACCGACTATCTGGAGCAGGCGGGCGTGGAGAAGGTGCCCGAAACCTGGGACGAGCTGCTGGATGCTTGCGCCAAGCTCAAGGCGTGGAATCCCGATATCGTGCCGCTTGCCCTAACGGGCGCAACCAACGGCATCTGGCACTGCTTCATGAGCTTTGCCATGAGCAACGGCGTGGGCATCGTGGATGAAAACCTCAAGCCCACCTCCGAGAGCGAAGCGTTCAAGCAGACCATTGATTTGTTCCAGGAACTGCGCGAGGGCGGCTATGTGGCCGAGGGCGTGCTGGGCCATGACGGCGCGGCGGCCGAAACCCTGTACTACAGCGGCAAGGCGGCGTTCTTCTTCGGCAGCTTCGGCACCAAGATCTACGATTACCCCGAAGTGGCCGAAAACAGCGATGTGCTGGCCTGCTTCCAAGGTCCTTCCGGCAGCGAGATTTCTACCGTGAGCTTCCCTGACGCGCTGGTGGTATTCTCCCAGACGGAGTATCCCGAAGAGTCGCTGAAGTTTGTGAAGTGGTGGGCGGAAAACACCCAGCCCCTGTTCACCGAGGGCGGCTGCTGGGCATACCCGGCCAAGGCCTCCTTCTTCACGGGTGAGGTGTTCTCCGACAAGGTTTCTCAGGGCGTGCTCAACAAGGTCCTGCCCACCGCCAAGACCGCGACCTGGCCCATTGAGGGAATGTTCCCCGGTTTCTCGCAGATCAACGGCGAGTATATCATGAACTACGCGCCTCAGGCGGCACTCAACGGCGGCATGACCACCGATGAAATCGCGGCCGAGCAGGCGCGCATGATCCAGGAAGCGCTGGACAACGCCATGGAATGACCGCGCGCAACCGCCGGAGGGCACAGGGAAGGGACGTTCCTTCCCTGTCCCTCCGCGGGATAGCTGCGGCCGCCTCCGGCGGTGCACGGTTCCCCGCGCCACAGGACCGGCTCATGCACACCGGCCGCTTTGGGCCTTCGGCCCGACGGCCCGCAGGGAATGCGTTTTTTACGGCGCGGCCGGAGATACGCACAGGGCCGCCGCACATGCCGCGAAACTGGGAGTTTCCCCGTAGGACGGCAGCCTTCCCCAAAGAGATGTCTGACAGCCTGCCGCGGGGAAGCCGCGGTTTCCTTAATTTACGTGAAAAAAGGCACGCTCCGCGCGGGCCGGTACGTTTGGCCCAGGGAACCGCTCCGGCGGTCCGTGGGCGGCAAGGAGGTACTCATGAACAGGCAGATTCGCCGGTGCGCCCTGTGGATGATGCTGCCCGCGGTGATCCTGGTGCTGTTTGTAAGCCTGTATCCGCTGCTCAACAGCATACAGATGAGCTTTACCAACAAAAACATTCTCAAACCCAACGCAACCAAATTTGTGGGGCTGAGCAACTTTGAGGACATCCTGACGGACCCGGAATTTTATGATACCATACGGGTGTCCCTCATCTACGCGCTGGGCTGCGCCTTTGCCAGCTATGCGATCGGCCTTGGCATTGCCACGCTGCTCAACAAGGAGATCCGATTCCGCGGCCTGTTTCGGGCGGTGCTGCTCATCCCCTGGGCGATTCCTACGGTGGTGGCGGCCTCCAACTGGTCTTACCTGCTCAACGACCAGTACGGTCCCATCAATACCTGGCTGATGAACTGGGGAATCATTGATTCACCGATCCTGTTCCTGGCGGATACCAGCCTGGTGCTGTTTACCGTGGTGCTGGTGGGCACGTGGAAATCCTATCCGTTCATGGCGCTGTCGCTGCTGGCGGGCATGCAGAACATCGACCGCAGCATCTATGAATCCGCTCAGATTGACGGCGCATCCGGGCGGCAGGCTTTCTGGTACATCACGCTGCCGGGGCTCAAGCAGGTCAGCCTGGTGGTGACGACGCTGATGTTTATCTGGGGATTCAACAATTTCGATATCATTTTTCTGCTCACCTCTGGCGGACCGCTCAATGCGACGCGCTCCCTGTCCATCTACACCTACAACCTGGCCTTCTACCGCGGACGAATGGGGTATTCGGCTGCAATTTCCCTGATTACCTTCGTGCTGATGATCGGCTTCTACTGGGGATACCAGCGGCTGCTCAAACTGGATGAAAGGAAGGTGAGCTGAATGGACAGGGCGAAGAAGAAGATCCGCCGCGTCCTGCTGTACGGGCTGATCATAGCAGTGTGCCTGCTGACCAACCTGCCCATGCTTTCCATGCTGGGAACCGCCTTCAAGCCCACCGATGAGGTGATGGCCAACACCAACCTCTTTACTACCAACCCCTCGCTGGACAATTTCCGCAAAGTGGCGGAGAAGACCTCGTTTCCGCATGCCGTGGTCAATACCTGCATCGTGGCGCTGGTGGTGGCGGGATTTTGCGTTACATTTGCCTCCATGGCCGGCGTGGCGCTTTCGCGCTCGCGGGGCAAGCTTTTCGGGGGCTTTACGATGCTGCTGCTCGTTTTGCAGATGATACCGGGCATTCTGATTATGATTCCGCTGTTCAGCACGCTGCGCGCGCTCAAGCTGGTGGATACGCATTTCAGCCTGATTTTCATCTATATCTCCACCAACCTGCCCTTTGGCATCCTGACGATGAAGGGCTTCTTTGACAGCATTCCCACGGAGCTGGACGAGGCCGCAATGATCGACGGCGCTTCCCCCTACCAGACGTATTGGAAAATCGTATTTCCCACGGCGATTCCGGGGATGATTTCCGTGGCGGTGTATACGCTGATGAGCGTGTGGAACGAATTCACCATCGCCAATATCTTCATTCAGTCCACCGAGCTGCAGACGCTGTCGGTCAGCCTCCGGCAGTTCCAGCTGCAAACCACCACAGACTGGGGGGCGCTGAGCGCCGCGGCGACACTGGCCTGCATTCCTGCGTTCCTGTTCCTGATCGTGGTGCAAAAGTACCTGATCAGCGGCATGACCTCCGGCGCTGTCAAAGGGTAAAGAAAGGGGGATTCCTCAATGCTTCGCTGCATTCCCACCTGCGACCATCCCACGGTAGCCTTTGCCTGCGCCGAGCTGACCCGGCACTGGGACCTGCTCAGACCCGTGTGGCAGGGCGCGGACCCCATCCTTCGGGTTGGGCCGGGGCTGGAAGGCCTGCCGCCGGTGACCGACTCCGAACGCGACGACGCCATTGCCATCTCCCTGGGAGGGGAGAGCGGCGGCGTGGTGACGGGCACCAACCCGCGCAGCGTGCTGATCGCGGCGTACCGGCTCCTGCACGAGCTTGGCTTCTGGTTTGTCAGGCCGGGGCCGGAGGGGACGCTGCTGCGCTACAACGGAAAGACCGCCGTGCAGGTATCCGAGGCCGCCAGCTACCGCCACCGGGGCTTCTGCATTGAAGGCGCGGTCAGCTTTGAAAACGTGCTGGAGCTGATCGACTGGCTGCCCAAGGGCGGATTCAATACCTATTTCACCCAGTTTTTGACGCCCTATGAATTTTTCAAGACCTGGTACGCGCATGACAACAATCCCCTGCTGGCGGGCACGGAACCGGTGCCGACGGTGGAGGAGGTGGACCGCTTTACCTATGGGCCGTTGCAGGAGGAGCTGAGGAAACGCGACCTCATCTTCCAGGCGGCAGGCCATGGCTGGACCACCGCCGCCATAGGCATCGACGGCCTGGGATGGGACGAGGCGGAGGAGCCCGGGGAGCGCTACCGCGGCTGGCTGGCGCAGATTGACGGCAGGCGCGCGCTGTTCAACGCGCGGCCCCTCAACACCAACCTCTGCTATTCCAATCCCGAGGTGCGCGAGGCCCTGACCGAAGAGGTGATGGCCTTTTTGCGGCGGCATCCGCAGGTGGACACCATTCACTTCTGGCTGGCGGACGACAGCAACAACACCTGCGAGTGCGAGGCGTGCCAAAAGGCGGTGCCCTCGGCGTTCTATGTGGATATGCTCAACCTGCTGGATGAAAAGCTCACCCGGGCGGGCCTGAAAACCAGGGTGGTATTTCTGGCCTATCTGGACCTGCTGTGGCCGCCGGAGGGGCGGACGCTGAAAAACCCCGACCGGTTCGTGTTCATGTTTGCGCCCATTACGCGCTCCTACTCGGCGCCCCTTCCCACGGACGCGCCGGCGAAGTCCCTGCCCCCCTTTGTGCGCAACCACCTGACCATGCCCGCCGACGTGGGGGAAAACATCGCCTTTTTGCGCGCGTGGCAGGCATGCGCGCCCTGCGACAGCTTCATATACGAATACCATTATATGTGGGACCAGTTCAAGGACGTCAGCGACTATGCCAATGCGCGCGTGCTGTGGCAGGATGTGCGCAACCTGAGGCAGCTGGGGCTCAACGGCTACATCTCCTGTCAGCAGACGCGCGTGTTCTGGCCCTGCGGATTTGGCATGCATGTGCTGGGGCAGACCCTCTGGAACCGGGAGACGGATTTTGAGGCGATGGCCGGGGCATACTTTGAGGCGCTGTTCGCAAGCCGCGCCGGGCGGGTGCGCGCGATGATGCAGGCGGCGCGGCGCTTCCATCCCGAATGCCTGCGGGGGGAGCGGCCCATCCGGGACGCGGCCGTGGCGGCGGATTACGCGGCGCAGCGGGCGGACAGCCTCAGGGACAGCGCCTGGTGCGCCCAACAGGCCCATGGGGCACAGGGCGTCGAGGCCGCGCTGTGGCAGGCCCTTGTCTACTGGTGTGAATTCTGCGCGGCCTACGCCCACTGTCTGGAGGCCTGGGCGCGGGGGCTGGAGGATGAGCGCGAAATACGGCTGGCCGGGCTGAGGCAGGTTGTGCGCATAGGCGAGCCGGCGCATCAGGAGATGCTGGACGTATACTGGTTTCTCAAAACGCTGGACCGGACCGTCTTGCCTGTGCTATGAAGGGGCGGCATGCGATGCGCGGACTGGGCGCAAGGGTGTTGGCGGCGCTGCGCGCCTGCGGGCTGGGACCCCGGCTGCTGACGGGCTTTCTGCTGGTGGCGCTGCTGCCGACCATCGCCATGTGCGGGATTGCCTATGTGGGGGCGCGGGACGAAATTCTCATGGCCGAGGAGCGCTCATCGCTTCGCATGGCGCAATACCTGCGCAGCGAGCTTTCCTCGCTTCTGAGCAGCTACCCGGCCAAGCTCAACACCATCGCCTCCGACATGGCGGTGATCCGGCTCATCCGCAGCTACCGCAAGGCGGACGCGGTGGAGGCCAAAAGCCTGCAATACGCGCTGATGAGCCGCCTGATCAGCGAGGCGGCCAGCCTGCGCGGCTTTATGAGCGTGGAAATCGTGACCGATACCGGCACGCCTATCAGCAAGCTGCCCTATTCGATCATGAACGAATCGCTCTTTGCGCGCATCGAGGGCGCCAACGAAAAGTTTGCGTTCTGGGTCGGGCGGTACCGGTGGGGCGATCTCTACCCCGAAGCGTCGCTGAGCCAGAGGGACCGGACCGTGGTGCTGGCCGCCCGCCGCATCCTGGACTATGCGAATGTGAAGCTCCTGGGCTACATCGTCATCAGCTTTGACTGCACCGAGCTGGAAAGCCTGCTGCCGTCCGACGCGGGGGCGCAGATCATGATCAGCGACGAGCAGGGCGCCGTGCTCGCCGGCGTAGGCGACACGCAGGAAAACCTCGCCCTTCTGGCGCAAACGCTCAGCCGGCAGGCGCTGCCCGAGGAGCTGGAGAGCCGGACCATGAACCACAAGGACGACAGCAATCTGGTCATCACCGGGCAGATTGCCGCCAGCCCCTACCGGCTGACGCTGTCCATTGCGTACAGGCAGATTTTTTCGGGGCTGACACGGATGTTCACGGTCATCATATCGGCGGCGGTGTTCATTGCGCTGATGATGCTGGGCATCGCGTGGCTGTTGACCCGCAGCGTCACGGTGCCGGTGACGCGCCTCTCGGGCGCGATGCGCCGCTTTGGCGCGGGCGAGTTTGAGGCGCGGATCGGAGACGCCGCGCACGATGAAATAGGCATGCTGTGCCGGGAATTTGACGACATGGCCGGCCGCGTATGCCGCCTGACCGAGCAGCTCTGCGAGGCGAGGGCCAAGGAAAAGGAAGCGGTATATACCGCCCTGCAGGCGCAGATCAATCCCCATTTTCTCTACAACACGCTGGACATGATCAGCTGGATGGGCTATGGCGCGTCCAACGAGGATATCTGCAAGGTCGTGGCCTCGCTTTCGGACTTCTTCCGCCTCAGCCTCAACAAGGGGGAGGACAGCTTTACCCTTGCCGATGAACTCAACCATGTGAAAAGCTACATCACCATTCAGGAATACCGCATGCGCCATATTCAGTTTCGACTGGAGGCGCCCCGGGAGCTGCTGAACCTGCGCGTGCCCAAGCTCATGGTGCAGCCGCTGGTGGAAAACGCGATTCTGCACGGGCTCAGGCCCCGCAACTACCGCGGACACATCACCATAAGCTGCGCGCTGGAACAGGCGTACCTGGTCATCCGTGTGATGGATGACGGCGTGGGATTTGACGAAAAGCTCCTTGGCGAACGCACGGAAAAAAGCACGAGCTATGGCCTGAAAAACATCCGCCAGCGGCTGGCCGTCCTCTATGACGATCGGGGAAGCCTGGAGATTGCGAACCGGCCCGAAGGCGGCGTGGTTGCCAGGCTGCGCTATCCTGCGGAAAAGGGCGCGCCTGCAGGCGGAAAGGGAGGGGCCGAATGAGGATTTTGATCGCTGATGACGAGGCTTTCGTGGTGGAGGGGCTGACGCTTTTGCTTCATCAGAACCTGCCGCAGGTCGAGATCATGACGGCGGACAACGGGCGCTCTGCGCTTGCCGTGCTCCGGGAGCGGGGAGCGGAGCCCGATCTGCTCATCACCGATCTGAACATGCCGCTCATGGACGGCATTGAGCTCAGCCAGCAGATCCGCCGGCGCTATCCGCGCTGCCGTATCATGATTATCAGCGGTTACGAGGACTTCGAGGCCGCGCGCTCCGCCATTGAGCTGGGCGCGCTTCGCTATATGCTTAAGCCCATCAACCACACCGAGATGGTGGCCTATGTGAGATCCGTGCTCGAGGACGTCGTGCGCGAGCAGGACGAGCGCATCCGCCACAGCACCGACAGACTGGAGAGCCTGCTGGTGGATATGCACAACCATATGCTGCTGGACGCGCCCTATGGTGGCGCCGAACGCATCGACAGGGAAACGGGGGACTACTGCGCCGTGCGCCTTGCGGTGGTGAGCCTCCCCGGCGGAGAAGGCGTTCCCTCGCTGCGCCCGGCGGTGGAAAAGGCCCTGAAAAGCCGCGGCGGGCCGGGCTATCTGATCCGCGCCGAGGGCGCGCAGGCAACGCTGCTGCTGTGCGACTTTGGGGAGGAGGACGTGTCCTGGCTGGAAGGCCTGCCGCAGGAGCTGGCGACCGCGGTGCGGTATCCCGTGGCGGTGGGGGTGGGACGGCGGTGCGGCGCGCTCAGGGAGGTTCATCAGTCCTACCGGACGGCGGGCATGGCGGTGTGGCGGTCCTACCTGGCGGATGGGCATGCCGTCTGTTTCGACGACGACCTGACCGATGCGCCCGCAGAGGAAAACCGCATGGAAGCGGCGTTTCGGCTCCGGCAGGAGACGAAGCGCATGATGGATTTTTATACGCTGGTGCCGGAGAAGCAGCAGCTGACGCACCTGATGAACACGTTTCTGGCACAGCTGGAACGCCTCGACTGCCCGCTGGGAATGAGGCAGCTGATGTGCGCCGGGCTGGTCATGGAGCTGCTCAGCAGCGGCTACGTTCCGGGGCTGGGCATGGAAAACAGCCTGGAGCGATACCTGCACCTGGAGTTCTATACCGCCTGCGGCAGCTGGACGCAGCTCCGGGAGAAGATGGGGCAGTTCGTTCAGGTCTACAGCGCGCTGCTGGAGCGCGTGGGCAACAGCGGGAGCAGCCGCCTGGTCCAGAGCATCCGCTCGGCGATCCATGCCGATTTGCGCAACGCCTCGCTTTCGCAGGTGGCGGACACGCTGAACATGAGCCCTTCCTATATCAGCATGATTTTCAAGGAAAAAACGGGACAGAACTTCAAGGACTATCTGTTTCAAACCCGAATGAACCATGCCAAGCGCCTGCTCAGGCAGGGAATGGCCATCGGAGAAATCGCGCGGCAGCTGGGATACGAGGACACGGAGCATTTCAGCCGGCGGTTTCGCGCGCAGTTTGGCCTCTCGCCCATGGCATACCGCAAGGAGGCGCCGGCAGGCCCGGGCAAGGGCTGAGTCGCTGCCGGCGGAGAAAAGGCGGGCTGCGATGGGCTGGGAAGCCCCGCCCTCAGGCCGCGCGGGCCGGGGACCTCCCGCGGCCCG
>ERZ857521.3872-NODE-3872-length-11637-cov-4.041098_pt1 | contig 11637 bp, 12 predicted proteins | sample MGYA00519701_ERZ857521 | MGnify/ENA primary metagenome ERZ857521 (study PRJEB31778, sample SAMEA3449346) | human gut metagenome | biome: human gut; feature: human-associated habitat; material: faeces | place: United Kingdom | collected 2010/2012 ...
CTACTATTTCCGTCCGCAGAGCGATGTGGTATTAGAGGCTGGCAGCCGCTACACCTACACCGTCCGTGTCACCGCCAAGGGGCTGGAACTGGCAGGCTGCACCATCGGTGAATGGACTGACGGCGACGGCGAGAGCGGCACGGCAGAGGATTTGGGTTATTTCATACAGGACGACGGCAGCTACACAGTCTACACCGCTAACGGCCTGCTGGCATGGAACGAGGCTGCGCAAAGCGACCCGTCGCTGAACTGCACCCTGACTGCCGACATCAATATGACGGGCAAGGAGTGGACACCGGTAGGTAATAGCGGTCAAACATACAACGGCACTTTCGACGGGCAGGGGCATACCATCACGGGCTTGAATATCTCATCTCCAAGTGAGGCGGTAGCATTATTCCATAACATCGGCGGTGGTGGAAAGGTCATGAACCTGCAACTGAAATATGTCACTTACAACGGCAGTACGGCTATGGGCGGAATAGCCCATGGTAACAACGGCACTATCACCGCCTGCTCCGTAATGGGGACACTGACGAATACGACTAATAATGGTGCTGTCGGTGGTATCGCGGCAATCAATTATGGCACCATCACCGCCTGTTGGTTCAACGGTACGATAACCGGAGGAAGCAACGTAGGTGGTATAGCAGTATTCAATTTGAATGCTGGTTCTTATTCTGGAAAAATCGCTGCTTGCTACTGGAGCGGTGATGGAATTAGCGATGGCGTTTGGGGTGGAGATGACACCAGCGGAACCACGAAGGTGGACAACTCGACCGTTACTTGGCAGACCGCTGTTGGTGGCATGAACGCTGCCCTTACCGGCAACGACTATCAATGGAAACTTGGCACGGACGGCCTGCCCGTATTGCAGAGTAACCAGTAAAAACAGGACGATATGAAACGATATACCTTATATACATTCGCAACCCTCGCTCTGCTCCTTGCGGCCACCGCCTGCACGCAGGACGATGCGGGTCTGCTCCCCGAAGCATCGGAGGGCACACCCATAGTCTTTACCGCCACGGGGCTGACCCCGGCAACCGCTACCCGCGCCACGGTGGACGGCGACTGGGAGGGCGTGACCTCGGTAGCCGTCCAAATAGGCAGCGAGGTGAAAGCATACCGCGTGACGCCTTCTGCCGACCGACTTACCGCCACCCTCAGCAGCGACGACCCGTACTATTGGACGGGAACGGGTCTCGTCACCGTGTCGGCATGGTGGCCCTGCACGGACGGAGAAACCGCGATGCCCGCCGTGGTGGTGCAGGCAGACCAAAGCGGCGACGGCTATGCCCAAAGCGACCACATCGGCGTGGCGGAGGAACTGCTGCATTACAACGGAGGCACACCCACGCTCGACTTCACGCACCGCACCGCCCGCATCAGCCTTACGCTGTCGGGCAGCACATCGGATGTCAGCTCCGTGCGCCTGACGAACCTCTCCACCGCCGACGGCAACCCCGGCGAGATAATCGCCCACCATGCAGGGAGCGGCATCATCTACGAAGCCCTCGTAGCCCCGCAAAGCGTGGCATCGGGCACGGCGTTCGTCAGCATCTCCACCGCTGGCGGCAAGACCTACGTCTACCGGATGAAGCAGGATGCCGATTGGGATGCAGGCGTGGAACATAAGTATGAGATAAGCATAAAATGAGAACATAGAATTGGGAAATCAAGTAGGAGGAAAATAAAGATTGTTTTCTTCCTACTTTTGTTTTCTCTGATTATGAAAATGACTTAGTACTAAGTAGTTGTTGATATTTAGTTTATACATGAATGGGCAGTTATAGGAGGTGCCGCATCCTGCGGCATATTCACTATGCGCGTCACACTGCAAGCGTTCAGAACCCATGTGACGGTGTGCCGCAAGGATGCGGCACCTCCTACCGCTAAAGCATCACTTAATTTTGCATAAGTAGATGTTGAAATTTAGCTTATACTATACAAAGGTAACTGATTTCTCCTCCCCGGAGGAGGGGAATGGATTACACCAATTCTCTATTCAATAAATCAGTGGTCATCTGTTGTATCGGTGTTCTGTGTGCAATTCTGTATTTCGGCACACCCTCACGTCTGTTTCCCCGCCTGTCAAGGACCCCGATACAGAACAAAAGAGCGCTCATTGATACGTTGGGAAACAGGAAACTTCCGGCAAAAATCCTCACATTTTGCGGACTTTTGAAGATTTTGCATTACCTTTGCCGTGAATAAAACCAAAGAAGGATGGAAGTCATATTCAACGAAACATATTTGCAAGAAATGTACCGCACAGGGCAAACGGACAAGAAACACCGTTATCAGCCGCAAATCATACGTAAATACATCCGTGTGATTGATACCATGATTGATATGCCCGATGTGCAAGGACTCTTGCGGTATCGTTCGCTGAATTATGAAAAATTGAAAGGCGACAAGGCTGGGCTGTCTTCCGTAAGGGTGAACGACCAATACCGGATAGAGTTTGAAGAACGGGTAAAGGAGGGAGAGACCATTGCCACAATATGCAACATCACAGATTTATCAAACCATTATAAATAACATACGCTTATGTGCACGATACAAGAAACAAGGCCGGACATGATTGCCAACAATCTCACCCCGGCATACCCCACGCATCCCGGAGAAGTGCTGAAAGACGAGATTGAGTACCGCAAAATCTCGCAGCGCAGCCTGGCCAAGCAGATGGGGATTTCTTACAAGGCTTTGAATGACATACTGAACGCACGCCGGCCACTGACTACCGCAACGGCCATGATGTTTGAAGCGGCGTTGGATGTTCCTGCCGATTCGCTGATGCGGATGCAATTAAGATACAACATGCGCAAGGCGGCAGACGACAAGTCTTTCATGGAACGGCTGAACCAGATACGGAAATACGCAGCAGTGCTGTAACACACTCGTACCGTAGCCGTTCGGCCTCTTCAAGGCCGTCTTTATGGATGACTGTGTACTGCAGGTTCGCTTTGCTCACCCGCAGTTACCATAGTCGGACGGCTTCGCCGCCCTTTCCAATCACGTTTGGTATCCTCGAGCATTGCTACTTTAAGAAGCTGCATAACTATTTTCCGAAGAAATTCAAAACAGCTTCTAAATGAAAGAGCCGTGGGGAAACGGGAGGAAATTGCGGGAAAGCGTTGGCATTCTCAGCATTTCTTTTTACTTTTGTGAAGTCAAACCATGTAAGGAAAACAAGATATGAATGCGAAGATTTCAATGGACGGACTGTGGGCGATGATACAGACGCTGTCCCTCAGCAATCAGAAATGGCTTGCCGGCAAATTGCAAGAGAACATCCGCGAGAAGGAGGAGGAAACGGAATACATCAGCAAGGAAGAAATCCTGGCCGGCATCAAGTCCGGGCTGGAAGACCTGAAAGCCGGGAGAAAAAGACCACTTGATGAACTGATAAAGGAACTGGAAGATGCAGTATAAAATAGAGTCTTTGGCAACTTTGGCCGAAGGTGTGTTAAATGAGATATTGGCACGCAAATGATACAGATTGAACAAGATGACCACAGATAATATATAATCAGTGGTCATCTGTTGTATCCGTGTAATCTGTGTGCAATTTTGTATTTCGGCACACCCTCACGTCTGTTTCCCCGCCGGTCAAAGAACCCGATACAGAACGAAGAGTGTTCTTTGAGAGGGTGGGAAACGGGAAGAAAATAATAAAAAGAAAAGCCATCGATATGTTCGTTCTTCAATTTTTATGTTACCTTTGTATCGGTAACTATAGAACAGGAAGCATGAAAGTAGGAGATAAAGTACTTATTTCGCCCGACTTGACACTACAAAAAGAGTGGCTGTCGGGCATCATTATCCAAGTGGAGAACAATCCATTTGTAGGCATCGTGATTTCCGCAGAGACGGAAGACCATAACGTGTTCTTCGGTCGGGAAGACTTGTTCAAACTGGCAAAGGAGGAAGTATGTTTGCCATAAGTTTCGGAAAGCTAATTCGCAAAACCTATCCATTATTTCGTGACGGTGCGCTGAAATGAGATATTGGCACGCAAATGATACAGATTGAACAAGATGACCACAGATAATATATAATCAGTGGTCATCTGTTGTATCCGTGTAATCTGTGTGCAATTCTGTATTTCGGCACACCCTCACGTCTGTTTCCCCGCCGGTCAAAGAATGTGATACAGAACAAATCACGCGGAATTTTATCCGTATGTGGGCGAGTTTGCGTATATTTGTCCCCAAAAACAGGAATTGGTTATGAAACATTTGATAGCTCCATCGTTGTTGTCGGCAGACTTTATGAATTTGCAACGCGATGTGGAAATGATAAACCGGAGTGAGGCCGACTGGCTGCATTTGGATATAATGGATGGCGTCTTTGTGCCGAACATTTCGTTTGGATTTCCCGTTTTGGAAGGATTGAAGTCTCTATGCGAAAAGCCGATGGATGTGCATTTGATGATTGTCGAACCGCAAAAGTTCATTAAGGAGGTTGCGGCAACGGGCGCTTATATGATGAATGTGCATTACGAAGCGTGTACGCATCTGCACCGTACGATTGCGGGAATCAAAGAGGCGGGTATGAAAGCCGGAGTTACGCTAAATCCGCATACCCCGGTCTGCCTGTTGGAGGATATTATCCAAGATGTCGATATGGTATTGCTGATGTCGGTTAATCCGGGCTACGGCGGTCAGCGGTTTATCGAACATTCGGTGGAAAAGACCCGCCGGCTGCGTGAGATGATTGACCGGAAAGGGCTTCAGACGCTGATAGAGATAGACGGAGGGGTAAACCTGGAAACAGGAAAACGCCTCATAGAGGCCGGAGCCGATGTGCTTGTGGCGGGAAGCTTTGTCTTTAAAGCGGAAAATCCGTTACAAGTCATTCATGATTTGAAAGCATTATAAAACAATAAAACCAACCTTCAACTATGACAAAAGAATTAGGAAAGCGACCTTTTGTCAGGCCGCTTTTTTTATGGGTGACAGGTATTTGCTGGGCGGTCTATTGGCAGGATTCCTGGTGGGTAGGCGGAGCCTTGTATGCCGTTCTGCTTCTGCTGGTAATTCGGGGCAGGCAAGGGGCATCCGGTTATCCGCTCTATGCGAACCGGCATTCGTGGGGGATGGCATTTGGCGTCCTTTTCCTGTTGCTGGCGATAGCTTATACCCGCTTCCGTCTTCGTTATCCGCCTTCAGCGGATGTACCGGTGTGGCAGCTGTATGGTGAGGCGTGGCAATTCAGTCTCCTTCAGACGATAGATGACTTAGCCTTGTCAGATTCGGATAAAAGCGTATTGGCAACTCTGACATTAGGGTACCGTCAGCAGATGGATTGGACGGTACGTCAACGCTTTACCCTGTCGGGGGCGGCGCATATCTTGTCGGTCAGCGGTTTTCATGTGGCGGTCGTTTACGTCTTTGTGCGTCATTGCCTGTTCTTCCTCTCGGAGAAATCCCGCATGCGCTATTTGAAATACAGCATTTTGCTGGTAGCCATCTGGCTTTTTGCGGGGATGACGGGATTGGCGGCTCCGGCTGTCCGTTCGGCTTTGATGCTCTCGTTGTATCTATTGGGGCGTATGTTCCGCAGGCGGGCAGATTCTTATAACACATGGGCGGCATCCGCCTTTTGCATGTTGGTCTATAACCCCTTCTATCTTTTTGACATAGGATTTGAACTGAGCTTCATTGCCGTGCTGTCCATTCTGTTTTTTTATAAACGGATTCGCGTGTGGTTTTCCTTGCGTAATCCGTGGATTCAAACCGTATGGGACTGGTTTGCAATTAGCCTGGCGGCTCAGGTCTATACGCTTCCGCTTTGCTTTTATTATTTTGGATCGGTCTCATCGGTAGCCCTGTTGACCGCTCTTCCGGTGACGTTCCTTTCCACGCTATTGATACCGGCGGCGTTGTTATGGATGCTCCTGGCGGGGATGGGGTGGAATTGGGAATTGCTTGCCTCTGTGGTGAGTGGCCTGACCGCATCCTTTTGCCTCTTTATAGACCGTCTGGGGAGTGTCCCGGCCATAGCGGCATCCATCCCGTTCACCCCCGGGATGCTGGGATTCCTTTATGTATCCCTTTTCTTTTTTACCTTATATATAAAAGGTAAAAGAGCAAGGTGGCTGTTGCTTGCCCTTTCGTCCTTGATTTTGTTTCTGTTTTCGGCTTTATGGAATATCATTTAAGTAAAAATCAAAAATAGAATCCCTATTGCATAGAATTGTCATATAAATGTAATATATTATCTTGAAGTTATATTGTACCTTAGCACCGGAAAAGAAGAGCAATGATAAACAATATATAAAATGAAGAAAAGAATTTATCCGCTGGCGATAGTGCTCTGTTTATCGGCTATAGAGTGTTTCGGCCAGCGAATCAAAGGAAGCGATACGGTGTTGCCTTTGACGCAAAGTCTTTCCGAAGCTTATATGAACGCCCATCCGGAGGCGTCAATAACGGTCACGGGAGGAGGTAGCGGAGTCGGAATCTCGGCTTTGTTGGAAGGAACGACTGATATTGCGATGGCTTCCCGACGAATAAAATTCAGCGAGAAGATGAAATTGAAAAAGGCCAAACAAGAAGCCGATGAAGTGGTTGTCGCGTATGACGCGTTAGCCGTTATTGTCCATCCGGACAATCCTGTCCAGCAACTTACCCGTGAACAATTGGAAGGAATCTTCCGGGGAAAAATCACCAACTGGAAAGAGGTGGGTGGTGAAGACCGCAAGATTGTCGTTTATTCGCGTGAGACCTCCTCGGGTACGTATGAGTTTTTCAAGGAGAGCGTATTGGGAAATAAGAATTATATGAGCAGTATTCTTTCCATGCCTGCTACCGGAGCCATCATCCAGTCGGTTCGTCAGACCAAGGGGGCAATAGGATACGTAGGATTGGCTTATCTGAATTCTTATGTAAAAGCACTGAAGGTGTCGTATGACGGAGGCAAGAATTACGTTTATCCCTCTATCGAGAACGGCATCAACAAGACTTACCCGATTGTCCGTCCGTTATATTATTATTTTGATCATAGCAAAGCCGATGTCGTGGCGGATTTTATCCGATACATCAGCTCCGAAACAGGTAGGAAGATAACCCTGGATTTAGGCTTTATTCCAGACTAACCCATACAATATATAAAAGAACTAAATAGTTAAGATGAAACGTATCATAGACATTATTGCCAAATATGTGTTTACCGTCAGCGGCTTCACGACAAGTGTCGTCATATTGCTGATCATCGGATTCCTTTTTACGGAAGCGGTAGGTTTATTCAAGAATAATATCGTAGAAGACGGTTATGTGCTGGCTTTGAATAAGGACAATCCGGTAGAGGGTCTCAGTGCACATCAGATTAAGCTGTTGTTTGATGAGGAGATTACAAATTGGAAAGAGATAAACGGCAAAGACCTGCCGGTGGAAACCTTCCGTCTGGAGGACTTGACCCAATATTATTCGGAAGAAGAATTAGGCGCTGAATATGAGCTGGCGGGAGATAAAATAGCGGATATCATCCATCGGACACCGGGGATTGTGGCGTTTATCCCGACAATGCTGATAGAAGGGCAGCCGGATATTTACCGGATTCCGGATCACACGATTCCGGTCAAGGATGTACTGCTGGGCGCGGAATGGTTCCCGACGGCTACCCCTTCACCCATATTCGGTATTCTTCCGTTGGTAAGCGGTACTTTGTGGGTGAGCTTTTTCGCTATCTTGATAGCCCTGCCTTTCGGTCTGGCTGTTTCCATTTATATGTCTGAGATTGCTAATCCGAAAGTGCATAAGGTTCTGAAACCGATGATTGAATTGCTGAACGGCATTCCGTCGGTCGTATATGGCTTCTTTGGCCTGGCGGTTATCGTTCCTCTTTTGCAACAGACATTCGACTTGCCGGTAGGCGAGTCGGGACTGGCCGGAAGTATTGTATTGGCCATTATGGCATTGCCTACGATTATAGCCGTAGCCGAGGATGCCATGCGCAGTTGCCCGCAGAATATGCGTGAGGCAAGTCTGGCCTTAGGCGCATCGCAATGGCAGACTATTTATAAAGTGGTGATTCCCTTCTCTATTTCGGGTATTACCTCCGGTGTCGTGCTGGGTATCGGACGCGCTATCGGCGAGACGATGGCGGTGCTGATGGTAACCGGAAATGCCGCGGTGATACCGACCTCTATTTTGGAACCCTTGCGAACCATTCCGGCCACCATCGCGGCGGAATTGGGTGAGGCTCCGGCCGGAGGCTCGCATTATCAGGCGCTTTTCCTGTTAGGTGTGATCCTGTTCTTTATTACGTTGATTATTAATATGTGTGTCGAAGTCGTTTCGGCCCGCAATAAATTCCAGAAATAAGCAATGGATACGCAATATAGCAAGTACAATAAAAAGAAACATTTCGTGCAGGCCGTGATGTTTACCATCTTCCGCCTGTTTAGTTACAGCATCGCGGTGATTCTGTTCTGCATCTTAGGTTTTATTTTGGTGAAAGGGTTCCATACAATCAGCTGGGAGTTCATTACGGAAGCTCCGGCCGACGGGATGACAAAGGGCGGCATCTGGCCGGCCATAGTCGGAACATGTTGCCTGATGCTGGGCAGTGCTGTATTTTCTTTTCCGATAGGGGTGATCAGCGGCATTTACATGAATGAATATGCGCCTAAAGGGAAGTTGGTCAATTTTATCCGGATGATGACAAACAATTTGGCGGGTATTCCGTCTATTGTATTCGGTCTGTTCGGTATGGCTTTCTTCGTGAATTATCTGGAGTTTGGCGATAGTATCCTTGCCGGTTCGTTGACCTTGGGGCTCCTGGCCTTGCCGATTGTTATCCGTACAACGGAGGAGGCCTTTAAGGATATACCGAACAGCTTCCGGGAGGGAAGTCAGGCTTTGGGCGCGACGAAGGCGCAGACCATTTGGAAAGTGCTGCTCCCGAGCGCGATGCCGCGTGTCATCACCGGACTGATTCTTTCGTTGGGAAGAGTTTCGGGTGAGACCGCTCCGATTCTGTTCACCTGCGCGGCTTATTTCTTGCCGCATTTGCCTCAGAGTATTTTCGATCAGTGTATGGCTCTGCCTTACCATCTGTATGTGGTTGCGACCAGCGGAACGGACATTGAAGCCCAGCTTCCGATTGCTTACGGTACGGCATTTGTCTTGATTGTAATAGTATTACTTATGAACATGACGGCCAACTTTATCCGTCGGTTCTTCGTTCAAAAAACTCGCTAATAAGAACATTGGATATGAATAAGATTGAAGCAAAGAATGTAGATTTCTATTATGGTGATTTCCATGCCTTGAAGAATATCAGCCTGACGATTCCGGAACGTGAGGTAGTAGCCTTTATCGGTCCGTCCGGATGTGGAAAGTCTACTTTCCTGCGTCTGTTTAACCGGATGAATGACTTGATTCCGGGTACACGGCTGGAGGGAAGCATCGAAATAGACGGGCAGAATATTTATGATAAATCGGTTGATGTGGATGTGTTGCGCAAAAATGTGGGTATGGTGTTCCAGCGTCCGAACCCTTTTCCGAAAAGCATCTTTGAGAATGTAGCCTACGGTTTGCGGGTGAATGGTATAAAAGATAAGGATTTCATTACCGAACGGGTAGAGACGGCTCTGAAAGGAGCGGCTTTGTGGAATGAGGTGAAGGATAAATTGAAGGAATCTGCCTACGCGCTCTCCGGCGGACAACAACAACGTTTGTGCATTGCCCGTGCCATGGCCGTGTCTCCTTCTGTATTGCTGATGGATGAGCCGGCTTCTGCGCTTGACCCTATCTCGACCGCAAAGATTGAAGAGCTGATTTGCGAGCTGAGCGAGCAGACTACGATTGTGATTGTGACCCATAGCATGCAACAGGCGGCTCGTGTGAGCCATAAGACCGCGTTCTTCTATCTGGGGGAGATGGTGGAATATGACGAGACGAAGAAGATATTTACCCATCCGGAAAAGGAGGCAACGCAAAATTATATTACAGGTCGTTTCGGATAATTTGTAACAAACTCAAAAACTCAAAATTATGGTGAAATTTGTAGAGAACGAACTTACCGCGATAAAGAAAGAGGTAAATGATATGTGGCTTCTGGTACATGACCAGTTGAATAATGCCTATAATGCGGTTTTAAATATTGACTTGGAACTGGCCGAACGTGTGATGACGCGCGAAAAGCGCGTGAATGCGTTTGAACTGAAGATAGACAGCGATATCGAGGATTTCATCGCCTTGTATAATCCGGTGGCTATCGACCTGCGCTTTGCCCTGGCCATGCTCAAAATCAACAATAACTTGGAGCGTATCGGTGACTATGCGGATAGCATCGCCCGCTTCGTGCAACGTTGCCCCCTCCGGGAGGAAGATAAAGAGTTGTTCAAGAAACTCCGTCTGGAGGAAATGAGTACGCAGGTGCTGAGTATGTTTGCCCAGACGCACGAATCTTTATCGGAGCAGAATATAGGTCTGGCCAAATCGGTGTTTGAAGAGGATGAATTGCTTGACCAGTTGAACCGGGAGGCCGTAGATATCCTGGCGGATTATGCTACGGAACATCCTGAGTCTATGAAACTTTGTCTGGAACTGGCGGGGGTATTCCGCAAAATGGAACGTGCCGGAGACCATATCAGCAATTTGGCCGAAGAGACCGTGTTCTATATTGACGCCGAGGTGCTGAAGCATACCCGGTCGATGGAAAGAAATTGATTTGATGAGTTTTGCATAAGTGATAAGCTTGTAGGCCTTGCGGGAGGCTTATGAGCTTATGCTTTTTTATGCCCCCCTTGCTTCGTAGGCATGTCCGTTTCCGTTTATGCCTATCTTTGTCGGTGTTTATGCCTAACTTCTCGTCCGTTCATGCCTATGTTTTTCGGGAAAAAATGTATCTTTGCCTGCTGAATTATAAAGATGAAATTATGATTACGAAAATCATTCCTGAAGAAAAGATTCAAAAGGCAAAAAAGTATGTTGAAAAGGGCGATAAATTTGTGATCGTGACGCATGTCTCTCCCGATGGCGATGCGTTGGGCTCGTCATTAGGATTGTATCATTTTCTGAACGCTTACGGGAAAGATAGCGTAGCGGTGGTGGTGCCCAATGATTTTCCTCAGTTTTATAAATGGATGCCGGGAGCGAAGGATATTGTAATCTATGAGAGATATCCGGAGTTTGCGGAGAAATTGCTGAATGAGGCGGATGTTATTTTTTGTCTGGACTTTAACGAACCGAAGCGTGTGGAGAAGGTGGCAAAGGCGTTGCTGGAGGCCCCCGGGCGCAGGGTGATGATCGATCATCATCTGAACCCTGCGGATTTTTGTCGGGTTACGATGTCGCATCCGGAAATATCTTCGACCAGTGAAATGATTTTCCGTTTTATCTGCCGGATGGGGATGTTCGACCTGTTGCCCAAAAGCTCGGCCGAATGTATTTATACGGGGATGATGACCGACACGGGGGCGTTTACCTATAATTCCAATAAGCCGGAAATTTATGCGATTATCGAGGAGCTTATCAAGAAGGGTATTGATAAAGACCGCATCTACCGGCAGGTTTTCCAGGTCTATTCCGAAAGTCGCTTGCGCCTGCAGGGCTATGTGTTGTATGAAAAGATGAAGGTCTATGCGGAAAAGCATACGGCGTTGATAGCCCTTTCCAACGA
>ERZ857521.3875-NODE-3875-length-11622-cov-4.705455_pt1 | contig 11622 bp, 10 predicted proteins | sample MGYA00519701_ERZ857521 | MGnify/ENA primary metagenome ERZ857521 (study PRJEB31778, sample SAMEA3449346) | human gut metagenome | biome: human gut; feature: human-associated habitat; material: faeces | place: United Kingdom | collected 2010/2012 ...
GATCCTGCTGCCCTTCCAGATGAAATCCAAGAAGAGCATGATGCGCATGAGCCGCATGTCCGGCAAGATGCAGGAGATCCAGAAGAAGTACGCCAACAACCAGGCCAAGATGAACGAGGAGATGCAGAAGTTCTACCAGGAGGAGGGCGTCAACCCCATGAGCGGGTGCCTGTGGAGCTTCCTGCCCTTCCCCATCCTGATTGCCCTGTACTCCATCATCCGCCAGCCCATCACCCACTTCATGATGCTGGGTGAGGGCGTGGTGCAGCAGCTGGTGGACGCTGCCACCGCTGCCGGCCTGGACATGAGCCAGATCGTCCAGATGAAGGACGGCGTGGCCGTGGTCACCGACGGCGTCACCCAGCTGACGGCTTACGGCCAGATCAACCTGGCCAACCTCATCAGCTCCCAGCTGCCGGACGCCGCCGCCAACATTGACGGCTGGATCAACGTCAACTACAACTTCCTGGGACTGAACCTGGCCACCAATCCCTGGGATGCCGTGACCCACTTCACGTTCAGCTGGGCCACCATTGGCCTCATTCTCATCCCCATCATCGCCGGCGGCAGCCAGCTGCTCATGACCAAGTTCATGACCCGCACCCAGCCCACGCCCGAGGGTCCCGGCGCCGGTTCCACCAAGATGATGCTGTGGTTCATGCCTTTGTTCTCCGTGTACATCGCCTTCATGATGCCCGCGGCCCTGGGCGTGTACTGGATTGCCCAGAGCGCCTTCTCCGCCGTGCAGGAGCTGGTGATGGGCAAGTTCTTCACCAAGAAGCTGGAAGAAGAGGAAAACGCCCGGTATGAGGCCCGGCAGGCAGAGCGGCAAAAGCGCATCGAAGAGGGAAAGCGCCGTCAGGAGGAGCAGCGCCGTGAGGCGGCTCAGGTCCAGAAGCAGACCCTGAAGGAAAAGCGCAAGGCCGCCCAGGAGGCCAAGGCCGCCAAGGCCAAGAAGTCCAGCACCACCGAGGCCGGCCGCATCGGTGACCGTCCCTATGCCCGGGGCCGGTCCTACAAGGCGGACCGCTACGACAGTGAGACGAAGTGAGGAACGTGACATGAGAGAGTTTATCGATGTAACGGGTAAGACCGAGGACGAGGCCATTTCCAAGGCTCTCGCCCAGCTGGGTCTGGACCGGGACGACGTGTCCGTGGAGATTCTGGAGCGGGCAAAATCCGGCTTTTTGGGCCTGGGCAGCTGCCCGGCCAAGGTCCGGGTGAGCTACGGTCCCGAGGAAGAGGAGCCCGCCGCCCCTGTCCAGGAGGAAAAACCCAAGAAGGCGGAGCCCAAGCCCCGCAGCGAAAAGCCCCAGCAGCCCAAGGTACGGGAAAAAGAGAAGAAGGAAGAACGCCCTGCTCCCGTGCAGGAGGAGAAGGCTCCCGCTGAGGAGACTGCTCCCGCCGTGGACCGGGGCGAGGAAGTGAACGACGAGAAGGCCCAGGCCATTCGGAAGTTCCTCTCCGGATTGCTGGAGCAGATGGAGAGCCCTGCGGACATCCACATCTACCAGCCGGAAAAGGGCCGCTATCAGGTGATCCTGGAGGGGAAGAACCTGGGCGGGCTCATCGGCCGCCGGGGCGAGACCCTGGACGCCATCCAGCAGCTGACCAGCTATGCGGTCAACCGCAGCGGCAGCGGCCGGGTGCGGGTGCAGCTGGATGCCGAGAACTATCGGGCCAAGCGGGAGCAGAGCCTCCAGCACCTGGCCCGGAAGGTGGCCGCCAAGGTCACCAAGTACCGCCGCAGCGTCACCCTGGAGCCCATGAACGCCTACGAGCGCCATGTGATCCACACCGCGCTGCAGGATGTGCCCGGCGTCACCACCTACTCCACCGGTACCGAGCCCAACCGCCGCGTCATCGTGGCCTACGACCGGGAGAAGAAGTAAATTCATCCACAAAAAACAGCCTGAAGTGGAAAGCTTCGGGCTGTTTTTCTGTTTTCAGGCGCTTTTCCTGAAAAAGAGGGAACTGGGGCGGGATGTTCTCCACAAACTTTGAAATTTTGTGAAAAACTTTCGCTCTTTTGCAGGAAAACCGGGAGATTCTGCTGCCGGACTTGACAACCCCGGAAAAACGTGATAGCATGCACCATGTCAAAAAGGCTGTGACAGGGAGGAGTATCCCTTGTTTCCCGGGCAAGAGAGAGGACGGCTGGTGCGAGTCCTTGCGGGAGAGGGGAGAAGGCGCCCTGGAGCCGCGGAGCGGAAATGCCCCGCCGGTCCCCGCCGTTACCGGGAACGAAGTGCGTGCCAGCCAGGCACGAATTCAGGTGGAACCACGGATCGTTTGATTCGCCCTGAGCCCTTGGGCTCAGGGCGTTTTTTTTGCCCTGAGTCGCAAAAAATTTACGACAGAAAAGGAGCATCCCCATGAAAAACAGCGAAAAGACCATGGAGAAGATCGTTGCCCTGTGCAAGGGCCGCGGCTTCATCTTCTCCGGCAGCGAGATCTACGGCGGCCTGGCCAATACCTGGGACTACGGCCCTCTGGGCGTGGAGCTCAAGAACAACGTCAAGAAGGCCTGGTGGAAGAAGTTCGTCCAGGAGAACCCCTATAACGTGGGCCTGGATGCCGCCATCCTCATGAACCCCCAAACCTGGGTGGCCTCCGGCCATCTGGGCGGCTTCTCCGACCCCCTGATGGACTGCAAGGAGTGCAAGGAGCGCTTCCGTGCCGACAAGCTCATCGAGGACTGGGCCGGTGAGAACGGTGTGGAGCTCCCCAAACCCATCGACGCCTTTTCCCAGGCGGAGATGAAGGAGTTTATCGAGTCCCACAACATCCCCTGCCCCAGCTGCGGCAAGCACAACTTCACCGACATCCGGCAGTTCAACCTGATGTTCAAGACCTTCCAGGGCGTTACCGAGGATGCCAAGAACACCGTGTACCTGCGTCCTGAGACTGCCCAGGGCATCTTCGTCAACTTCCAGAACGTCCAGCGCACCACCCGCAAGAAGCTGCCCTTCGGCGTCTGCCAGATCGGCAAGTCCTTCCGCAACGAGATCACCCCCGGCAACTTCACCTTCCGCACCCGGGAGTTCGAGCAGATGGAGCTGGAGTTCTTCTGCAAGCCCGGCACTGACCTGGAGTGGTTCCAGTATTGGCGCTCCTTCTGCAAGGAGTGGCTGCTGGGCCTCAACATCAGCGAGGAGCACCTGCGCCTGCGTGACCACAGCCCCGAGGAGCTGTGCTTCTACTCCAAGGGCACCACGGACTTCGAGTTCCTCTTCCCCTTCGGCTGGGGCGAGCTGTGGGGCGTGGCGGACCGCACCGACTACGACCTGACCCAGCATCAGAACACCTCTGGTAAGGACATGACCTACTTCGACCAGGAGACCGGCGAGCGGTATATCCCCTACGTGGTGGAGCCCTCCCTGGGCGCCGACCGCGTGACGCTGGCCTTCCTCATCGAGGCTTACGATGAGGAAGTGGTGGGCCAGGACAAGAAGGGCAACGATGACGTGCGGGTGGTCATGCACTTCCATCCGGCTCTCGCGCCCTTCAAGGCCGCCGTGCTGCCCCTCTCCAAGAAGGAGGTCCTGGCGGGCCCCGCCCAGGAGCTGCGCAATGAGCTTTCCAAGTACTTCATGGTGGACTACGACGACACCGGCTCCATCGGCAAGCGCTACCGCCGCCAGGACGAGATCGGAACCCCCTACTGCATTACCCTGGACTTTGAGACCGTGGGCGACGAGAATACCCCTGCCGACCACTGCGTCACCATCCGGGATCGCGACACCATGGAGCAGGTGCGCATTCCCATGGATCAGGTCAAGAGCTGGCTGGAGGAAAAGCTGGCTTACTGATTCCCATTTTCAACCAGCCTCAGGGCCGGCGGATTTCCACCCGCCGGCCCTCTTTTTTTTTTTAAAGTTTCAAAAGTATCAAAAAATTTGTATGTCCCGCCAAAAAAAGGTCAGCCTTTTCTCCCAGGCGGACACTTGTATTTCCTCTTGGGATTTTTTATGATAATGACAGAGAGATGTGCGCAAAAGCACTTGAAATGAGAAAGGAGCAAATTATGGAAAAGATCTTCCGACTACAGCAAAACGGCACCACCGTCCGCACGGAGATCCTGGCCGGCCTCACCACCTTCATGACCATGGCCTACATCATCGCCCTGAACCCGAACCTGCTGACAAACTTTGATACAGGCTCGGCCCTCTGGAACGGCGTGTTCCTGGCTACCTGCATCGCCTCCGCCCTGGCCATGTTCTGCATGGCGTTCCTGGCCAACAAGCCCTTCGCCCTGGCCCCCGGCATGGGCCTCAACAGCTTCTTTGCCGTGGTGGTATCCAACATCGTGAGCCTTACCGGCATGAGCTATGTGGAGTCCTTCCAGTCCGCTCTGGTGATCATCCTGCTGGAGGGCATCGTCTTTTTGATCCTGTCCGTTCTCAACATCCGGGAAAAGATTGTGGACGCCATCCCCCTGGGCGTGCGCCTGGGCATCGCCCCCGCCATCGGCCTCATGCTCATGAACATCGGCCTTGGATCCAACGTGGGCGTCTACTCCGAGACCGGCGGCCCCTTCTACGTGATGCGTGACTTCTTTGGCGCTCTGACTCCCAGCGTGGCCCAGACCACCATGGGCAGCGGCTACTCCACCATGGTCCTCACGGTGGTGACCATGTTCGTGGGCGTGTTCGTGATTGTGATTCTGGCAAAGCACGGCGTCAAGGCAGCGGTGCTGCTGGGCATGCTGGTTGCCTCCATCATCTATTGGGTGGGTGACTTTGTGGTACTGGGTGTGAATCCCTTTGCCTCCCTCTCCACCGCCTCCTTCGTACCCCCCTTCGCCGACATGGTGGAGACCACACTCTTCAAATTTGACTTCCAGGGCTTTTTGCAGATCGGATGGTTCACCTCCATCACCCTCATCATCACCTTCTGCATGATCGACATGTTCGATACCATCGGCACCCTGGTGGGCACCGCCTCCCGGGCCGGCATGGTGGATAAGGACGGCAACATGCCCAACATGAAGGAAGCCCTCATATCCGACGCCATCGGCACCGTGGCCGGCGCCTGCACCGGCACCTCCACCGTCACCACCTTCGTGGAGTCCGCCTCCGGCGTGGAGGCCGGCGGCCGCACGGGCCTCACCGCCCTCACCACAGGCGTCCTCTTCCTGGCCTGCATCTTCATCGCCCCCATCGCCGCCATCATCCCTGCGGCGGCCACGTCCTCCGCTTTGATCTATGTGGGCGTGCTGATGCTCATGGGCCTCAAGAACGTGGACTTCGACGACCTGGATCAGATGGTGCCCGTGTCTTTGATGCTCATTGCCATGCCCATCTCCAGCTCCATCGGCCACGCCATCGGCATCGGCCTCATCTCCTACACCGTCATCAAGGTCTTCACCGGCAAGGCCAAGGAGGTCTCCGCCCTGACCTATGTGATCTCCGCGTTGTTCCTCATCAAGTTCTTCCTCATCGTGTAAACTTGTCTGAAAAGGCCTTTGGGTCTTTTCAGACAAAGGGCAGCATGACGGACGGGGTTCGATTTCTTTGGAAATTGTCACCCCATCCGTCATGAGAAGTGTCATTTCCGAGGCGCATGTCCCCGGAAATGACGGTATTGGATTGGATTCCGCCGTCTGCGGACGGCGGAACTCTGCGAGGCTTTTTAGAAAGCAAAAGGCGCGGGCCAACGGGCCGCGCCTTGTTTTATGATTCCATCCATTTTGCCAGCAGCTGCCGGGCGGGACGGGTGTAGTCCTCCCGCCGGAAGGGATACGATGCCACCGCCCCCTGCCGGGCAGGGGAGATGTGGCAGTAGCCCCGGGGATTTCGTTCCAGGTACCGCTGGTGGTATGCCTCCGCCGGGAAAAAATTCTCCAATGCTTTCAGCTCCACGGCGAAGACCGGCACCGCCGCCGCCTCCATGGCGGCTACGGCCTGGACCACCCGCGCCTGTTCCGGGGTGGTCCAGTAGATCCCCGTCTGGTACTGGGTGCCGATGTCCGCCCCCTGGCGGTTAGGCAGCTCCACGTCCACCACCGCGAAAAAAGCAAAGAGCAGCGCCTCCAGGGAGGTCTTTCCCGTGTCCCAGGTGATGAGCACCGCCTCCCGGAAGCCGGTGATGCCGGTGCACACCGTTTCATAGTTGGCGTGGGCGGCGGTATCGCCGTTGGCATAGCCGCACACTACGTCTGTGACCCCCGGCAGACGGCGGTAAAGGGCCTCCATGCCCCAGAAACAGCCCCCTGCCAGGCAGATGGTATCCGTATCCTTCATAGACCCTCCCGGCGCCTTACGCGCCCTGCTACGCCGTTCCAGGCGTATTTTTTACGGCTTCTCAGAAAAACATGCCCATAAAGCCGTCGGGCCGCTCTGCCGCCTGGTCCCAGACCTCCCGGAACACCCCCGGGGCGATGGTCCGGGCGGAGACCTCTCCGGGCACGTTCAGCTCCCGCACATCGGCGGGGAAGGGGGTGGAGGAGAGGGCCTCCTCCCGGCCATGCTCATCCCCGTAGGCAAACCACAGCCCATTGGGGTAGAGCTCCACCCGCCGGGTCTCCAGCCCCTCCCGGTCCAGCTCCGAGTAGACCTGCTTGGCCTCGTCCTCCTGGGGATGGTCGTATTCTACCAAAACATAGCGCATGAGGGATTATTCCACCTTTCCGGCAAAATTGTTGAAAAAGGCATGGATAGTGTCCGCGTCCGTCTGAACGCTGCCCTGGGCAAAGCCGCTGCGGCCGCCGCCCCGTCCCGTGAGGGCAGCGTTCATGGATTTCACCAGAGGGGCGATATCCGCCCCGTCGGCACGCACCAGGGCGTAGTTGTAGCGGCCGTCTTCCCCGGCAAATACCGCCGCGAGACCCCCGCATTCTTTGGCCACGGCGTCCGCCAGGCGCCGGACGCCATCCGGCCGCAGAGGGGGCTCTACCAACACCACGTCCCCTTTTCCACAATATGCGTGGGCTTTGTGGGAAAAAAGCTCCGTCTCCAGCTCCGCCATGCGGGCTTTGGCGGCGGTGAGCTCCTCGGTGAGGCGCTCCACCGCGGCGGCGGCCTCCAGGGGCTTGACGCTCAGGTGCTGGCCCACGGCGTGGGCCTGGTCATAGGTGCCGGAGAGGTAGCGCCAGGCCCGCTCCCCGCAGAGGATCTCCATGCGCACGCCGGAGCGGAACTTCTGGCAGGAGAGGACCTTGATGATGCCCACCTGGCCCGCCCGGAGGACATGGGTGCCGCAGCAGGCGCAGCAGTCCGCCTCCGGGAAGGTGACGATGCGCACCTTCCCCGTCAGGGCCTTTTTGCTGCGGTAGTCCAGGGCGTCCAGCTCCGCCGGGGAGGGGTAGGTGATCTCCACCGGGGCGTCCGCCCAGATGACCTGGTTGGCCTGGTACTCCGCCGCCAGGGCCTCCTCCCAGGAGATGTCCGTGTTGTAGTCGATGGTGACGGTGTCGGCCCCCAGATGAAAGCCCACATTGTCACAGTGGTAGTTATGGCACAAAATACCGGAGAGGATGTGCTCCCCGGAGTGCTGCTGCATGTGGTCGAAGCGCCGGGCCCAGTCAATGCTGCCGGTGACGTTTTCGCCAATTTCCACCGCTTTTTCGACAGTGTGGATTACCACCCCGTCCTTTTCATGGACGTCGGTGACGGCAATGCCGCCCAGGGTCCCGTGGTCGGCGGGCTGGCCGCCTCCCTCGGGATAGAAGGCGGTGCGGTCCAGGGTGACAAGATACCCGCCCTTGCCCGCCTCACAGGAGAGGACCTTGGCGGTAAAGGTGGTGAGAAAGGGGTCGGTATAGTAGAGTTTTTCCGTTTCCATGGGGAAGCATTCCTTTCGTGTCAGAGAATTGATACCATCAACTGCCACACAGGCTCTGCCAGGAAAATTCCCAGAGCGGCGGAGCAGAGATTGGCGAGAACGCCGTAGGCGGTGGCCCGGGCCCGGGTCTGCCCGGTGAGCAGATACCGGTAGAGCAGCACTTCCACTGCGGTGATGACCAGTTCCGCCGGGATCAGGCCGAAGAGCACCGACCAGCCGCTGACGCCGCTGTGGAGGAACAGATGGGCGGTATACACAGCCAGCCCTCCCTGGGTGACGAGGTTCACCAGCAGGAATACCAGCCGGTTGCGTTTCGTCTTGCCGAAGCCGAAGAGCAGCAGCAGTCCTCCCTCAATGACCAGGGTGGTGAGGGCGGTGCACAGAAATTGCAGTACATAGCTTGCCCACACCGACGGTACCTCCACGGACTTGTCTGCCCAGTCCACGGTGACGGAGGACTGGAGCACCTGCCGGGTGCAGGGCGGGGAGAGGTAGGAGTCCCCGCCTTTGGTGACGATCAGGATCTGATAGGTGTCCGGTACGCCGAAATAGCTGAAGGTGTGGAGCCGGGCGCCCGAGAGACTGTCCTCCCCCTCCAGATCGCCCCACATGGGGGCGCCATTGGTGCCCTCCGCCGTGCAGGCATGGGATCCCTCCGGCACGGCGGCGCGCAGGGCGTCCAGCAATTCCGCGTCCAGGGCTGCCGCTTCCTCATCCGAGTAACTCCAATCGATGCCGCTGTATTCACTGTCACCGCTGCCGTAGGTGTGGCCCTCATATTCCCCCTCCGCCACCAGGTCCAGGTAGTACCCCTCCTCCGGGGGATGTTCCACCCGCACGGTCAGCAGGTCCTTGGGGCCGGAGTCCGCCAGGGCAAAGACCGTCAACAGGCACATGGCAAAGGCCGAGAGGCCAAAAATCCGCAAAGCTCGCTTCATGGGAACGCCTCCTTTTTCATCCGCTCTTCCAATGAGGTTCTTTCCCTAACAGGACGGGGATTTGCAGCATCGGTTTTACAAAAGGCCCAGATTCTGCTTCCAGGTAAGAAGGCGGCGGCAGGCTGTGTCGATGGTGTCCATGGAGAGGGTGCCGTTTTCCACCGCCTCCAGCACCTTGGGGATCTGGGTGCGGTAGTCGGTGGTGATCACCAGGTCGTTCCCCGCCTGGAGGGCCATGACGGCCACGGCACCGTCAGCGGCGTATGCGGCTACGGCTTCCATGGCCAGATCGTCGGTCATCACCACGCCGTCAAAGCCCAGATCGTCCCGGAGAAGGTCGTGGACCGCCGGGGAGAGGGAGGCGGGAAGGGAATCGTCCACCGCCGTCATGATGTTGTGGGACACCAGCACGGCGGTCTTTCCGCCCCCGGCGGCAATCCCGGCGGAGAAGGGGAGAAAGTCGCTTTTCTCAAAGCTATCCAGGCTCCGCTGGTCCACGGCAATGCCGGTGTGGGTGTCGGCGTTATTGCCGTAGCCGGGGAAGTGCTTCAAAACGCTGCCGATGCCGCAATCCCCCATGGCGGTGACCACGTCGGACACATAGTCGGCGGTAGCCTGGGCGTCCTGCCCCAGGGAGCGGTCATAGATGAAGTCGGCAGGGTCGGTGGACACGTCCGCCACCGGGGCCAGGTTCACATTGATGCCCAGGGCCAGCAGCGCGCTGTTTTTCTCCCAGGCGTCGGCGGCAAAGACGTTGTGTGTGTCCGTCTCCCCCTGCTCCCTGGCCAGAGCCTGGGGGGAGAGGAAGGGGGCGTCAAAGAGGTTGGGGTTCCGGCTGGCCCGGGTGACGGTGCCCCCCTCCTCGTCGGAGCCGATGAGCAGGGGGATGCCGGTATCCGCCAGGGCGGCATCCTGGTAGCTTTGCACCGCGGCGGTGAATTGCTCCCGGGTGAGCCAGGCCCCCGCAGCGTCCTGATAGTCCCGGCCGAAGAGGATGTAGCCTCCCAGGTGGTAGGTGCCCACGTCCTCCGCGGCGCTCTCCGCCGGACAGCGGACGAAGAACAGCTGGCCCACCTTTTCCTCCGTGGTCAGGGAGGAGAGGAGATCCTCGATCTCCTGGGCTTCCAGCTCCTCCTCCGTGGGCTCCGGAGGCGGGGTGGGGGCCTCCTCCGGTTTTTGCGCTGCAGGCGGTTCCTGTGCCGTCTGCGAGGGTGCGCCGCAGGCAGGGAGGACCAGCAGCAGGAAGGCGGCCAGAGCCGCCGTCAGAATGCGTTTCATGGGGATGCACCTCCCGGGGAACATTTTCACCAGTATACCATGTTTGCAGGGGAAACTCTACCGTCTCTTTTTTGCACCCGTCACAGGCTGGTGCCTGGGGAACTGCGCCCCCCATTCTCTTTTGAAAAAGAGAATGCGCCGCGCCCGGTGGAAGAGAAAACCGCTTATGCCCCATGGCACAGGCCATGGGGCAAATACGGGGGTCTTCTCAGACGCTGCCCGTGAGGCCCGGAAGGCTTCTGCCAAGTGCGCCGGACACCGGCGCTTGCAGTTCCATGCCCCCGCATGTGATTCTGCGTGCCGAATCTGGGGGTGCTGGTCGGATGTGACCAGCTTCTCTTTCCGCGCGTTCCGCTTTGCTGCGCGCTGCCCGGGCACACCAGGCCAGCGGCAGCGGAAAGAGAAGCATCGGCCATCCGGTGGCTGTACCCCGTTGACCGCTAGGGTACGGCATGCGGGAAAAAACCATCTGGAGTGGTACCGGGTTCGGCGCACTCGGCAGATGTCTTGCGGGGTTTGCAGAGAGTGTCTGAGAAGACCAGCGCTTTCTTTTCCACCGCTCCGGCGGCGGCTTTTCTTTGGCAAGACAAAGAAAAGCGGGGGCCGGAATCTATCATAGGGAAAAATCTTTGAAAAAAGACGGAGCCTTACGGCTCCGCCTTTTCCGTTGCGGCAGTTTGATTCAAATAGAGGTCCTCTGCCTCCTGCTGGGCGGAGATTAATCGTTTTTTTGCCTGACCAAAGTTTTGATTTTCCATGTCATTCAGCGCATCTGTGCAGGCGTTGAACAGCTTGTGGTACAGAATTTGATAGTCCACTGTCATCACCTCGTATAGTCATTATAATTACTATAATGGCTTTCGTCAACTTACATATAATTGGCATGAGGTGATTTCATGCCGATTTCGTTTGCACCGATGCGGGAATATATGAAAAAACACAATATTTCCTATTATTATCTGGGCAACCAGGGAATTGAATCCGCCACTCTGCAAAGGATTCGACATGATGAACCGATCACGACGGTGACGCTTGGGAAGCTGTGCAAGATTATGAAGTGCGCACCGGAGGACCTGATTTGCTATCAGGAAGAGACTGACGAAGAATAAACGCCCCACTCCTTATGGGAGCGGGGCGTTTTGCTGTTTATTCCTCAGGCTTCACCAGCGCGATGTGCAGCTCATCCAGCTGCTTCTGCGTCACCTCGCTGGGGGCCCCCATCATCACATCCATGGCATTCTTGTTCATGGGGAAGGGGATGATCTCCCGGATGGAGTCCTCGCCCGCCAGCAGCATCACCATGCGGTCAATGCCCGGGGCAATACCGGCATGGGGGGGTGCGCCGTAGGTAAAGGCGTTGTACATGGCGGGGAACTTGGCTTTCACGTCCTCCTCGCCCAGACGGACCATCTCGAAGGCCTTAATCATGATCTCAGGGTCATGGTTCCGCACGGCGCCGGAGGAGAGCTCCACGCCGTTGCACACCAGGTCGTACTGGTCGGCGGTGATGCTGAGGGGATCGATCTCGCCCCGTTCCGCCTTCAGCAGCACCTCCAGGCCGCCGGAGGGCATGGAGAAGGGGTTGTGGCAGAACTCCAGCTCGCCGGACTCCTCGCCGATC
>ERZ857521.3885-NODE-3885-length-11600-cov-11.004937_pt1 | contig 11600 bp, 7 predicted proteins | sample MGYA00519701_ERZ857521 | MGnify/ENA primary metagenome ERZ857521 (study PRJEB31778, sample SAMEA3449346) | human gut metagenome | biome: human gut; feature: human-associated habitat; material: faeces | place: United Kingdom | collected 2010/2012 ...
CCCCTGATGGGGAGGCTGTACTCGCGGGCTTCGCCCGCGCAAATGGCGTCCTTTTCCAACAGGTTCGCAGGGAGGGGTCTTGACCCCTCCCTACAAATGTTACCGCTTACTTCCCGGCTGGCTTTTTCGTTTCCTTATAATCCACAACAAATACACCCCGTACACCGCAATCGCCGCTGCGCTCACGCAGGCGGACACCTTCAATCCGGGCGTATGGTAGGTAAATTCTATCTCGTTCTCCCCCGCGGGCACGTACACGGCCATCAGGCCGTCGTCCACCTTCTCAATCGCGGCGGGCTCACCGTTGACCGTGGCACTGAACCCGTCGTCATAGGGCACGCTGAAAAACACCAGCTCGTCCGCGTCATAGGCGGTCTTTGCGGTAAAGCCGGTGTCCGTCGCGGTAAACGCTGCCACACCGGCGGCACGGCGGGCGGCACAGTCGGCGGCGTAGGCGTCCTCGCCGCGGTCGGTCAGCTCCTCGTCGGGCAAGGGTTCCAGCAGACTGCCAAAGGCGGAGATCTGGTCGTCGTCCAGCAAAATCGCGCGGCACAAAATCTGGGCGCGTTCTTCCTCGCTTACCCGCTCCAGCTGGTCCGCTGTCACGTAGCAGTCGTAGGTAAAGCCCATCGGCACCCAGTTTTCGTTCTCGTAGAGGGCGTAGGCGTCGGTCTCGCCGGTGCGCTGCCAGCCGGGCAGATCCTTGTCGGTCCACTCGGTCTCCTTGTCCTTGGCGACCAGCGTGTACCGCACGCTCAACAGGCCGCGCAGGGCGTAGTTCTCGGCGTCTGGCTTGGAGTTCACATCCCGCTTGACGCCGACCTCAGGGTAAAACGCCATGATGCTCGGCGCAACCGTCGAGTTGAAGAATTGCAGGCAGCTCCTGTTGAACCACAGCCCCAGATTGTTGTGCGCACCGTAGGCGTCAATGCGGTAAAACGCATCGTCCGGCAGCGCGGCGGCGACATCCTCGACAGAATCATAGGTTTCGGCAATCAGATTGCTGTCCACGTCCCACTGGGCGTACTTCGTCAGAGACAGATGCAAACTGCCGTACAGCAGGCTGAATCCCAGCACGGCGGCGGTCAGAATCGCGCCCCACCGCCGCTTACAGCGGCAAAAATGCCACAGCAGCGCAAAAATCACGATACCCAGCATCGTCATGCCGAAGATAGCCCAGAACCGCGCGGGCTCGTCCAGCACGCCAAAGACCGTGTTGCCGTCGTCGTCCTTGCCCGGCACAACGGCAAACACCACCGCCGTCAGCGTCAGGAAGGTCGTCAGCCGCAGCGCCCGCGGCAGACGCTGCTCGGCCAGCGCCGGGCGGGAGAGTAAATAGCACGTTGCACCGCACAAAACCAGAATTGGCATATAGTACCACCGCGCGTAGTAGCTCGAGTTGAGCGCATAGAACGCGCTGTTCAGCACCGGCACAAACGCACAGGCGACGCAGACCTTTAAAATGTAGGTGAACGGGTGGCGCTCCCTTGCGCGGCAGAACGCCAGCCCGCCCGCAACGCCGACCAGCGGCAGATAGGCTGTCAGGCTCGTGTGCTTGAGGATGCCCTCCTGAAACAGGTCCTTGAAATAGGGCGCGTCGGGCATGAGCAGGGTGCTGTAAAAAATCGCGCCGTACTGCTGGGATTTGCCGTAGAACAGATACCCGTACCCGCTGAACGGGTCGATGGTACGCGGATTTTGCAGCAGCGACAGCCCCGCTGGGAGCAGCAGCACGCACCCGCAGGCACAGCCCAGAGCCGTCTCCCACGCCAGGCGCACGAACTTGCGCAGACCCAGCTCATACCGCCGCCCGGCGGCCATGCAGAAGAAATAGATGATAAGAAAGACCGCCTGTCCAGCAAAGAAGAAGTAGTTATCGACAAGGTTCAGCGCGACCCAGAACGGGAACGCGCCCTTTTTATCGTCGATGACCGCGTCGTCCAGCGCGGCCAGCATGTACGGAAACAGCGCCACCACGTCCAGAAAGTGGTTGAAAAAGATGTTGTAGATGCTGAACCCGGAAAACGCATACAGGCAGCCCGCCAGCATGCTCCAGGTCTCGTCCCGCACCCAGCGGCGCGCCCAGAGATACCCGCCGCCGCCCGCAACGGCCATTTTCAGGCAGAGCAGCGGCACCATGGCCCACGGCATGAGCCGCGCGGGCACGACCATGGACAGCCAGAAGAACGGACTGCCCAGCAGGTAGAACGAGTAGGAATTGACAAACCCGCTGCCCAGGTCGGTGGCCCAGCTGAACGACCCGCCGTTTTTGACAAAGGCGTTGGCGTACTGGTAAAAGTTGATCTGCTGGTCGTTGAAGTCCCCCGCGTAGTGGAAGTACCCGCCGCCCGCGACGGCATCCACGATGCAGTGGGGCGCAAACAGCAGCACCGCCGTGAAAAAGCAGAGTGCAAAGACGCGCCAATAGTTCGATTTTTGTTTAAAAATTGTGCTTTGCATATTGATAGTCCCCTTTATGGGGCCTCACTTTGAGGAAAGTTGTGGTATACTTACCGTAGAGCTGTAAGGGGCGGCGTCCCCGACGCCCCCCGGGTCGATGCAACGCACCGGACACCTGCACGGGCGGATATGGAATCCGCCCCTACGGTGCATCGGCGCAATCGTAGGGGCGAGCATCGACCCCTGCATACGCCCCATTATACCACAAACCGGAGGTCGCGTGAAGATGAAAACCTATCCGTTCAGCGCGCTGTTCAGCCGCATGAAGTACATCACCCGCTGGTGCCTGATGCGCAGCACCCGCCCCGAGTCCCTGAGTGAGCACACCGCCGACACGGCCATGCTGGCGCACACGCTCTGCCTGATCGGCAGGCACTGCACGGGCACCGGCGCGGCCCTGCGGCCCGAGATCGTAGCCACAGCGGCTATTTACCACGATGCACCGGAGATTCTGACCGGTGATATGCCGACGCCCGTCAAGTACAAGAACGACGCCCTGCGCACAGCGTACAAGGCCGTGGAGCACGAAAGCGCCCGCGTGATGGCGAGCCTGCAGCCTGAAGAATTACAGGCCGAGACCCAGGTCTGGCTGACCGGCAGCGTGCTGAACGACGCCGAGCGCAAAATTTTAAAGGCCGCGGACCGGCTTTCCGCCGTCATCAAGTGCATCGAGGAGGACCGCGGCGGCAACCGCGAGTTTGAGGCCGCCTACGCCCAGCAGATGGCCGCCCTGCACGCCATGCACAGCCCCGAGGCGGAGTATTTCATCGAGCACATGCTGCCCTGCTACGAGCAGAATCTGGACGAATTGACGAGGGGACGTTTTTGAAGCGCCACGGTAGGGGCCGGGCATGTCCGGCCCGCGGCATACCGGTTATTGCGCTTTTACGGGAAGGTTGCGGGCCGGGCATGCCCGGCCCCTACATTACTGCAGCTTGTACACCGCCTCGATCAATGTGTCCACATCGGTAAAGTGCTCGAGCATCGAGCAATAGCGGCGCAGGGCGGCAGCGCCGTGCAGGCCCTTCATATAGTGCATGGCCTGGCTGCGGGCCTGGGGCATGGCGGCCCACTCGCCCTTTTCCTCGCACATTTCGTAGATTTGGTCGCGCAAAGCGGTCATCCGCTGGTTCAGCGTCGGCTCGGGCGGGCGTTCCTCGCCCAGCAGCGCCGCGCGCACCTGCGCAAACAGCCACGGGTCGCCCAGTGCACCGCGCCCGATCATAACGCCGTCGCAGCCGGTTGCTTCTAATAAGGTAAGGGCTTCGTCGGCGGTGGTCACGTCGCCGTTGGCCAGCACCGGGACGGACACGGCCTGCTTGATGGCCGCGATGGCCGCCGTGTCGATGGGCGGGATGTACATCTGCTCCCGCGTGCGGCCATGGACGGCGATCAAGTCCGCGCCGTTGGCCTCAAGCTGTTTGGCGACCTCGACGCCGGTCAGGTGGTCGGCGTCCCAGCCGATGCGCATCTTGACGGTCAGCGGCGTATCATCGCCCAGCGCTTTGCGCGCGGCGGCGACCATCTGCCCGCAGAGCGGCGGGTCCAGCAGCAGCCTGCTGCCCGCGCCGCTGCCGGTGATCTTGGGCGCGGGGCAGCCCATGTTGATGTCGAGAATGTCAAATTGGATGCCCTGCTCCCTTACAAACAGAATTGCCTTGGCCATCGACTCCGGCTCCGCGCCGAACAGCTGGATGGCGTACAGGCCGTGGGGGTGCTTGTCCCGCAGCAGAGCCAGGGATTTTTCATCGTGGAAGTTCAGCGCCTTGGCGCTGGCCATCTCGCTGACGGTCCAGGCCGCGCCGTGGTCGGCCATCAGATGGCGGCACGCCGCGTCGGTCAGGCCGGCCATCGGCGCAAACACCGCGCCGGTGGGGATGGATAGGTTGCGTAGCTGCATAAGTTTCCTTTCCAAAAGGCTTCCCCCTCGGGGGAAGCTGCCGCCCGCAGGCGGCTGATGAGGGCAAAGTCCGCGCAGCCGCCCGTGACCGGGTCCCGGCCGTAAGCCCGCCCCCTCATCCGGTGCTGCGCGCCACCTTCCCCCGCCCGCGGGGGAAGGCTTTAGACTTTTCGATTTTTACATTCTATTCTACCATATTTTTCGCAAATGTGGTATACTGAAATGTAGATTGTTTATAAGGAGTATTGCGCATGAAACTCATGGTCCTGGACGGCAACAGCCTGGTCAACCGCGCGTTTTTCGGCATCAAGCTGCTGACGACGAAGGATGGCCGCTACACCAACGCCATCTACGGCTTCCAAAATATACTGCTCAACCTGCTGGCGGCGCACAAGCCCGACGCCGTCGCCATCGCGTGGGATGAGCGTGCGCCGACGTTCCGCCACACCGCCTACGACGGCTACAAGGCCACCCGCCACGGCATGCCCGAGGAGCTGGCCCAGCAGATGCCGGTTTTGAAGGAGCTGCTGACCGACCTTGGCTTTGTGCAGGTCAGCAAGGCCGGCTGGGAGGCCGACGATATTCTCGGCACGCTGGCCGCAGCGTGCGAGGCCGCGGGCGGCACGACGCTGCTGGCTACCGGTGACCGCGACAGTTTGCAGCTTGTGGACGATGCAACGACGGTTTTGCTGGCGACCAACAAAGAGACCATCCCCATGGACCCCGCCGCCATCCGCGAAAAGTACGGCATCGAGCCGCCGCAGCTCATCGACGTCAAAAGCCTGATGGGTGATGCGTCGGACAACATCCCCGGCGTGCCCGGCATCGGTGAAAAAACCGCCCTGGCGCTGATTTCGAAGTTCGGCAGTTTGCAAGGCGTCTATGACAACATCGACGACAAGGCCGTCAAGCCGGGGCAGCGCGCCAAGCTGACCGCCAACCGCGACAAGGCCGACCTGTCCTATATGCTGGGCACGATCCGCAAGGACGCGCCCATCGAGACCGACCCTGCCGCCTACCTGCGCCAGCCCGGTGACCCCGCTGCCGCCGCGCAGCTGCTGGCCGCGCTGGAAATGCACAAGCTGGTGGACCGCTGGGGCCTGAACGGCGGCACCGCACCCGCCCCATCCGAGAATGCCGCACCGCTCGAGACCGTCGAGCCGTCCCCCCTGCCGCTGCTGGAGGGACGCTTCTACGCCGCCCGGAATGCCGACGGCGATTGGTACCTTGTGCAGGGGCAGGACGTCTACCTGCCCGACACGGACCGGCTGGCCGCGATTCTGGACAGCGGTGCCGAGCTTTGGGCGTTCGACGCAAAGCCGCTCTACCGCCTGGCGCTGGAGCACGGCGGCATCGGCAGTGCGCTGCGCTTTGACGGCAAGCTGGCCGCGTATCTTTTAAACCCGTCGGCCAGCGGCTATGAGGTACACTCCCTGGCCGCCGAGTACGGCGTACACGCCGCCTTTGCCTGTGAGGCCGCGCCCGATGCGGGCGTGCTGGCGGGCCTGTGCGACACGCTGGCCGCCGCGCTGGACGAGAGCGGCCAGCGCAAGCTGCTGGACGAGATGGAGCTGCCGCTGGCCCGGGTGCTGGCCGACATGGAGCGCATCGGCTTTGCGATTGACGCCGACGGCATCCGCGCGTTCGGCGACAGCCTGCGCAGCGAGCTGGACGGGATCTTAAACAATATTTATACAGCCGTCGGTTATTCGTTCAACGTAAACAGTCCGAAGCAGCTGGGCGAGGCGCTGTTTGACAAGCTGGGCCTGCCGCCGCGCAAGAAAAACGCCCGCGGCTACTCCACCGACGCCGAGACACTGGAAAGCCTGCGCCCCTACAGCCCGGTCATTGACGAGATCCTGAAATACCGCACCTACGCCAAGCTGCTGTCCACCTATGTGGACGGCCTGCTGAACGCCGAAGCCGCGGACGGGCGGGTCCACTCGACCTTCATCCAGACCGAGGCGCGCACCGGGCGCATCTCCTCCACCGAGCCGAACCTGCAGAACATTCCCATCCGCACCGAGCTGGGCAGCCGCCTGCGCGGCTACTTTGTGGCCGCCCCCGGCGAAACGCTGGTGGACGCCGACTATTCCCAGATCGAACTGCGCATTCTGGCCCACATTACAGGCGATGAAGCCATGCAGCAGGCGTTTTTGTCCGGGGCAGACATTCACCGCGCCACCGCGGCCAAGATCTACCACATCCCGGAATCGGATGTCACCCATGAGCTGCGCACCTCCGCCAAGGCCATCAACTTTGGCATCATGTACGGCAAGGGAGCGTTCTCTCTGGGCAAGGACCTCGGCATTTCGGTCAAGGAGGCAGATACTTTCTTGAAAACGTATCTGAATACCTTCCCGAAAGTGGACGGCTACATGCAGAACTGCATTGAACACGCCAAAGAGAAGGGCTATGTAGAAACGCTGTTTGGCCGCCGCCGCCCGCTGCCGGAGCTGGCAAGCTCCAACTTCCAGGTGCGCAGCTCCGGCGAGCGCATGGCCCGCAACACACCCATCCAGGGCACCGCGGCGGATATCATTAAGCTGGCCATGGTGCATGTCTGGCAGCGCCTGCGGGACGAAAAACTGCAGGCCCGCCTGCTATTGCAGGTACACGATGAACTGATCGTGGAAGCGCCGGAAAGCGAAGTGGAACAGGTCAAGCGTATTCTGAAAGAGGAGATGGAGCAGGTGGTATCCTATTCCGTCCCCCTCACCGCCGAAGTCGGCACCGGCAAGACCTGGCTGGAAGCACATTAACAGATAGGAGGTAGGAAGTAGGAGTTAGGAGTTCATTAGGAATTAGCAATGAGCAATGAGAAATTGCAATGCTCCCGCCAACCTTGCTGCAAATCCCGTCATGGCATCTGTAGCAAGGTTTCGGAACGGTCAAGACCGTTCCCTACAGATCAAAATAAAAGGTCGCTAAAATCTTTTCGTTCCTATTAACTCTTAACTTCTCCCTCCTAACTCCTAACTTCACACGGGGGTATACAATGTATATTTTAGGCATCGAATCGAGCTGCGATGAGACGGCGGCTGCGATTGTGGAGGATGGAAAACATTTAATTTCCAACGTTATTTCTACCAGCGTCAAAGAACAAGCGCTTTACGGCGGTGTTGTGCCGGAAATTGCCAGCCGCCGCCATGCGGAATACATCAGCGCAACGGTGCAGCAGGCTTTGCAGGATGCCAACATGTCCATTGCGGATGTGGACGCGGTGGCCGTCACCTTTGCCCCCGGCCTGATTGGGGCCGTGCTGGTGGGGGTCAACTTTGCCAAGGGCCTGGCTTACGGCGCGGGCAAGCCGCTGGTGCCGGTACATCACCTGCGCGGGCACATTGCAGCCAACTATCTGACCCACCCACAGCTGGAGCCGCCATTCCTCTGCCTGGTGGCCAGCGGTGGCCACAGCCATATTGTGCAGGTAGAGGACTGGTGCAAGTACCATGTTCTGGGCCGCACGGTGGATGACGCCGCGGGCGAAGCGTTTGATAAAGTTGCCCGCACCCTGGGGCTGCCCTATCCCGGCGGGCCCAGCGTTTCGCAGGCCGCCAAAACCGGCGACCCGCACTATTACAAGCTGCCCACCCCGCATGTGGAGGGTAAATACAACGTGAGCTTTTCCGGCTTAAAGACTGCTGTTGTCAACGAGGTTCACAACGCCCAGCAGCGCGGTGAGGAAGTGCGCGTGGCCGATATGGCCGCCAGCTTCCAGGAGCGCATTGCACAGATCCTGGCCAAAAAGCTGCTGGCCGCCGCAGCGGATACCAACGCCAAAACCATCTGCCTGGCGGGCGGCGTTGCGGCCAATGGCCGTCTGCGCCAGCTGGTGAACGATGGTGCCCAGAAGCTCGGCGCGAAAGTGTATCTGCCGGAACTGAAATACTGCGGCGACAACGGCGCGATGATCGCCGCGCAGGGCTACTATGAATTCAAGGATGGCAACATTGCAGACCTTACCCTGAACGGTCTGCCCACCCTTGCCATTGACTATCGCTAAGCGTTTTTTTGCTTAAAAAGCGGTTTCGCACGTTCAATTCTGCATTTTGCCCCTGTTCCCCATATTGCAAAACCCTGCCGCTTATTGTAAAATAAGAAAATCGACAATATTACAATCTACAATATTTTATTGGAGTGGAATACATGGCTGACGAAAAGTTTTCCAATTTTTTGACTGAGATCATTGACGCGGATCTTGCCGAGGGCAAGGTCAAGGAGATCCATACCCGTTTTCCGCCGGAGCCGAACGGCTACCTGCACATTGGTTCCGCCAAGGCCATTTACATCAACTACATGACCGCCAAAACCTATGGCGGTAAGTTTAACCTGCGCTTTGACGATACCAACCCCGCCCGCGAAGGCGACGAGTATGTGCAGAGCATCCTGAAAGATCTGGAATGGCTGGGTGCCACCCCCAACGGCGGCATTTTTTACGGCAGCGATTACTTTGAAAAGTGCTATGAATACGCCGAAAAGCTCATTCAGGAAGGCAAAGCCTATGTGGATGACCTGACCCGCGAGGAGATGCAGGAATACCGCGGCAACGATGCCGGTAAGCCCAGCCGTCCTTCCCCCTACCGCGACCGCACCCCGGAAGAAAACCTCGACCTATTCCGCCGGATGCGCGCGGGCGAGTTTGCCGATGGCGAAAAGACCCTGCGCGCCAAAATCGACCTGGCCAGCCCCAACATGAACCTGCGTGACCCGGCGATTTACCGCATCAAGCATGTTTCCCACCACCGCCAGGGCGATAAGTGGTGCATCTACCCCCTGTATGACTTTGCCCACCCCATTCAGGACGCCATTGAGGGCATCACCCATTCCATGTGCAGCCTGGAATTTGAGAACCACCGCCCCCTGTATGAGTGGGTCGTGACCAATATTTTTGGCGCCGGCTTCCCCAAGCAGCGCGAATTTGCCCGCCTGAATGTGACCAACACCGTCATGAGCAAGCGCTACCTGCGCGAACTGGTGGAAAAGAACATTGTGGATGGCTGGGATGACCCCCGCATGCCCACCCTGTGCGGTCTGCGCCGCCGCGGCTATACCCCCACCAGCATTTTTGAGTTTGTGCGCACCGCCGGTGTTGCCAAGGCAGACAGCCTGGTGGATATGCGTCAGCTGGAAGCCGTGCTGCGCGCCGAGCTGGAGCTGAACGCCGCCCGCCGCGTTGCCGTTCTGGAGCCGGTCAAGCTGGTGATCGACAACTACCCGGCTGACCAGGTTGAGTATTTTGACCTGCCCAATAACCCCAACCGCGATGCCAACGACACCACCACCCGCCCGGTTGCCTTTACCAAGGAAGTCTGGATCGACAAGAGCGACTTTTTTGAGGTTCCCCCGCCGAAGTTCAAGCGCCTGACCCTGGGCAGCGAAGTCCGCCTGATGGGCGCTTACCTGGTGCGCTGCACCGGCGTGGACAAGGACGAAGCCGGTAATGTGGTGACCATCCATGCCGAAGCCGACCTGGAAACCCGCAACGGCAACCCCGCCGATGGCCGCAAGGTGCGCGGCACCATCCATTGGGTCAGCTGCGAGCACTGCGTGGACGCTGAGATCCACCTGTACGACAAGCTGTTTACCGAAGCCAACATGAACGGCATTCCCGATGGCGCTGACTTCAAGGATTACCTGAACCCCGACAGCGTGCAGGTCATTGACCACGCCAAGCTTGAAGAGAGCCTGGCCGATGCCAAGCCCGGCGAGCGGTTCCAGTTCGTGCGCACCGGTTACTTTACGCCGGACAGCAAGAACCCCCACGTTTACAACCGCATCGTCACCCTGAAGGACAGCTTCAAGTTCTGATTTTTCAGGCTTTCCCTTTCATCGTTCAAATTATAATTCAAAGGCCGTTGTGCAAGCTAAACTGCACAACGGCCTTTTTGTTATGTAATTATTTGCTTGGCAAACGCTCAGCCGGCCATGTACTGGCCTTCAAAGTCAAACACGGTATTCCAATAGGTATCACCCAGAACATCCATCGCCTCGCCGTGGCCTGCGCCCTCGGCGGTCAGAGTGGCCTTGTTGGTGCCGGGTTTGGCGTCATACAGGGTACCCATCATCTCATATGGGATAAAATCATCCGCGGTGCCGTGGATGAACAGCATCGGCTTTTCACAGTTCTGCACCTGCTGCAGGGCGGATGCTTCCTTAAAGCCATAGCCCGCTTTGGCTCTTGCCGTGGCGCTGGCGGTATACAGAATTGGGAACTCCGGCAGGCCGAACCGCAGTTTCAGCTCACTGGAAAAAATATCCCACACGCTGGTGTAGCCGCAGTCCTCCACAAACACTTTTACCTGTTCCGGGGTGTCCTCCCCTGCTGTCATCATGGTGGTGGCGGCACCCATGGAAACGCCGTGCAGCACAATTTCAGCTTCGCTGTCCTGCGCCAGCACCCAGTCGATCCATTGCAGCACATCCTTGCGGTCCAGCCAGCCCATGCCGACATAATCGCCCTCACTGTCGCCGCAGGCGCGCAGATCAGGGGTCAGCACCTGATAGCCTGCATCGTGGTAGTGCTGGGCCAGGTTGGTCACGCCGGTATGGCTGCCGCGGTAGCCGTGCAGGGCAATCACCCACAGGTGGCTGCCCGCATTGGGGTAATACACGCCGTTCAGCCGCAGGCCGTCCGCTGCCGTGATCTGCACCGTCTGGCCGGGATTCTGCTGCAAAAATTCCTCATTGGCCTGCTTTTGTACGGCGCGGTTTTCGGCAATCAACTGTTCCACGCCATCCGTGGGGACTTCCACATCCAGCGCCACCTCACGATCACCGCCGTCCCCGCTGCGCCCAATGGCATAATTGACCAGGTAGCTGCTGGCAAACGCAATGACCGCCGCCACCAGCACCACCACGGCAATCAACACGCCAATGACAATCTTTCTTCTGTTCTGCTTTTTTGTTGTAACTTCCATTCTGTTTTCCTTTCCCTCTGTGCCCGTGCCATATGTTGCACGTTTCAATCCAGAATGTTCAATATTATACAACAATTAGCAAGAATGTTCAATGGCTATTTGCTGGCATACAGCGGGTTGGCCGCGCGGGTCTGAGTGCCATAAACCGCTTGCAGCCGTTCAAATGCCGCCTGTACCTTCGGTGGGATGTCATCATGCGCAATATAATTTTTGCCGTTGGGGGCACACATTGTGTCAAGCCCCCTCGCCCCATCATTACTTATCATCTTAAGGCAATACCGCATAATTCTAAGTGCCGATACGGCGAGCGAGGTGCGGCA
>ERZ857521.3889-NODE-3889-length-11595-cov-3.119237_pt1 | contig 11595 bp, 10 predicted proteins | sample MGYA00519701_ERZ857521 | MGnify/ENA primary metagenome ERZ857521 (study PRJEB31778, sample SAMEA3449346) | human gut metagenome | biome: human gut; feature: human-associated habitat; material: faeces | place: United Kingdom | collected 2010/2012 ...
AAAAGGGGAGTCACAAGTCATGCAAAAAGAAATCATGGAAATCAACCGTCAGCTCGAAGAAATCCGCGCCGCCCTCGCGGGCAAGGAATTCTCCGTCGACGATGCGGCACGCCTGCTCACCGAACGGTACGAGGTCGACGACGCGACCGCCGCACGCGACGCCGCGGCATGGGTCGAAAAACTCCGCGACTGCAAACTGATTTAACGTAAAGCGCACGATATGAAACTCCGCCGGATGTTCTTTCTCCTCGTCCTGCTGCTGGGCCAGATCGGCTCGGTGAGTACGGACGCATGGATGATCTGGAATCATCTGCGCGATTTCCACGGTGTGGAACACGTCTGTCGCCACGAATGCGACGTCTGCCTGGCCCACCACAGCGCCTCGGTGCGCTGCAACTGCCTGCGCGACCACAACGAAGCCGACCGGCAGCTCTATGTCTGCTCGAACGGCGACGCCTCGCACCGCCAACACCATGCGCCCGTAGCCGTTCTGCCGCCGTTCCGGTCGCAGAGCGTACCCGACGCGGCTTCGCTGCCGGCGCATCCGGCCTATCGCACACGGCGGAAAATTCCGCTCGACGTGGCCCCGTTCATCCTGCACAAAGGATTGCGGGCACCTCCTGTTATGGCATAAAACCCCTCGCTGCCGACCCTGTACGGACGGTCGGGAGCATGTTTTATGTCTCACAACAGGAATCACAGATGAAAAAATCACTCTTATTTCTCCCCCTGCTGGGCCTCGCGTCGAACGTCGCGGCCCAGGAATTGCGCGGCGTCGTCACCGACGCCGACAACAACCCGCTCGTCGGCGCATCGGTCTACTGGGCCGAGACCACGATCGGCGCCAGCACCTCGGCTACGGGCGCCTACACCGTTCACCGCGTCAAGAACTACGACCGGCTCGTGGCCTCCTATCTAGGCTACGTCAACGACACGATCCGCATCGCCGACGGAGTGGCCGAACAGAACTTCCGGCTCCGCTCCGAAGGCGTCGACATCGAGGGCGTCGTGGTCGAGAGCACGCTGGGCGGCAACTACGTCAAGCGCGACGGTATCCTCAAAGGCGAAACCATTTCGTTCGCGGGCCTCTGCAAAATGGCCTGCTGCAATCTGGCCGAGTCGTTCGAAAACTCGGCCTCGGTAACGGTCGGTTACAGCGACGCCATCTCGGGTGCACGGCAGATCAAGATGCTCGGATTGGCCGGCACCTATACGCAGATTCTCGACGAGAACCGCCCCATCATGCGCGGGCTGTCGGCCCCCTACGGACTGAGCTACACGCCGGGCATGTGGCTCAATTCGATTCAGGTGTCAAAGGGCGTTTCGTCGGTCACAGCCGGACATGAAGCGATCACCGGCCAGATCAATCTCGAACACCGCAAGCCCACCGACGACGAACGGCTCTTCGTGAACCTCTATTTCGACGACGAGCTCAAACCCGAGCTGAACCTCTCGACGGCACTGCCCGTGACGCGCGACAAGAAGCTCACGACGATCGTGCTGGCACACGGTTCGATGGACACCAAATCCTACGACCACAACCACGACGGCTTCCGCGACCTGCCCGAGGCGCGTGCGATGCACGTGGCCAACCGCTGGCTCTACGCCGCCGACAACGGACTGCAACTGCGCTGGGGCTTCAAGGTCACGGCCGAGAACCGTCTCGGCGGCCGCATGGGCTACGAAAATTCGATGCGCGATCAGATGCGCCAGAGCGCGCTGGACGGCGGCTCGCTCTACGGTTCGCAGATCCGCAACCGAGGTTTCAACGGCTACATCAAACTGGGCATGCCCGTCGGTGCCTCCGTCTACGACAAGGACGAGCAGGACGAGATGCGTTCCAACATCGCCTTCGTGGCCGATTTCGACCACTTCAACGAGAGCTCCTACTTCGGCCTGAACGACTATACAGGAAATGAAAACTCGGTGTCGCTCAATGCGATGTACAGCCATTACTTCACCTACCGCTCGTCGCTCATCATGGGCGTCTCGGCCCACCTGCAATCGTTCAACGAACGGCTCGTCAACGATTTCGTCGACAACGGCCGGATCGAAGGGCGCAGCTACGATATGGACCACAGCGAGAACGAAGCGGGCCTCTACGCCGAATACACCTACTCGATCCGCGACAAGTTCTCGCTCGTAGCAGGCGCACGCGGCGACTACAACTCGTTCTACGACAAATACTACTTCACGCCGCGCGGCCACATCAAATGGAACATCACGCGTCTGTTGACGCTGCGCGCCTCGGCGGGTCTGGGCTACCGCTCGACCAATCTGGTGACGGACAACATCGGCGTCCTGGCCACCGGCCGCCGTTTCGCCTTCGACGGCTACGCATGGAACGGCGATTACGATTTCCACACGCTCTACCGCGATTTCAACCGCATGGAGAAGGCGCTGACCGTGGGCGGAAGCCTCACGCAGACGTTCGGACTGGTCAAGCCCGAGGACGCCACGCTGAGTTTCGACTACTTCCGCACGCAGTTCTACAACCAGGTCGTGGCCGATCAGGAGTACAGCGCCACCGAGGTGATGTTCTACAACACCGACGGCCGCTCCTACACCGATACCTATCAGGTCGACTTCAACTGGACGCCCGTCGAGCGGCTCGACATCTTCGCGACCTACCGCTACACCAACTCGTCGATGACGCTCGACCGTCCCGACGGCGGGCGCGTGCAGGTCGAACGGCCGCTGGTGAGCCGTTACAAGGCGCTGCTGAACATCCAGTATGCCACGCGGTTCCGCCGCTGGACGTTCGACGCCACGGCACAGCTCAACGGCCCCATGCGCCTGCCTTCGCAGACGGGCGACCCGACCGTGACGGAGCTCTCGCCCAAGTACCCGGTCTTCTTCGCGCAGGTGAGCCGCAAGATCAAGAAACTCGACCTCTACCTCGGCTGCGAGAACATCGGCAACTACAAGCAGGAGCACCCGATCCTCGCTGCCGATCATCCCTTCTCCACCGCCTTCAACTCATCGGTGGTGTGGGGCCCGCTGATGGGACGCAAGTTCTATATCGGCCTGCGGTGGAACTTGTATTGAGAGTGTTTTACAGTGCCGATATAGAACCGTGCAGACAATCCCTCCAAACCTCCCTTTGAAAAGGGAGGCTTCAAAAAGGTCTGAAACGACGTTCTATACCGGCCTGCGGTGGAACCTAATTTAATATTAACAGTTAAAACCAACACGAAACGAGTATGAAAAAGATTTTGTTCGTCTGCCTCATGGCAGCATTGGGGCTGGGCACCGGCTCGGCCGCAGCGAAGGATGCGAAAAAGGCATCGACCGTAACGACGGTATTCAAGACCGACATCGATTGCGAACACTGCGCCAAGCGCATCATGGACAACATTCCCTTCGAGAAGGGAGTGAAGGATGTCAAGGTCGACGTTCCCAGCAAGGAGGTGACCGTCGTCTACGACGCATCGAAGAACGACGCCGAAGGTCTCGTCAAGGGCTTCGCCAAAATCCGCGTGAAGGCCGAGGCCTGCGACGCGAAGTGCTGCCAAGGGACTGCCTGCAAGGAGAACTGCTGCAAGAAGGGCGACTGCGACAAGAAATGCTGCGCCGCCGCTTGCGACAAAAAAGCCGCTTGCGACAAGAAGTGCGCGGACTGCCCCGCGGCGAAGAAGTAGTCCGGCGACGAATCCGAACGAACGGGATGTTCGAACGTTCCGCCTGACAGCAAAGAAAAACCGACAGCAAATGCTGTCGGTTTTTTCTTTCTTGTGCCGAATCATTCGCCCGGAATGGATTCGAGCGGTTCGGCGGCGCTCTTCTCCGCCTTGAAGGCGACGCGCTGCACGGGGCCGCGGGCACCGGCGGCGTCGACCGCGACGCTGACAATCACGTAGTCGCCGCCCCACTCTACTCCGTAGGAGAGATTATAGGATGTCTTGTCCATGTAGTATTTGCTGTTGATGAGCGACGAAGCCAAGAGCTGATCGTCCGTCGAGGCGATGTCCGACGCCTTATAAATGTTCGAGTACCAGTGTACGGCCCCTTCGGCAGGTGCAATGCGTGCGCCCAGAATCGCATATCCTTTGAAGTGCCCATAGCCAAGCGGGTTCAGTTCGGCCCAATCGTCGCCGTCGGTCAACCATAGCGACGGTTTAGCCACGGCAGCCGAAATCACCTGTTTTTCGGTCTTGAAGGGTGATTCGCTGAATGCCGTAACCGAAGCCGGCTCACCGGTCTGCTCGTCCACCCAGAAAGCATACACGTAATAGGTCGTCTCCGGCGTCAGCGTACCGAAGGTATAACTGTCCGGACCATCGAAACCCGAAGAACATTGCGAGGCGATGAACTCCGGAAGCGGATACCAGTCGGCATAGTCTCCCATCTGGGCCTTGCGCTGTTCGATCATCTTCTGCTCGAAATAGGCTGCGATTTTCGACTCATCGCCCTTCATTTCACCGTACTCCTCCTCAGTCATTACGTTCCAATAATAGAATGCCCTCACGTCACGCGGCGAGACCGTCACCCGAGCGCCGGTCGCAGTCACCTCACCGAAATCGAAATCGAACCCGTAATCAATCGGAGAGTCCGGCGGCGTGACGATCTTCTGCACCGCCACCTCCGTGTTGATCGTGGCATTCGAGTTGACGCCCACGGCGCAGGCATAATAGGTCGTTTCCGGTTGCAGCGTCTTGCTCTGCACCTCCTGCTGGCCGACCGAACAGGAGAGCATCACGATCGTCGACAACGGAAGACCGTCGTCGGTCAGCTGCGAAACCATATACTCGTAGATGTAACCCGGCCAGTCTTTGCTGATATCCTCGTATCCGGCCTGATCGAGCATCGTATAGAAATACTGCACCGTCGGATCGGACGGATTGAAAACGACCTTGACCGACGTCGAGGTTAGATTCTCGGCAACGATGTCGATCTTGCAATCGACCATGGGCCCCGGCTCGACGGGCAGCGACTTGAACGGTTCCACGATCACATCGGTAGTCGCATTTCCTTCGGCATCGACTCCATAGGCGTAGACCACATAGTCGCTCTTCGGCGAAAGGCGCGAAGGATGGAACGTTTGTTCGCCCTTATAGGCATACCCCGCGATGAACTCGGCGAGCGTTTTCTGTTCGGCGGCGGCATGTTCGGCGAAGATCGCCTTGTTCTCCGCTGCGATCTTCTGCGCATCGAACCCTTCGGCGAAATCCACCGCGGCGATATACATCCCCTCCTCTTCGGGATAGACCGTTATCCGCGCATCGCTCATCGTAATATCGGCGACTTGAATCAGGAAGGGAAGATAACCCTCCTGCACGACCGAGACCTTCACGGCTTCGGCGCCGTCATAACGAAGCGTCACCGTGGCCGTGCGGGGATCGGCAAGGAGATTCTTTTCGAGGCGTGCCGTCACGGCTTCGTCGCCGACGGTCAACTCCTTCACCCATGCGTCGTCGCTCTGAGCCGAGAGGCGTTTTCCCTCGACGGGGTTCTTCACTTCGTAATCGATCGAGATCGCGCCGCCTTCCGCCGGTACGGCAGCCGGCGTCGCCGCCTCGATCACCGGGGCGTCAGAGGGGGGGGGATTAACGGATCGTCCGTGTTGTCGTCGCCGCAACCCGTCAGGGGCAGCAGTGCAAGGCAGAAGGCCGTCGCAGCCAAGCGTTTCATCAGATTTTTCATAAGAGCACAGAGATTAATGGTTATTTTAAAGAATCGGAACTCCGATGTTCAAAAATAACATTTATTTATTAAAAATACGATTTTTCGTCTAAATGGACCCGATTATTTTCATCCGAATTATCGGAGAGAATCCTTTTTCCGCTTACATTCCGTCGCCCGACGGCGGCATTTTCCTATCCGACCGTATCCTCCGATCGCTCCGATCCTTCGTGATCGACAGTTATGAAAAATTATCGACAACCCCTCCCTTCCGGACAAGTGCATCCACCCTCTCCCTTCCGACGCCACACGCCCGCATCGCCGACAACAACGAAAAGAGCGGCAGTGTCGCACTGCCGCCCCTGCGTTCCGACCGCAATCGCATCACTCCATCGGGCGAACCCGCATCTCGGTCAACCCCGCCACCTCGCGCGCCAGCCGGTCGAGATCGGTGATCTGCTCGACCTCCCCGTAGTGATAGGGATAGAAGATCGCGGGACGTAGCGCCCGCACCGCCTCGGCCGCCTGATCGACGGTCATCGTATAGGGCTGGTTGACGGGCAGGAACGCGATGTCTATCCCTTCGAGCGAACGCATTTCGGGCGTCGGCTCGCTGTCGCCGGCGATGTAGACGCGCGTACCGCCCAGCGTCAGCACGTAGCCGCAATCCTCCCGCTCCCTGGGATGGAATTGCAGGTGCCCTTCGGTGGTATTATAAGCCGCCACCGCCTCGACGCGGATTCCGTCGAGAGGTTCGGTCACAGCGCCCGGCACCATCGTGTAGCAGTCGAAATCGAACGCTTCGGCCGAGGTCTTGTCGCAGACGACCGCCGTCGCAGGCGTCATCAGTTGCTCGACGGCCGCACGGTCGAGATGGTCGTAATGCGAATGGGTGACGAGCACCGCATCGGCTTTCGGCAGATGCGCGTAATCGGCATACTCGCCGACCGGATCGACATAGATGCGCCGCCCGTCGAAATCGACGGCCAGCGAAGCGTGTTTGAAAAACGTGAAGACGATCGGCCGCCCGTCGCGGGACGTCACCGTATCGGCCGGATAGACCGGCGCCTCCTTCTTCTTGAACAACGAGATCATAATCTTGCAATTTTAGGCGATTCCGGTCGAAGATACGAAAAGTCGCGCGCAGAAGCAAATTTATTCGCACTTTGCCGAAACGAAATTTCCGAGGTGCGACCGAAGGCGTCTGAATTCCGCGAAACCGACCCGCCGCACCCGCGATTTTCACCGGCAGGCCCTTTGCGACGCAAGGCGCGGAGCCGCAATTCCGCGCCTTGCGCTCCCGCACTTCGCTCAGAATGGGGACGACGGTTACTTCCGGTAACTTACGACCAGCACCTTCGACGAACTCCAAAACCGTTCGGGATCGGTGATGACTAACTTATACACCACCTTGTCGGCATTCGTAATCAGTTCGTACGAATCGGCGGGATGCGGCGTGACGACGGTCGCCTTCTTCTGCTCGACGAGGATCTCCGTCAGCGTGTGGGCCCGGATGAACAGATCGTGGTCGCCGGTATCGCCCACCGTGAGCGTGCGCCCGATGAACCCCTGCTTCGAGACGATCCCCGAATCGCGCAGCGCCTTCTCCGCTCCCACGATATAATAGACCGTGTTGAGCCGGTCCTCCAGCTGCGCCTTTTCGCCGGAGAGGTGTTCGACCTCGGTGCTGCGGGCGGCGGCCTCTTCGGCAAGCGTCTCCATCCGGGCTTTCATTTGCGACAGTTCGCCGCGCAAACGACCGATTTCGCCCTCTTTGGCGGTCAGTTGGGCATCGAGGCCGCGAATCATCTTTTCGAGTCCCTCGATGCGCAGGTCGGCTTTGCGCAACTGCGCCGAGGAGCGTTGCAGCGCAGCGATCTTCTGCCGGTTCTCCTGCAACAACCGGTCGATCGCGGCGATGTCGGCATCGATCTCCTCGATCGGACGGCGCACCCCTTCGTCATTGCGCGCGAGCGCGACGAGGTTTTCGCGCGTACGGATCCGCGCCAGATTCTCGGTGACGGCATTGATGTCGGCGAAGACGACCTCGATGAGCGAATCCTTCGCACGAACCACCGCTTCGAGCGAATCGCGCTGCACCACGGTTTGTTCGGCCACCCGGCGGCTCACGCACGATACGAACGCACATGCGGCGCAGAGTATCGGCAGGCAAATGTGTTTCATCATTTCAGATGGTTTGATTGTCATAACGGCGTCAAAGATAAACAGAAAAGCGGCAGGCTGTACGAAAAAAACGCACCGGCGGCGGCCTCCGGCATAAAAATCGTGCGCCGCATAGCGGATAGCCGCCGTCCGGCGTGCGGAATCCGGCTAAAATCCGCAATCTTCGGCCGACGCCTCAGATACTCTCGTTCGGCAATGTTCGAATAAATTTGACATTGCACTCACTTATGCGTATCTTTGCGAAAGAGGAATTTCGCCCGACAGGCGGCGTTCCGGCAAATCGGACCGCAACGGTTTCGCCGGTGCTCCGTACATCATCCGCCCGACATGCAACCGCTGGACGACATACACGCCGAACTGCTCGGCACGCTCAAACGCTACTGGGGCTACGACAGCTTCCGTCCCGTGCAGGAGGAGATCATCCGCTCCGTCTGCCAGGGGCGCGACACGCTGGCGCTGATGCCCACCGGCGGCGGCAAGTCGCTCACCTATCAGGTGCCGACGATGCTGCGCGAAGGTTTGTGCATCGTCGTCACGCCGCTGATCGCCCTGATGAAGGACCAGGTCGACCGCCTCAGGCGGCTCGGCATCAACGCGGCGGCGATCCATTCGGGACTTTCGATGCGGCAGATCGACATCGTGCTCGACAACTGCGTCTACGGCGACGTCAAATTCCTCTACGTGGCTCCCGAACGGCTCGTGACCGAGGCGTTCCGTCTGCGCGTGGAGCGGATGCGGGTCTCGCTGCTGGCCGTCGACGAAGCGCACTGCATCTCGCAGTGGGGCTACGACTTCCGCCCCTCCTACCTGCGCATCGCCGAACTGCGCGAACGGCTGCCCGAAGTGCCGGTGCTGGCGCTCACGGCATCGGCCACACCCGCTGTCGCCCGCGACATCATGCGGCAGTTGCGCTTCGCCGAACCGCACGTCCTGCGCAGCTCGTTCGCACGGCCCAACCTCTCCTACGCCGTGCGGCACGACGAGGACAAAAACGAGCAACTGCTTCGCGTGGTGCGCAACGTGGCCGGCAGCGGTATCGTCTACGTGCGCACGCGCGACGGTTGCGAACAGCTCACCGAATTCCTGCGCGACGCAGGCGTCGCCGCGACCTGCTACCACGGCGGCCTGGCCAACGCCGAACGCTCGATCCGGCAGGAGGAGTGGCTCGCGGGCCGCACGCGCATCATGGTGGCCACCAACGCCTTCGGCATGGGAATCGACAAGGCCGACGTGCGTTTCGTCGTCCACTACTCCATGCCCGACTCGCTCGAAAGCTACTATCAGGAAGCGGGCCGTGCGGGACGCGACGGAAAGCGCGCCTATGCCGTGCTGCTCGTCGCCCCGGACGACGCCGAGCGCGTGCAGCGCCGCTTCGACCTGCAATTCCCGCCGCTCGACGAGATCCGCGACATCTACGAAAAAGTCTGCTCCTACCTGCAAATCGGCATCGGAGACGGCGAGCAGGCGTCGTTCGTCTTCAACATCCACGACTTCTGCGCGAAGTTCCGCCTCTTCGGTGGCAAGGTCGCCAGCGCGCTGAAACTGTTGCAGCAGAACGGTTATCTGACGCTCACCGACGAAATGCGCAACCCCGCGCGCATTCTCTTCTGCATCAGCCGCGACGACCTCTACAAACTGCGCGTGGTACGCAACGACCTCGACCACTTCATCCGTACCGTGCTGCGGCTCTACGACGGCGTTTTCACCGATTTCCGCCCCATCGACGAGCAGGAGATCGCCGCGGCGAGCGGCTACAAGGTCGAGCATGTCAAGGAGCTGTTCAAGCGGCTGTGGCAGATGCGCGTGATCCGCTACATTCCGGCCAATCAGGCGCCGATGCTCTTCTTCGATTGCGAGCGGCTGCCGGCGGCCGACCTCTACATCGCCCCCGAGACCTACCGCCGCCGTCAGGAGCTGGCCGAAGAGCGCTTCTCGCACATGATCGCCTACGCCGCCAACGAAACCGAGTGCCGCAGCACGGTGCTGGAACGCTATTTCGGTGCGGCCGACCCCGCGCTGTGCGGTGTCTGCGACATCTGTCTGGCGGCGCGCAAACGCGCGAAATCGGCCGAAGCTCCGCTCGACGAGGAGATCCTGCGACAGCTCGACGCCGAACCGCTCGCGGTCAAGGAGCTGGCAGCGCGCTTCCGCTGCGACGCCGAACGGGTGTTGGAGGCCGTCGAACGATTGCAGCACGCAGGTAAAATTTCGACGGCGGAGAGTGGAAAACTCGCAATTAATCGGTAACTTTGCGTCGCCTGAGAGAATTCGCATGGAAAAACGAACGTTTCAACAGCACATATCGAACGAAGATACCGCAAAGCTGCCTGCCGTGCTCTTCGACGGCCCGATCGTCATCGTCGACGACGAGAAGCAGGTCGAAGCCGCCTGCCGCGACCTGGCGTCGTCGCCCGTGCTGGGGTTCGACACCGAGACGCGCCCCTCGTTCAAGGCGGGCGTCACCTACCGCGTCGCCCTGCTGCAACTCTCCACGCCGCGGCGCTGCTATCTGTTCCGCCTCAATAGGATGCGCTTCGAGAAGCAGCTCGTCAAACTGTTGGAGAACAAGGCGATTCTGAAAATCGGCGCCGACGTGGCGGGCGACATCCGCTCGCTGCTGGCCCTGCGCCGCTTCCGGCCCGGCGGCTTCGTCGACCTGCAACAACTGGCCCCCGACTGGGGCATCGAAGAGAAGAGCCTGCGCAAGCTTTCGGCCATCGTGTTGGGCAAGCGCGTCTCGAAAGCCCAGCGGCTGAGCAACTGGGAAGCGGCGCAGCTCACCGAAAAACAGATGCGCTACGCCGCCACCGACGCATGGATCTGCCCCGAAATCTACCGCACGCTGCAACATACCCTTAAACCGAACGACAAATGACGACCCACCCCCGTATTTTCCTGCGCAGAGGCAAAGAAGAGTCGCTGCTGCGCCGTCACCCATGGATCTTCTCGGGCGCGATCGGCCGCGTGGAGTGTCCCTCCGACACGATCGCCGAGGGGGAGATCGTCGACGTCCATACCGCCGCCGGCGATTTCATCGCACGCGGCCACTACCAGATCGGATCGATCGCCGTGCGGGTGCTCACCTTCGCGCAGAAGCCGATCGACGCCGCATGGTGGCGCGCTCGCATCCGCTCGGCCTGCGAAGTGAGGCGCACGCTCGGTCTGATCGGCAATGCCGCGACGACCTGCTACCGGCTCGTTCACGGCGAGGGCGACTCGCTGCCGGGACTGGTGATCGACATCTACGGCACGACGGCCGTCGTACAGTGTCATTCGGTGGGGATGTACCGCTCGCGGATGCAGATCGCCGAGGCGCTCCGCGAGGTCTACGGCGAGCGTCTCGCAGCCGTCTACGACAAGAGTTCGCAGACGGTACCCTACAAGGCGGGGCTGAACGCCGTGGACGGATACCTGGTGGGTAAAGTCGCAGCTCCGACACAGGAGGTGTCGGAAAACGGCCATCGTTTTCTGGTCAACTGGGAGGAGGGGCAGAAGACGGGCTTCTTCCTCGACCAGCGCTGCAACCGCGAACTGGTGGAACGCTACGCTGCGGGCCGCACCGTGCTCAACACCTTCTGCTACACGGGAGGATTCTCGGTCTACGCCGCCGCGGGCGGAGCGAAGGAGGTTTGCTCGGTCGACGCCTCGGAGCGAGCCGTGCAGCTGGCCGACGAGAACATGCGGCTGAATTTCGGCGACAGTTTTCCCCACACGACGCTCGCCTGCGACGCCGTGGAGTACCTCAAACAGATCGGCGACCGCTACGACCTGATCATCCTCGACCCGCCC
>ERZ857521.3893-NODE-3893-length-11570-cov-3.117065_pt1 | contig 11570 bp, 7 predicted proteins | sample MGYA00519701_ERZ857521 | MGnify/ENA primary metagenome ERZ857521 (study PRJEB31778, sample SAMEA3449346) | human gut metagenome | biome: human gut; feature: human-associated habitat; material: faeces | place: United Kingdom | collected 2010/2012 ...
TCGTGCATCAGAATGCTCTCGACCTGCTCCCGCGGGTAGCGGGCGCTCAGATCCTCCATCACGGCGGCCAGCAGCGCGTCATAGGCCGCACTGCGCGTCAGCTGGAAGTCAATACGGTTGTCCTGCACGGCCACGCGCGGCGTTTTCATCATAAATTCGTAGCTGCCGTGCAGGCTTTGCAGCAGCTTGCCGTAATCCAGGAACGGACTTTCGTGCAGATTGCCGGTATTCGGGTCGATCAGATACCAGCTGTCGTTGTCGGTGCGGCAGATGATGTTCTCAATCGTCAAGTCGCCGTGGATCGTGCCCACAGGGTCCTTCGCAAACAGGTTGCGCAGCCGGTCATGGTCAAACATCCAGTCCAGCGCGGGCAGGTTCTTGTACTCCACGCCGTTGATGCGCAGCGTGTCATAGCTCATCAGCTCGCGCAGCATCCGGTCCTCATACAGCTTTTTCAGGTTGCCGTCAACCTTCGTCTCGATGTACTTTTCGATTTTCTCCGCGTCCGCCGGGACCGCCGTCGGCTTGTAGAGCTTATCCTCCAGCGTCGCCAGCACCGCACGCAGGATGGCGCGGCTCTTTTCCACGGGGTTCGAGTGCAGGTAGCGGAACATCCCCACGGCCTGCGGGTTGTAGACCATGTCGTACCAGCAGCAGCCGTCGGCCTCCTCGCTGCGCAGAATATCGCACAGCGGCAGGCGGTCTTGCCGGGCACGCAGCCAGTCGAGCTGCTCGGCCAGCTTTGCGCCGTCCTTGCCAAAGGCATATTTGCGGTAGAACGTCGATTGCGTGTCCATGCAGAGCATCGTCGTGGCGTTCGACCCGGCGGAGTAGTCCTCCAAAATCGTAATGCCGCGGTTCATCTGCAAAAACCGCTTGACGTAGTCCTTGTTTTCCAGGCCGAAATACCGGCTCAAGAACACCGCGCGGTCATGCTCGTCGGCCTGCGGCAGCAGGTTCAGGTAGCTTTCCCCGGCGGAGGCGGCCTGCGTGGCCTGGTTCATCGCGCCGCGCACGCCCTCGGGCAGCAGCGTGGCCGCCCACATGGCCAGCAGCGGCAGCACAAACCATGCCAGCAGCAGCCAGCGGGCCGCGGGGGCCGCCGTGCCCAGCGCACCGCCGGGCAGCAGCGCGGCAAAGTCCGCGGCGTTGCGCCCGAACAGCAGCCCGAACACATCCACCAGCTGCATCGGCTCCCCAGCCACGGTCAGCGCCGCCGCCAGCGCGGTGTAGGAGCCCAGATACGCCGCCCACATCAGCAGTGTATTGACGACCAGCCGCCCGATTTTCACGCGGCCCAGGTCCTTGAAGGTATTGATGAGGCTCCAGAAGAACATCATACCGTCCAGCTTCAGCGTGTCATTGAACAGCCCGCAGAACGCAAGGCAGATCTTCTTCAAAAAATCCCGCAGCGCCACGACCAGCACCAATCCCAGCCCCAGCAGCAGCGAGAACACAAGGTAATACCGCGCCGCGCCGTCCACCGGCGCACCGCCCAGCCCCAGCAGCCGGAACGCAATAAACCCGAACGCCACAAACCAGACGTCGAGGAACCGATCCATGATGACCGTCGCCAGCGCAAAGCCGATGCCGCTCTTCATCCTGCGGCCCGTGTAGACCGCGCGGAAGGCATCGCCCAGATGGAACGGCAGCACAAAGTTCAGCGCATAGCCGCCGGCCATACCGCGCAGCATCTGCCCGCGCAGCGGCCGCTCATAGATGCGGATAAACTGCTCCCACCGCAGCAGGCGGAACGCATGGCCCACCAGCACCAGCAGCAGGGCCAGCAGCAAAAAAAGTGCAAGCATCAGCCCGTGATCCTTTCCGATTTCAATTTCCGTTTCAGCACTGCGTACAGCACCGCAGCCGCCGCCACCGCATACCCGGCGATAAACGGCGTCAGATAGTACATAAAGTAAGTGTCCGGCGCGGTCAAAAACACAAGCGGGATGCGTGCAAAAAACGTGCCTGCGGCAAAAAACAGCATCCAGCGCCGCTGCACCAGCAGCACCGCCAGTGCCAGGCCCAGCAGCACGAACGGCGGCAGCATCCACCACGTCAGGTCGATCAGCCCGCCCGCAAAGTCGGTGCTGGACGCCATATCCACAATAAACGCCCGGCGCAATTCCTTGTTCAACGGCTGCACGGCGGCGCTGTCCTGCAAAAAGCTCTTTTGGTCGTCCTGCGTCGGCTCGCTCTCATACAGCAAAAATGCCGATGCAAACGCGATCTTCTGGTTGGACTGGCCGTTCTGGCGCTGGCGCAGCGTGTTGTAGAACACACCCGCACGCTCCCGCAGCATGCTCTTGGGATACTTGAGGGCCAGCTTTATAATGGCCTTCTGGCAGGCCGACCAGTCCTCCGCCGAGCCGCCGCGCCCGGCGATCATCCCCCCGCGCAGTTCATTGCCGTGGGTCTCGGGGTTGGCGCGGCAGAATTCCACATCAAACACGCGGTCAATGTCGGCCAGCGCCTCGGCGTCCTCCACGGGGTCGGCGTCCTGTACCAGCGCCGCCGTCTGATAGCACAGTGCGATCATCTTGTACTGCCACGCCTCGCCCATCAGCGCGCTGCTGTAGCGGGAGCAGGCGAAATACCCCACCAGCACCAGCGCCGTCACCGCGCCCACCGCCAGCGGGCGCAGCAGCCTGCGGGCGCAGAGCAGCGCCAGCAGCACCGGGATGGCGGCCAGATAGTAGACGCACTCGCTGCGCCACGACGCAGCCAGCGTGCCCAGAATCACGATAGCGGCCAGCTCCTTTTTGTTCAGCTTCGTGCCGCGCAGGTACATGGCCACCAGCATGAACACCAAAAACAGCTCGGTCCACGTTGACCAGGTCGTGCGGAAGGGCTGCTGGGTGTGCATCAGCACGGGCGGCAGCAAAAACGGCAGGTAGACCAGCGCAAACCACGCCGGGCGCACCGGGCGGGTCAGCCGCTTTTCGGCCAGGTCCTGCGCCGTGGCCGCAAAGCAGCCCACAATGCCGCTGATGAGCAGGTTCTGCACCAGCACGACGCCGCCGGGCATCGGCACAAACATCAGTGACAGAATGAACGCGCCGCTGGTCAGAAAGTGCTGCCATGAGTTGGGCTGCAGCGTCCGCGCCAGATACAGCACGGCCAGGTCATCATTGCCCCAGATGCCGGGCCAGACGATGAGCAGGATGACCAGATTCACCGCCAGATACGGCAGCGTCCAGGCCACCCACCGCCGGGCAAATTTGTCCCCGGCGCGCAGCTTCTGCACCAGCGTCACCGCGCCGTGCACCAGCCCGAACGCCAGCACCAGAAACAGCGCCTTGTAGACAAAAAACGCCGGTGTGCGCCAGTCATAGCGGAAGAACAGCCTGTCCGTTCCCAGCGTCAGGGCGCACCACAGCACCGCAGCCGCCAGCTCTGCCGCCGTTCGCTTTTTTGCAGGTGTTTTCATTCTTACTCCTTCAGGTCAGCGCGTCAAAACCGGCCTTATTGGCGGGTGCCTCCGCCGCGCGGTACTCGTCCGGCGTGCCGAACGGCAGATGTAAATCACACGCAAAGCCCGCAATTCTTGCGCCCTGCGCGGCCAGCACATTGTAAATGCCGGAGACAAAAAATTCCTTGTACTCGCAGTTTTTCAGGTACTCGGCGCAGGCGGCGGCGTAGGTTTTCTTATCCCTGAAATAATACGCGCCGCAGATGGCATCATGGCTGACGACCTGCTTTTCCACCGTGTGGCAGACATTGCCGTCCGCGCCGTACTGCAGATAGCTGTACGCAGGGGAATCGCTCTCAAACGTCAGCAGTGCGCCCTCCGGGCCGTTTGCAAAGCCGCCCTTAGCGCAGAACTCGTTGAACGCCCTGCAAACAAACAGATGGTCGCAGTCGTTGAACAAAATCGGCTCACCGTCGGGCAGGCCCTCGCAGCCCTTCAGCGCCGTGACGGCCGCGCCCTCGGTCACTTCGGGCAGCGCCACAATGCGGGCCGCGGGCCAGTACGCCTTGATTTTTTCGTCGATGGCAAAGTCGCGGATATGCTCCTCGAGCACCACAAACGTGAGGTCCGCGCAGTCCACAAACTTTTCCACGCTGCGCGCCGCCCAGTAAAAGAACGGCTTTCCGTTAATTTCGATCAGCGGTTTCGGGCAGACAAAGCCGTTTTTAAAAAACCGGCTGCCCCTGCCGGCCATGGGGAGAATCAGGTGAAGTTTAGACATGATGTACCTCTTTTCAAAAAGCCTTTCCCTGCGGGGGAAGGTGGCGCGCAGCGCCGGATGAGGGGCGACCTGCCGCCATTGCCTGTGCAATTTTCCGCAGAAGAGTTGCTCCATTCACGCTGCCCTCATCAGTCGCCTGCGGCGACAGCTTTCCCCCGAAGGGGAAGCCTTTTTACTTTTCCAGTCCCGCCAGCATCCGCGTCTCGGCCTCAATGACTCTGCCCAGCCCCGTCTCAATATCGACCTGCGGCTGCCAGCCGTAGACCTCGCGGGCGTGGGTGTTGTCGCACTGGCTGAACTTGTTGACCTCGTGGTCCAGGATCTCCGGTTTGATGCCGTAGGCCCCGCCGTACAGCTCGGGGTACTTGGCCCAGTAATGGCTGCTCGGGCAGTATTTGGCCTCAATATTTTTGCCCATCAGGCGGTTGGCAATGGCGTACAGTTCGCGCACGGAATAGCTCTGGTTGCTGGACACGTTCACCGCGTCAAAGCCCTTCTGCGGGTGCTCGACGACGCGCAGCGCCAGCGCGATCAAATCATCCACGTAGATGTAATCGCGGCGCTGGTTGCCATCGGAGTGGAACTCCGGCGTGCGGTCATAGTACAGCTCGCGGATCATGTAGCCGACGAACGGCGGCTGCTTGCGCAGGCAGTCGATGTGCGGGCCGTAGACGTTGGCAAAGCGCAGGCAGGTCACCGTCATGCCGTAGGTGTCGGCAAAGCTCTGGGCAAAGCGCTCACCGCAGTATTTCGTGTTCGGGTAAATGAGCGTCGGCGGGTTGAACTTACCCTCCACCGTCGGGAACTCGGTCTCGTTCTCGTACATGGCGTTGGTGGATGCCTGCACGAGCTGTTTGATGCCGGTGCGGCGGCCTGCCTCCAGCAGGTTGACCAGACCCAGGGTGTTGACCTCAATGGCCTGCACGGGGTCGCTCTGGCAGTCCGGCAGCGGCGCAATGCCCGCAATGTTATACACAACATCGAACTTTTCCGCCTCGAACAGAGCCAGCATCCCGGCCTTGTCGCGGATGTCCATTCTGCGCACCTCTGCGCCAAAATCATGGTCGTCAAACTTCAGGTTGTCCGGATTGCCGTAGGAGAAGTTGTCAATGCCGACGACCTCGTCCCCGCGCTTCCACAGCGTATGCCACAGCTGGCCGCCGATAAACCCGGCAGCGCCCGTCACCAGAATCTTCATACCAAAGCCCTCCTTACAGGTTGGAAGCTACGACCTCGTAGCTGTAATCCTCAATGATTTTCTCGCGCCATTCGCGCTCCACAAAGGCCCGCGGCCCGGCCAGATACTTGCCGCAGAGCTTGAGCAGGCTGATGCCGAAGCTCGTCAGCTTGTTGTTGCTGACCTGGTCCTCCTCCCGCCAGCTGATGGGGAAGAACAGCACCCGCTGCTTCATCTGGCAGAGCGCCAGGATCATGCAGTCGTTAAAATACAGCGTATCCGGGAACTTTTTGTAGTACTCGTTTTTCAGCGGTTCCACGGCATACAGGTTCAGCCCGCTGCCCAGATCGGTGATTTTTTTGCGGGCCACTAAGCTAAAGAGCCAGTTGAAGCCGTAGTTGCCCCAGGTGCGCAGCGCACTGTAGCCGCCGGTCTTGCTGCCCTTCATAAAGCGGGAGCCAAGGCAGCAGTCGTATTTTTTGTAGGTGCCGTCGTTCAGAATCGGCAGCAGGTCCGCAATAGCGCCCTGGTCGTCGCCGTGCAGCACGACCAGATGCTCGTACCCGTGGGCCGCCGCGTAGCCGAACGCGACCTTGTGGCTGCCGCCCAGACCGTAGTTCTGGTCATTGCGCAGCAGGCGGACCGGCGCGTCGGGGTGGCGGGCCATCCAGTCCTGCACGGCGGCCTCGGTGCCGTCGGCAGAGCGGTTGTTTACGACGATGCACTCCCCCACCCACGGGGCAATGCGCTGATCCAACAGCTGCGAAAGCACCCGCGTGACCTGCTTTTCGCAGTTATAAGCAGGGATAAAAACCAGCAGTTTTTCCATGGAAAGCTCCTTTTCTGCACACAGTTCTACATAATAAAGATTATACAACACCGCGCCGCCAATCGCAAGAAAAAAAGCCCCCTCTTGGGAAAAGAGGAAGCAATTTTTGCGGGTCAGGACAGCCCAGACCTCCGCGGGCGGATTCCACACAATGCCGTCTGCCGCAAAAGGATTATTGTATCGGCATACACCTTTTCGTAGGGGCGGATTCCATATCCGCCCGTGCCCGCTCACGATGCCGCAAACCTGACCCTCTGTGTATCCAAATTCCGATACAGCACATACCCCGCCGGGCACACCGCGTCCGCCTTTTCCAACGCGCTCGTATCCACCGGCACGCCGTCCGCTGCCAGCACCCAGTCTGCCGCGTCCAAATCGGTATATGCCCTGCCCGGGTACTCCGGCCCGACAGCCTCGGCGGTCAGGTCCAGCACGCCGTCTGCCAGCGCACCGCTCTGCAAAAGCGTCTCATACTCGACGATATAGACATCCCGCGCAACATACGTTTCTATGAGCTGGCTGTCCCGCTGGCGCACGCCGTAGGGGATAAACAAGACTCTGCCGTCCAGCCCCGCCAGCGCGTCGTTCAGCGCCGATGCCTGCTGTGCAGTCCCGGCGGGGACCTCATACGTCCAGCGGTTGATGCGCCACTCGCCCGCGTAGCACAGCACGCAGAGCACCAGCGCCGCACCGGCCAGCACGCGGCGGCCCCTGCGGCGCACCAGCAGCACGCCCAGCACGGCCACGCCAACAGCAATCACTGCACGCCACACCGCCAGCCACGCCCCCTGCCCCAGCACAGGCAGGCGGTCCGTGCGGTCCGCCGCGAAGTCAAACCACTGCAAAAGGGTGTTGTCGCCCGCGCCCGCGCCGATGGCCCGGCAGGCGGCCACGAACAGCACGCACCAGGCTATCGTCAAAACCGCCAAGATCCGGCGGCGCGTTTTGGTCAGCTTTTCATCCAGCGTATCCAGCGTCACCGCCAGCAGCGGGATCAGCAGCGGCTCCAGATACCGCGTATGCTGCCGCGGCGACGGCGAGCCTAAATCCTCGCGCACCGTGATGGACCACGCAATGACCGCCACGCCGATGCCAAGGGACAGCAGCAAAAAGAGCGGCAGCTGGGTGCGGCGGGCATCGCTGCCCCTGCGCGGGCGGTGCAGCCCGCAGAGCGGCAGCAGCACCGGGAACACCCAGAACGCCAGCACGGCAAACAGCGCGTCGCACACCAGCGCAAACGGCAGAAAGCGCCACTGCTCCGCCGTCAGCCAGCCGGTCTGGTTGTAGGAGTTGCCCAGCCCGCGGAACAGCGTCGCCTTGGCCAGCAGAAAGCAGACCAGAAAGCTGCCCAGCAGCGCGGCATTGCAGGCCAGCTCCGCCCGCCACGACGCCTTGTCATGCCACCAGACCCACGCGCGCACAAGCACCCAGGCGATCAGATAATAGAGCGCGACCTCCTTGTTCAGATACAGCAGGTAGCAGAACGCCCCCGCCGCCGCGCACCAACCCACGCGGGCCTTCGGCTCTGCCAGCATCGCCCGCAGGAAAAAATACACCTGCCACAGCGACAGTGGCAGAAACACCGTCTCACTCATAAACGTACTCGCAGCGGACATCGTGGGCAGCACTGCCGTAACGCCGACGAGAAACGCCGTGCGGCGGCGGTTCATGCCCATGGCCCGTGCCAGCGCATAGGCCGGGAACACCGCACTTGCCATATATACGGCGTTCAGCCAGCCGATGGCCGTGATCTGCGCGGCGGTGGTTTTCAGCAGCAGCGCCGGCAGGATGCAGAGCGGGTATAGAATCTTCTGGTAGTCGCTGGGCATATTGCGCACCCGCAGTCCGCGCCCCTGCAAAAGGCTGCGCGCCACATCCAGATACCGCAGCTCGTCGCTGTAGACGGCCAGCTCCCGCGGGTAGCTGCTCAGCACCCCGTACACAACGGCGCACACCGCAAACAGCATCACGACCCACAGCCAGCCGTTTCTTTTTTTAGAAAGCATACACGCCCCCTTTTCTCTAAAAAGCCTTCCCCCGCGGGGGAAAGGTGGCGCGAAGCGCCGGATGAGGGCCGGCCTTCCGCCATTACCCGTGCAAGGGTTGCCCCCTTCACTCTGCCCTCATCAGTCGCCTGCGGCGACAGCTTCCCCCTCGGGGGGAAGCCTTTTTTCCTCACTTCAGCTCAATATAATACACCGGGCACCGTTCCCCGTCGGTCACAAGCTCGATTTTTTCCACGTCCAGCGTATCCTCGGCCAGGGCACGCAGCACGGCGGCGTCGTAATTGTAGCCGTACAGCAAAAATCCGTCGTACAGGTCCCGGCTCTCCACCGCCGCGCGCAGGCTGGCCTCGGTGCGCTCGAGGTCTTCCGGATGCAGGCGGCTGCGCCAATGCTCGTAGACCAGGCCGCCGTCGCGCAACGCCAGCGGCTGGCCATACAGCTCGCACATGCGCTCGTTCCACTGCAGCCTCTCGGTGTCGGCCAGCGCAGCCTTGCGCGGGGCGGCGTCCTCATACAGGTAGGCGTTGGGGTCGGTCCGGTGCGCCGCAAGGATCGGCACCAGTGCCAGCAGCAGCAGAGTCTCGTGCTGCGGGGCCAGCCTGGCCAGCACCACAGCCACAGCCAGCACCACAGCGGCGTAGATCACCACATAGTAGCGGTCCGCCTCAAACGGCGCGGCCTTATCGATCAGCGCCACGTACCCCGCCGACGCCAGCAGCAGCCCGGCGGCAAACAGGCCCTTGCCGCGCAGACGGCAGCCGCGCCGCCACAGCACCACCGCCGCGGCAGCCACAACCACGGCCCACAGCCATAGCCCGCCGAACTGGGCCGCCAGCAGCTGCACCACCGTGCCGATACTCCTGCCCCACTCCGCCAGCGCGGACAGGTCAAAGACGCTCGCAAACGCCTCTTTTCCGCGGGAGCCGGAGAAGATGTGGGCCTTCATCGTGGGGAAGGCCGCATACGCCGCAGCCAGCGCGGCAAACTCGGCGATCACATAGCCGCCCGCCGTCTTGAACCGCCGCGTAGCCAGCAGCCAGATGCCGAACAGCCCGCAGACGAAAAAGCAGAACACCAAAAAGAAATACTGCGTCAGCGCCCCGGCCATTGTGACCGCAAACAGACCCGGCCAGACCGCCCGCGGCGGCTTTTGCCCCGCCTGCAGCGCCTGCCACAAAACCACATGGCAGTACAAAAGCACGATGCCCTCCAGCATCATCAGGCTGTACATCCGGGTGAACACCGCCATGCCCTGCACGCCGACGCAGAGCAGCCAGCAGGCCGCCGCCGTCCACGCGGGCCAGAACCGCCCGATCAGCCGCTTCGCCGTGCAGTACAGCACCGCCGCGCCCGCCAGGATGCAGACAAAGTTCGGCAGCAGCCCCACCCACGGCAGACCCAGCTGCGGGAACAGCGACTCCGCCGTATAGATCAGGCAATAGTAGAGCGGCGGGTGGACATCGATCTTCTGGTTGTTCCACGGGATGGTATAGTCAAACGGGCGGCCCGGCGTCAGGGCCGCGCTGTAAAAGCTGCCGTCGTGCCAGCTGTCCATATAGCCGTCCTCCAGCGCGTAGAACCCGCCGGGATAGTTTGCCAGCTCATAGGTGTACAGCTCGTCCACATGGTAGCCCTGCTTGTGCGCCGCGTAGTAGAGCATCAGCGCCAGCCCCACGGCCAGCAGCGCCGCCACCGCCAGCATGCGCTTGGTTTTTGTGTTTTTCATGATTCCCGCTTTCCGTATCTGCCTGACCGTAGGGGCGCATTCTATATGCGTCCGCGCACCTCGCGCCGCCGCAAACCTCCCGGGCGGATATGGAATCCGCCCCTACGGGAATGCGCGCCCGTTCGTTTACACACCTGCATACCAAAAAGGCCTGCCTCAAAAGGCAGGCCCTTCGTTTGTTTTACTCCTGTGCGTTTTCTTCCTTGTCACGCACAAAACGCCACAGCTCACCGATGGTGAAATCCTCGCTCAGCTCACTCTCGTCGATCTCCTCGCCGATTGCCTCGCCCAGTGCCCACGCCAGCTCGATCATATCCTCATGGTCGGCGCCCAGGTCAGCCAGCGCTGTGCCGCGGCTCAAATCGCCCGTGTCGCAGCTGAACTGCTCTGCCAGCAGATCCTGCAATTCTTCAAAGGTCATTCCGTTTTCCCCCTCTCACTGGGAAGTTTTGTGTTCTTATCATACAAGCCCACAGCGGTTCCGTCAAGGGGCAAACCAGCAACAACCGCACAAATTTATTGCGCCTGATTTGTGGAATCTGCCGAAGGCCCCGCCGGTAACTGCGGCTGTGCGTTCAAAATGCGCATAAACTCCTCGCCGGAGATCGTCTCTTTTTCGTACAGATACTGGGCAATTTCGTCCAGCTTGCGCTTGTTGTCGGCCAACATCTGGTACGCTTTCTGGTGCTCGGCCTGCACGATCTCCACGACCTTGGCATCGACCTGAGCCGCCGTCTGCTCGCTGCAGGCCAGGCTCGCGTCGCCGCCCAGGTAGGCATTGTTCACAGTCTCCAGCGCGACCATATCGAAATCCTCGGTCATGCCGTAGCGGGTGACCAGTGCGCGGGCCAGCTTGGTGGCCTGCTCAATATCGTTCGACGCGCCCGTCGTGATGGAGTGGAAGATCAGCTCCTCCGCCGCACGTCCGCCGGTCAGCGTCGCGATTTTGTTCAGGATCTCCTCTTTCGTCATCAGCGTGTGGTCGCCGTCTTCCACCTGCATGGTGAAGCCCAGCGCACCGGACGTGCGCGGCACAATGGTAATTTTCTGCACGGGGGCGCTGTTCGTCTGCAAGGCCGCCACCAGCGCGTGGCCGACCTCATGGTAGGAGACGATGCACTTTTCCTTATTGTTGAGGATCTTGTTCTTCTTCTGCGCACCGGCCAGGATCGTGTCCACGGCCTCCTGCAGGTCGAACTGGGTCACGGCCTTGCGGTGATGGCGCACAGCGCAGAGTGCGGCCTCGTTCACGATGTTAGCCAGCTCGGCGCCGGACGCACCGGGCGTCATGCGGGCCACAACACCAAAGTCACAGTCGGGGCCGAGCTTGACTTTCTTAGCGTGCAGGCGCAGGATGCTCTCGCGGCCCTTCAGATCGGGCAGCTCGACGGGCACGCGGCGGTCAAATCGGCCCGGGCGGGTCAGCGCAGGATCCAGGGATTCCGGGCGGTTCGTCGCCGCCAAGATGACGACGCCCTTCGTGGCGTCAAAGCCGTCCATCTCGGTCAGCAGCTGGTTCAGCGTCTGCTCGCGCTCGTCGTTGCCGCCAAGGTTGGAGCCGCCGTCACGCTTTTTGCCGATGGTATCGATCTCATCAATAAAGACGATGCAGGGCGCTTTTTCACCCGCCTGCTTGAAC
>ERZ857521.3899-NODE-3899-length-11550-cov-4.223314_pt1 | contig 11550 bp, 17 predicted proteins | sample MGYA00519701_ERZ857521 | MGnify/ENA primary metagenome ERZ857521 (study PRJEB31778, sample SAMEA3449346) | human gut metagenome | biome: human gut; feature: human-associated habitat; material: faeces | place: United Kingdom | collected 2010/2012 ...
GGGAAAGTCGGGGCTTTGTCATAAAAAAAGAGGGTATGCATTTTGACACACCCTCCTTTTCGTATTTGAATCGGTCAACATTCACGGTTATAAATTGTTAAGGATAGAAATAGAAGGCTCCAACACTTGGATTTTGATTTCCTAATTAATATATTTGTGATATCAAAATAATATCACATAAATCTAATGGGTATGGAAACGAAGGAAATGAAATTCAGTGGCTTTAAAATGAATGGCTTTTTAGCTCTTTTCTTGTTCTTTTTTGTATGGGCTGGAATAACGGTATGGTGTTTTACTGTGGGAGAAACTCTCTTTTATATATTGGGAGGAGTGATGGTGCTATTGTGGATTATTTTAAACTGCGGCTATATGCAGTTGGAACCTAATGAAGCACGTGCCATGGTTTTCTTTGGCAAATATAAAGGCACATTCAAAGAAACGGGATTCTTTTGGGTAAATCCGTTCATGGATAAAAAGAAACTGTCACTTCGTGCGCGTAATCTGGATGTGGAGCCTATAAAGGTGAACGACAAGATAGGCAATCCCATTCTGATAGGGTTGGTATTGGTGTGGCGGCTGAAAGATACCTACAAAGCCATGTTTGAGATTGATGCACAGACTATGGCCAGCACGGGAGATGGTAAGTCGGCCAATGCGGTGAATGCAGTGGCCAGCCGCATGAATGCGTTTGAGAATTTTGTCAAGATACAGAGTGATGCGGCTTTGCGTCAGGTGGCCGGACAGTACGCCTATGATGACAATGAATCGAATGTAAATGAATTGACACTCCGTTCGGGAGGTGAGGAAATCAATGAGCAGCTGGAACAAAAGCTGAATGAGCGTCTGGCAATGGCCGGTATGGAAGTGGTGGAAGCTCGTATCAATTATCTGGCTTATGCACCGGAAATTGCTGCAGTCATGCTCCGGCGCCAGCAGGCTTCGGCCATTATCAGTGCCCGTGAGAAAATCGTGGAAGGAGCCGTTTCAATGGTCCACATGGCACTGGACAAATTGTCGAAAGAGGAGATTGTGGAACTGGACGAAGAAAAGAAAGCTGCCATGGTAAGCAATCTGCTTGTGGTGCTCTGTGCGGATGAGGCTGCCCAGCCGGTGTTGAATACTGGCACGCTGAACCATTAATCCGGGAATGACAGACGGTGATTCCGCTCTGTGCTTATGTGAGTAGAAATCTGGTTGTTTAATTTTAAGTGAGGAGGATATAGTGCCCAAGAAAGAAAATACGACCAAAAGCTTTGTACTGCGGGTAGACGCTGCCACGATGGAGGCCATAGAAAAGTGGGCAGCCGATGAATTCCGCAGTACCAATGGACAATTGCAGTGGATAATCAATGAAGCCTTGCGCAAAAGCGGGAGATTGAAGAAAAGTAACCGGAAGAAAGACGAAGGAGAAGAATCGGATGATTAATTTGGGATTTTACACAGGGAGCGGCCGCAATGTGCGCTATCAGCGGACAAGCTTCGACTATTTGCTGACAGGGATTGCTTTCCTGCCGGTGTTGGCGGGTTGGATATATATACTGTACCGAAGTGAACAGACAGGTGGACTGTTTTTTCAGGAAAACGGTGCGGCAGGCTTTGTGATGTTACTTTTATTTTTGGTGCTGGGCTGTAGCATGTTTGTGCCGGTCCGATACTATAGATTTGCCTTTCGGGTTACAGAGGCAAATGTGGGGCGGCAATATGTGTTGGCTATCCGGTTATGCCAATTTTGGAATGTGGCAATCGGTTGTCTGAATTTAGGGAAGTTGCTTGATGAGAGCTGGGCGGGTGCGATTTATTTGTCTGTATTTGGTTTGGTACTGATGGCCTTTACATTTGTGGCTTATTCTGTATTGGCTTATAAAATGCGTTGAGGTACAGATGAATATATTCCCCTTTCATAATATGCGGTGGTTTCTTGTACTTCTTGGTTGACTTCTGGGTTTAATTTGCACAATTAAACAACTGCTTGCAGCGATATGCCTAAAAACAAAAAAGCATCGACAATCATCAGATTATCAATGCTTTCTTCCAGTCGGGGTGACTGGAATCTATTATCTACTGTTTAGCTTCTTATCTATTTGATTATCAATAATATTATATAAAGAATTTGGGGACTATTTATACCGTTTTGTCCCGATATTGTCCCGGCTTACGGTATATAAAAATCCTGAGTACAAATGACTTGCAGATGCACTCAGGACTTAATTTTTTTTAATTCCTCCTCTAACTGAGATACTTTATCGCTAAGATATTTATTCTTTTCTCGCTCTTCATTCAACATTCGTATTAGCAAGGATACTTCCTCGCCATTGCCTTTATTTACTATGTCCCCATCGCCAGTTATTAGCCATATGAGATTGATGTGGGGATATGTGCGAGATATGTAACGCAGCATTTCAGGCGATATGTAGTCCTTCATTTGACGGATATACTCACGACTCATACCGCTGTCTTCTGATAACTTGTTGGCAGATAGCCCTAATTCAGCGCATATTTGCAGCATTCGTTCTTTTAGTTCACTATTAGTCTTATTATTTCCCATCTGTTATATACTGTTAATGCGATATATTTGTCGCATAAATCCTTTGATATGCGAAAAATACTACGCATATTTGCGTAACGAAAGTTTTCTGACGTGACGAAAATAGCAAAAAAAGAGTCTGTCAGGTATATTATTAACTAAAATCTTGATAAAATGGTATTTACTGACATCAAATCCCAACCGAATGAGCGGGCGCGCATTGTAAAACTGCTTATGGAAAAAACGCAGACATCTGAGTCTGTGGTGTACAGGTGGTTGTCCGGGCAGATCGTTCCGCCGCCAATCAAACAAAAAATTATCTCTGAAGTCTTAAATCGTCCCATTGAAGAATTATTCCCTAAGTTATGATTGATTTTGCAAATATCGAATTTTACAGCACCCCTGAAGGGGAAGTGATGGTTAAGCCGATGAATGGTCCTGTTAAAGTATTACAAGATACTGACCGAGAGCTCATTCAGTCTATGTTGCAATTGATTAATGACAGATATCCAGGGGCATTTGCGGCCTTATCTGAATTATATTCACGAAGCAGTATGAACCGTTCCTACTATGAGTTCATGATGGTTCACCGTTTCTGCAGATGTAATTTCGGTTCTTTTGACACGCTCCAGCTGGATATTGACTTGCGAGGAAATCTGCATATCGAACAGGTACCTTGTCCATTGCGTAACACTACTGACTGCAAGCTGTGTGGTGTAGTGTGTTCTCCAGTTCTCAACACAAGACTGACCACTCAAGAGCAGAATATCCTAGAGTTGATAGCTGCAGGGATGACTAACCAGCAGATAGCGGAAGAAATGAATATTTCCGTTTTTACCGTAATCCGTCATCGCAATAATATGAGAGCTCGACTGGGTGTAAGCAATACGGCAGAACTTATCGCATCTTACAAATCTATGAATAGTTAAACTTAAATTTTAATGATATGATTACAGAAGGCGACCCATTGGCCCCGAGAAAAGTGGACCTTGAAAAGAATCCTACCGGGACTGAACTTAAAATCGAGCGGCAGCGAGAAATTGAGAAGAATGGTAGGTATGTAGCGATACCTGGTGACAAAACTCATACCAGGATATTCGTTAAAAACGGGGAAGATGCTTCCCGTAAAATTTCCGCTTACCTCAAGAGAATTAAAGATAGACCTAATATGTGGAATTAATTATGAATTATGAGAAAGAAAAAATATTTATAGAATACATAACTAACTTGTATAGTACTGACAAAAGTTATGAGAGTATTGGTAAAATAATTAAGGGCGTAAAATCATTCCTTGAAAGTGATTATCAGGTAAACCGTAAAGGATATAGGGCATATATCAGAGAGAATGCTGTTGAATTATCTGATAAGCCATACGTTAAAGATGCTCTATGTGGGTTCCTTAATTATCTTGGTATTGGATACTCTCGTACACGAAAGGAGAAAACCGTTAAACCTTTGGAGAAGCTAAGCGATGTTTCCGATAAGAACATGAAACTGATGAACGATTTTATCTATTACCTTACACAGGATGAAGATTACTCTCAACACACTCTGGAAATATATTCTTTTTCAATTAAGAAATATTTCTCTTACGCCAACGAGGTTTCGGTTGACAATTACAAGCGTTTTGTGCGGATGCTGGAGGATGAGGGTTTGTCTCCCAGAACAATACGCCTGCGTATTACTGCACTTGAACGTTTCAGCAAATGGATGAAGAAGCCGATAGAGTTGAAGCGTCCAAAGCTCAAGAAAGAGTTGAATACGGAGAATGTTCCGACGGAAGCCGAATACAACCGGCTGCTTGAATATTTGAAAACTTGTCCTAATCGGGATAGGTACTTTTTCATCAAGATACTGGCTACAACCGGGGCGAGGGTAAGCGAGTTCTTTCAATTCAAATGGGAGGACATCCTTTCCGGCGAAGTCACTCTAAAAGGAAAGGGAAACAAGTACCGTAGGTTCTTTTTCAGCAGGAAGTTACAGGCAGAAGTAAAAGCATACGTGAAAGAGAGTCACAAGACAGGATATATCGCAATAGGTAAGTGCGGTAGGTTGACACAGCGAGGCTTGTGCCAGTCGATGAAAGACTGGGGCGATAAGTGCGGGATAGATAGATGCAAGATGCACCCTCATGCTTTTAGGCATTTTTTTGCAAAAATGTATTTGAAAAAAAACAATGACGTTGTGCAGCTTGCAGATATACTTGGTCATGGTAGTATTGATACAACAAGAATTTATCTACAAAAGAGTTATGACGAACAACAAAGAGAATTTAATCGCTCAGTTACGTGGTAGCGTAGCGAATTTGAAAGATATAACAGTTTTAGTAGAAGGCATAGATGTTTATGATGATACAGGTCATGTAGATACCGAATTTATTACAGATGCGCTTATTTGCGTCAATGAATTTATGTCAGTAAGTAACCTTGTAGTAAATACTATATCTACACTGATTGCTCCAAATGTTGTTGAAGATGAGAAGAAACAGGATGACTTGGGCAGTAAATGGAGCGTGGAGGAAATCCTCATGCATTGCACGCTTGAGGACAATGTTTTAAAACTTCCTCAAGTACACTTTAATAAGAAATCCTATGCTGAAGCAAAGAAATGGATTGAAGAAGCAGGTGGTAGCTGGCAAGGCGGTAAGGTACAGGGATTCACATTTTCATTCAATGCAGATCGTGTATTCTCTATTCTTCATGAAGGTAAGAGGTGCAATTTACAGCATGACTTCCAGTTTTTTGCAACACCTCCAGAAGTAGCGGACTGGCTGGTTATGTTGGCAGGTGGCGTTCATGAAGATGAAAAGGTTCTGGAACCCAGTGCTGGTACTGGTGCTATCATAGATGCGATTCATCGGAGCTGTCCGGACATAATTGTAGATTGCTATGAACTTATGCCGGAGAATAGGGAGATTCTATCGAAAAAGGATAATATACGTATTCTTGGAGATGACTTTACGAAGTGTGTTGTAACAAAGTATGATAAGATTATAGCAAATCCTCCATTCTGTAAAAACCAGGACATTCGGCATGTAAAGCGTATGTATGAATGCTTAAATCCTGGTGGTGTTCTGGCTGCAATAACTGGTCCTCACTGGGAGTTTTCCAGTGAGTCTGAATGTGAAAATTTCAGACAATGGCTAAAGGATAATGGAGGGTTTAAATACGAGATTGAAGCAGGCGCTTTCAAAGAAAGCGGTACTGGAACCAAGACTATAGCAGTGATACTAATGAAAGATGAGTAAAACTAAAATTTATTACCTGTTCCTTTTTGTGATGTATATCCTGCTGGGATAGGAGATGAGATTCCTGACTATAAACCAGTAAATAATATAGATTGATTATGTCATGTAAATACTTTTGAAGAATTCAAGAATTATAATAACATGGAAAAAATAATTTTTTACTGTCCTAAAAAAGTAACCGATAAATTAAAAAAGAGAATAGAAACAGGTTATCCCGATGATTGCTTGCGTATCGTAAAGATTGAGGATCATCCTAAATATAGTCACATATCTGTATTTACTGTAGAATATTACCATCCTAATGTTTTAATATGCCTTGGCGAGGATAAGATGCTTGCTAATATGGATATGATATAGAGTAAATCTTATATATATGAAAGAAGGAGATTTAGTTATGGTATCTGCCGAAGCCACAGGCTTTGGCAAGCCAATAGAAGCCGTTGTAGACAAGGTTGAGATGTTCCTAGGACAAACCCTTGTCACAGTAACTTTTACCCATCCCAACGCTTTATCCGGCCCCGGTGGTTGCTTTGTGGATGCACATATAACTTTAAAAGAAGATTGAATTATGACAAGAAAAAAAGATAGTGTAAAACTGAATAGATTGCACCTGGTTAAACGCCGTAGGATGCAGAAATACCACGCCCGTAAAATTATCAGGGCGTTTACCCCATATGCCGCTGATTGTTCCATCTGGTTAAAAATAACCCGGTTGTTTCTGAACAATCAGCTGCATGGCCGGGTCCGGTTGGAGTTCGTTACTAAGGAATAGTCCTTTTGGGACTAACCTTTAATTTTTTCCTTTGCAAAAAATAGTTAGAATATGAGCCAATATATAACAAAAGATAACACTGACAAAATCAAAAGAGCTGCAGAGGGCCATGTCTTGGAAGTCATTAGAGACTTCCAAGACATGGAGGAGCAAAAAGGCTACGATTACCGTGGTAAATGTCCGGTATGTGGAAAGAATACATTCAACTACAATTCTAAAAAAGAACTGTATGGGTGTTTTAACAAGTGTAACGTAGGAGGGCATGACGCCCTCACCTACCTGATGAAGGTACAGAACATGGCGTTCAACGATGCGCTATCGTATCTGGCTAAAAGGTTTGGCGTGGAGATTATTTCGTCCCCTGTTTCTGCTAAGCCCAAAATATCAAAACCCAAACAAGGTGCAAAAGAACTGAAGGGACTGGATGCTTCTTCTTATTGTGTTTCTATGCTGCAAGGGTCAGGGCTTACCGTGGACGACGTGGTGGCGCATGTCTTTGATTCTACAACCAATCATACTGTGACGTTATCCCATACCTTCAGCAAAGGAACAGTCAATTCCAAAGGTGATATTGACCTGAATGGCGATGATGTAATCATCAAATATTATGACCTAGAGGGGAAACCTGTTACTTATGAGCAGAAAGACGCTAAAGGTAAACCGACCGGCAAGATGCGCGAATACTTCCGTGTCCGTTGGCAGTACCCGGAGGAACACCTGGATAAGGAAGGCAAACCCTTCAAGTACCGTTCACCTTATGGGGGCGGTACTCCGATATACATTCCGGACAAAATTCGTCAGATGTATAACAAAGGTGAACACCTGCAGCGACTCTTCATCCAGGAAGGTGAGAAAAAGGCCGAGAAAGCGTGTAAGCATGGCATGTATTCGCTGGCTATATCCGGTATCCAAAACATTGCGTGTGGTGGCCGTCTTCCTGAAGACTTGATTCGGATTATCGAGAAGTGTCATGTACAGGAAGTGTTTTTTATTATGGACTCCGATTGGAATGACCTTTCGACCAACATACGCATCAATGACCAGGTAGAGAAGCGTCCTCGTAATTTCTACTATGCAGCGCGTAACTTCCGTGACTACATGGGTTCTCTCCGGAACAGGGAGCTGTATGTAGAAATCTATGTCGGCCATGTGCAGAAAAATGAACAAAACGAAAAGGGCATTGATGACCTTCTGGCTGGTTCTCTTCAGGGGAAAGAACAGGAGCTAATGGCCGACTTTGAAAAGTTGATCAACGAAAAAAGTTTGACCGGTCAATATCTTCAGCTTTATCGTATCTCAGCTTACACTGATCATAAGCTGTCTACGCTCTGGGGACTTGACTCAGTTAAACATTTTGCCGAAATGCACAAGGATGTGCTGTCACGTCTTCCGGAGTTCCGCTATGGCTCACACCGCTGGCGTATCAATGAATCCGGGCAGCTTGAGTCAGCCCAGGCAATTGAATCAGACGAAATGTTCTGGGAAGCGGTGGAGAAGTCCCGCCGCAACGGTGATACTTACACGGAATACGAGTTCCGTTATGTGCCTAGCCGTCGGTTCCTGCAGAACCGTGGCTTTGGCCGCTTCCGGCGATTGGATGGTTCTTTCCAGTTCATCCGGCTGGAGCAGCCATTTGTGCGCGTCATAGAGGCTTCAGAAGCCCGCGATTTCCTTTTCGAGTTTGCAGAAAACAACTGTTCTGAAGCTATCAACGAAATGCTGTCAAAGGGCGTGACACAGTATGTGGGACCGGATAAATTATCCCTGCTGCATTTCATTTATCCTGATTTTCTTCATCCAGTAGGTACCGAACAGATTTTCTATTTCCAGAAAAATTGTTGGCGTGTGACCCAGCATGAAGTGAAGGAGCTTGGTTACGAGTCAATCACACACCATGTGTGGGCAGAACAGCGGCGTGATTTCCCGGCTAAATACCTTGGCCGTCCACTGATTACCTTCACTGGGCATGATGACACGCTGGACTACACATTGTCTCCGGAGGGTAAGACCTGCCACTTCCTTCAGTTCCTGATCAATACCAGTAACTTCACCTGGCGTAAGAGGGAGGTGGAGATTGAACCCGAGGAATTGCTCGAAAACCGGAAACATCTGCTGGCCAAACTCTGTGCGATTGGTTATATGGCGATGGAGTACAAGGATGTGTCTGTGAACCGCGCGGTCATCGGTATGGACGGCAAGCAATCAGAGGTGGGAGAGTCGAACGGTCGTTCCGGTAAGTCGCTTATCGGCGTGCTGATGAAACATATTCTTCCTTCAGCTTACGTCAATGGGAAGCGGAAAGACTTATTGGAAGACCAGTTCGTCTGGAATGACGTGGTGGAGAATACCAAACTGGTATTCATTGATGACGTGCTGATGAACTTTAACTTTGAACGTCTATTCCCGAATCTTACAGGAGACTGGACGGTCAATTATAAGGGGGGCCGCCGTATCACATTCCCATACGAGACTTCTCCCAAAATATACATTGCCACTAACCATGCCATCCGGGGTGAGGGTGCTTCTTTTACTGATCGTCAATGGCTGTTGGGGTTCAGTGACTTTTATAACGACACCCATAAGCCGATTGATGATTTTGGGTGCAATTTCTTTACGGAATGGGATTTTGAACAGTGGAATTTGTGCTGGAATCTTGTGGCTAATTGCGTGCAGCTCTACCTTCAGTTTGGAGTCGTACAGGCACCGCAGGAGCGTTTGATTGAACGCCGGTTGCGTCAGGAGATCACGGAGGTATTCATTTCCTGGGCAGATGAATACTTCAGTGCAGATTCTCACTTGAATGTCCGGCTGGTTCGTAAGACACTGTATGATGAATACTGCAATTATGATCCGAACATGCGCAAGTTCTCTAATTCTCCTACTGAGTTCAAAAAAAGATTGCTGAAGTATTGCCAGTTCCGCGGCTACATCTTCAATCCGCAGAAACTGGACCCGCTGACCGGTAAGCCTTGCAAGTTTGACGCCCGTTCCGGAAACCCGATCCTGGACGATAAAGCAGGCGGTGTGGAATATTTTACCATCGGTACGCCTGAATACTATACATCTCCTGAATATGCGCAACAAAAGGCGGTTAATAATAACGATAGCAGAATTTCTTACTGATATGGAATGAGTAGTGATTTATCGAAATATAGATTAAATGATGACTCCGAGCTGGACGTGTACCGTAAAGATATCGTAAGATTCGTTCAGTTCCAGGAAGAGGTATATAATATGCTTGACGGTCTGGCCATAGGCGATACTATTAACGTCTGCGAAGTGGTTATGCCGGAAAGTATTGATGTCTTTATTAAAGTAGTCTGCCAGTATATTTACTATCATCAGCACGATGACATCAGTGTGGATAAAATTGAATTTTCAGCAGATTATCGGAAAATATACAGAAGACCAGGATACGTAAAACCCCATCATTTGAGTAGACATTTCTACTCTAGGTAGGGATACGACACCCCAATTTATTACACTATAAAGGTACGATTTTTTCAGCTAACTACCAAATAAATAGCAATTTATATGAGCAAAAAAAACAACAAAATAATGACTTGCATTAGCCCAGACAACACTCAGCGTACGAACATGGTTTGTGAGCTGGCCACGCGCTGCCGGTTGGCTACCATCAGGAGCGATGCCAGGAAGATTCTGAAGCATTCCGTATATGACATCGAACTCTCAGAGGCCTATTATGTGCTGGTAGATGACTTTAATTTCCGCGAAAGCCTATCCACGACCCAGCGGTTATACGAATTGGCCGCACGAGGCATTGCGGTGATCGTTGGCTGCCGGAGGCTCCCTCGCGAATTCGAATTCTTATGCGATACGTATTACCCAGAGCACTTGATGTAAACCATAGTCGAAGGATTTATCGAATACTATAGTCGAAGCATTTTTCTGGCGTACTGTGCGCACTCTGTGCGTGCGGTGCGCCATTTGTTTTCCCATGTACGGCTTTTCCCCTCTCACCTCTTTTTTAGATAGATTAAGAATTGGTGTGCATTTGTGCGAAAAAGCGGAATTCGGCATATAATAATATTCTTTTTTTTAATTTTTTTAAGGTTGTAAACATAACCTTATTTATTTTAGAAAAAAAAATCGTGCAATAGTGCGTAGTGAATTTTTATTCATTTAATTAATTGATATTCAAAATGTTTTGGATGCACTCTTTTTGCACGAATCCGCACTTTCCGTACTTTCTCACGAAAAATGCACGAAAGTACCAGTGCACTCGATTTTGTACGGGTTTTGTGCGAAAATAGTACTGTTTTTTTACATTGATAATCAAATAGATATGATTCAATAAGGCTATTTTTGCACTTAAGCACGAATTTTAGACTTATCTCTGAGAAAGGTGGGTAGATATGTATGGTTTTATGCGAGATATTTATCGCATAATGGCTATCTTTGCGAAAAGCATATAAATTATGGACAGACCTTTCGTTATTATTGATTTGGCACCGCATCTTCAGGACTTTCTATACCATGAGCTGAAGCAGAACCGACGTACGGGTGAGCTGATGGCGGATGGTTCACATGAGATAGGTCGCATGATCCAAGCAATGGTTACCATTACCGACAGACCGAGAAAGCAAGAGCTGGGGGAGAATCCTTTCCGGATAATTCTCCCAGTGCAGGAATGGAACCATGCTATATTTAGTGAGAATTTTGTTTACATTCCAGAATGGAAGCAGAAGCAGCTAAGATTATTCATCGAAGCCCAGTTCAGGCTTCGTATAAAGGAATATTTCTTTGTCGGTTATTCGAAGGGGTATAAGCAGGATAAGATTATACAAGCTTTCCTTCACAGCTATAATATCAAGAGAAATGCGATTAATTATGATACGGTAAAAAAGTATGATTATCGTAATCGTCGTCGCATAACTACTGAGATTGCCAATGAACTTCAGTTAAGCCTTTTCCCTTAATATTATTTCACATATGGTGGGTTCTATCAATTCCATTTTTTATTTCTTGCATAAGGCAGCAGAACCC
>ERZ857521.3900-NODE-3900-length-11542-cov-4.211805_pt1 | contig 11542 bp, 6 predicted proteins | sample MGYA00519701_ERZ857521 | MGnify/ENA primary metagenome ERZ857521 (study PRJEB31778, sample SAMEA3449346) | human gut metagenome | biome: human gut; feature: human-associated habitat; material: faeces | place: United Kingdom | collected 2010/2012 ...
TCTTTCTCCGGGCGGGCAAGACCGGGAACCATTACACCGTTTACGCGGATAGAAGCAACGATTTCCTGCATCTTCGCATCGTCCCGTACCTTAAAGGGGTGCGGACGGAATGTGTGAAACGGATGAACCTCGGAAAGTTTCAGATAAACCAGCTTGCCTTCCTCAACCGGGCGGGGCGGTGTGGTCGGCTCGGGAGCCGTCTGTTCCGCAGTAGCAGTTTCCTTCGGTGCCGTATCCTGTGCGGGCTTAATGGGCTCCTTGGCATCCGGGGCCTTTCCGTCACTTCGGGACACTTTGTCTCGTTTGGACGGCTTGGGCTTGTCAGGGGCCGCCTTATCCGCCTTGGGTGGGCGGCCCTTGCGGGCCCCAGCCGATTTCTCCGCTTTCTGATTTTCAGTCGCAGCCTTTTCCGCTTTCGGCGGACGGCCACGGCGCGGCTTTTTCGGTTCCTCCGTATTGGCGGGCTGCGGTGTTTCTCCGGGGGCTGCCGCCTCTGGCGTTTCGGGGGTTTCCGCCTTTTCGACTTCGGCGCGGGCGTTCTGCCTCTTTTCCGCCATAAGTTCATTGATTTTGTCAAAGGACACAACCACATCGCCGGACTCAGGTATGGCAGGCCCGGTCTGTTCCTGCTGGGGCTCAGACGCTGCGGCCTGTTCGGGTGTGGTGATAGGCTCGGCGGCCTCCGGGGAAATATTCTCCGCAGGGCCAGTATTCAATTTTTCATCGGCCATTTACGATCCTCCTTTTCGTTAAAGTTGCACAAATTTGAACGCTAAAATTTTGTAGTTATTTTTGTGCCTCCTTTCCGTCTATCCACGCAAAAAAGCCGCCCGTTTTTCATGCCGGACGGCTTTTTGCGTAATGTGATAGATCAAATATTATTTTTTCTGGTTTGTAGGCTCCGAAAAGCCTTGTATTTACAGTGTTCCTAATAGGAAGTAATCATATGGTGTATCTATTACAAATCCACCCTTTTTCAGTTTCGTAAAGAGTAATACATTTTCATTGTTTTCCAGCTTATGAGCAAACTTTGACTCACCTTCACTATCAAGCTTGTAATATTCATTCATCGCAGAACTTCTGTCAGATTTTGCTTTGAACACTCTCCATTCCTGCTCAAAATCTGATTCTGTAATTGTATCCAGCTCAAAAATATTTCGCTCATCTAATTCATATCCATTTATCACTTCATAAGAAGTAATATTAGAAGCTTTTGTATCATTAAGAATTCCTTTGATTAACTGTGTCACCTCATCCAGAATATCCTGATTATTAAGTAACTCACGTTTGGTAACTCCTTGCAAAATCTTGAAAATAGCAAGTCTAGGTAACATCGTATGATACATTATGAAGTTTGCAATTTCAAAATCAGATTTTGGATCAGAACTGATTTCCACTTCCAGTTCCTTATCACCATAAGTTAATTCTTCCATTATAAACATCTGAGATGTGTTAAATTTAGCTCTACCCGTTTCAACCTTGTATTCATTCTTTGCTTTCTTAAATAACAATGACTGATTAATCTGAAAAATGCAGTCGTCTATAAACTTATCCTTGTCAATCTTGAATCTGTAAATAGAACGCTGCATAAGGTTCTTGCGAAGTCCAAGATATATCTTTTCAAACTCGCCTTGCGTCACATAGGCTCTAACCCCATTATCATATGGAGCATTATCACCATTTGTAATCTCAATCTTTCTGGTACCTTTCTGAATCATCAATTCCTTGAACTGTTGCTTAATCAGTTGCGCATGCTCATTTAAGGCATCATCTACAAACACCATATTATCCAGAGTTTTTGTTATCTGTTGTGACGAACCTTTCAGCACATTATCAGTATTCATTACTCCGGCTGAAACTAATTCTTCTTTAAAAGTATCCACCAGTTTAGGACTGATTTTTTCTTCTGGAACTCCTGCTGACTTTAATGTTTCAATCAGGATATCAGCAGTAACCTCATCCTTGACAAAATGCATATTGTCATTGAAATCCTTCTGGAGTGCCGATGCAAAATGGTCATAATAATCATTTGCGATTACAGTAAGTTCATTAATTCTATGGTCAATACAACGATTACCTGTGTTGTCAACCGGCAATCTTAATCCTCGCCCAATCTCCTGTTTCTTAGCAATATCAGAACCACCAGCTTTTAAAGTACAAAGTGTAAACACATTTGGGTTATCCCAGCCTTCTCTCAATGCAGAATGTGAAAAGATAAATGCAAGAGGCTCTTCAAAAGAAATCAGTTCATCCTTCTTTTCGAGAATAAGACTGATACCTCTATCAATATCCTCTTGTGACTTTGCTTTGAGTTTCACATCACTATCGTCTACAGATGAATCCCAACCTTCAACATCTACCGCATTATTCTTCTTGTCTCTGGCAAAATACCCCTCTCTGACAGCCTGTACATTCATGTAGTCTGGGAAATACTCTTTATTCATCTCCAGCTCATGTGTATGAGCCGTTACATACTTTTTGTACTCTTCATCAAAAATACGCAGATATTCGCCTCTTCCATCAGGAGCTGAATCATCACGCACCTTATCTACTGCATCAATAAAGAATAATGTCAAAGCCTTGATTTTTCTACCTGAACGAATGATATTGAGCTGTTTGGTAAAATGGTTCTGTATCGCCAATCTTATTTGAATTCGCACAGCCTCATTCTTTTCTATCTCATGATTACTGTGTCCAAGTTCCAAACCAAAAAATCCTTCCTTAGTAGCAACCGACAATGGCTTTAATTTATGAGGTTCCTCAGCAATGCGATAATCCTTATACTGAGATAATCCACCAGATAATTCTTCCAATGATGCTCCGCCACCTACATTGAAAGACTTAAATCTGATTGTTCCCCCTTGATCTTGTGAGAATATCTCAATCTTTGCTTTCAAATCAGAAGTAAATGCCAGATATCTGACATATGGATAATCCTTTGGAATCACACCATAGACTGTCTTAACAACAATCTTTTTAACTAAATCCTTCTGATATGCTGCATAGGAATCTAGCTTATAAATCTGATTATATAACTGCTTGTGTGTAGCAGAATAACGCAAAGTAAAAAGCGGCTTTAGTTCTTCAATAGCAACTAATGATTTTGACTTTTTCTTTGCAGTCCCTTCAATTTTTTGTGGCTCGTTTATAATTACAATTGGCTTGATATATTTGATATTTTCCCAGAGGTTCTGACCATACTCATCTTCCTTACGAATTTTATTGGTATCCTTATTGAAAGCCTGAATATTCAAAACACAGATACTTAAATCATTACTCTCTACCAGCTTTGAACTAATCTGTTTTGGATTATTACTATCATAGATAAAGCTATGCTTGCCAATATCAATATTATAAAGCCTCTTAAAATGATCAGCTAACTGCTCCATCGATTTCTCTACCCCCTTACGGATAGCAATAGATGGAACTACTATCATGAACTTACGAAATCCATATTCCTGATATAACTCAAGAATTGTACGAAGATACACATAGGTCTTACCAGTACCAGTCTCCATTTCAATTGTGAAGTTATTCCCCTCAGCCAAAACATTATCAGCAAATAAATCATTGGATAGCTGTACTTTACGCAGATTCTCCAGTAATCTGCTTCCTACCACAATGTCATTATTCCTAATAGGATTACCTTGTGTAACATCATGTATTCTATTATATCTATAAACTCCATCTACATGTCGTGACAAACCTCTGAACAATTCCACAGTAGAATGAATCGCCTGCATCTGATAATCAAGGTCATCCTCAAATTGGAATGTAATACGTTTAGACATCTGATTCTCCTCCAGTCGCATCTTCCGTTTCTTTCTGCTGCAAATAGAAAATTGCTTTCTGTGTTTCTATTTCTTCTCGCAGTTCATCTTCTGTAGGAAGATATAATTTGTATTTGCTCGCAAATAACTGCTCATTCCCATGCAAGATAGAATATCTGGCAATATCTTCATCCGTTTCTGAACATAAAACAATTCCCAACGTTGGATTATCATCAGGGGATTTCTTCAATTCATCATACATCCGAATATACATATCCATCTGCCCTACATCTTGATGCGTAATCCTCTCTGTCTTTAAATCAATTAACACAAAGCATTTTAGAATATAATTGTAAAAAACCAAATCAATAAAATAATCCTGCTTTTCTGTATGAATATGCTGTTGTCTTGCTACAAAGGCATACCCCTTTCCCATCTCCATAAGGAATTTCTGTAAATTTGTTATAATACTCGCTTCCAGTTTTGTTTCATTAAAAGATGTATCTGGCGTTAAGCCCAAAAACTCCACTACTAAAGGATTTTTTATAAACTCAAGCTTATCATTCTGATATGAGGATGTTTTTTCTTTCATTTCAGACTCTATAACTTTCTTATCCTGTGATTGAAGCATACGATAATAATATTGGGTATCAATATTTCTCTGCAAAGTGCGAACACTCCATGTCTGCTCATAAGCTTCTTTCTCATACCATTTGCGAGCTGTTTCATCATGGACTTGAAGTAGAATTCTATAATGTGTCCATGTCAATTGTATAGCAAATTTTCCACTCGGTGAGTGGAAAATTTCTGGGAAACATTTATAGAATCTATAAAAGTTATATAAATTCGTTTTTGTATAGCCCCTTCCATACTTTTGGGTTAGTTCCTTTGATAATTTCTTTATAACTTCTGCACCGTATTCAGCTCGTTCTTCCCCAGCTAACTCTTCCTCCGCTATTCTATATCCAATCAGCCAATTTCGTTGTGACAGTATCGTATTCACTGAACGATATGCCTCTTTTTGAGATACTTCTATAATATTTTGAACATCCTTTAGTATATTGTCTGTTTTTTGAAAATTATCCATAATAGCATTATTTGCACTATTCATAACTTCATTCACCTGCCATTCCTCCTTAAGGCAGATTATGTATCTCTGCCATATTTTCTATATAAATTCCACTGTATATGTAGGTTTGCTAGTTCCTGCATTTTTTTCAATTAGAGCTTTCAATCTTCTGAATGTCTCATCTTTTAAAGAAATATCATCTTTAAATGCCGAATCTCTGAAAATAAATTTAAGTGGCAAAGGTTCAAGCTTCGCAAGCTTTGAGACCACATCCTCTGTGATTGTTGTTTCCAAGCATACCAAATAACTGCTTGCATAAAGGTATGTACGATTGCCAATATCAGATAAATGTTCTAATGTTTCTGAAAGCGCAACATCACGCTGACGGAGCATCAATTCATATACAATATCTATGTCATTTGCACCTGGCATAAAGTCAACAAGATCTGGTGTATACTCAAGCTGATTTACATTGACCTGTCCCATATCCATGATGGAATTCCACTTTATATTGGTATCGGCAGTTCTAAATACTTTAAATCCAATATCGATATCTGCATCTGGATGCTCTGATTTTATTTTCTCTCCGGCTCTGTGAATGCGTTTTTTCCCGATATCAGTAATATTGTTATCCTCTTCATTTGTTTGAATTAAAATAAATTTTCTATTTGCAGCATCTTGAATGTTTGCCATAAATAAAGATTGAGCGGTTGTACCTGAACCAGAAAAAAAGTCTAAAACAATATCATCCTTTTTTGTTGCCAATGTAATAGCTCTCATGATTGTTCCAACAGGTTTTGGTCTCAAAAAATCCTCTTTGACAAAACCAAGTTCTGTAAACTGTTCTGTCCCTCTTTCGCTATTAACATCTTTAAAAGTCCACGCACTAGTTGCCTTTACTCTATCATCTTCAGACAAATAATCTTTTTCCATGACCGTCCATCTTTTTTTGACTGCCATATAATTAGGAACTAAAAATCCCAATCTTTTTAAAGCTGTATCAATTCCAACTCTCCATCTACCATCACTCTCATCATCTTTCTTTGGTTTAATTTGTATGTAACCACTTGGAATGGTATCATCAAATGTGGGGTAAAAATCATTTGTATTCTTATTATACAAAAAGTAATAAAACATATTAGGTCTGTCTTCTCTCTTATCACTATCACCTGTTTTTCTTAAATCAATATATCTAAATCTTCCCAATTCATCTTCTTTATTGTATCTTTTTAACACTTTCTCTTCAGGTTCAAATCCATACAATATGGTATCACTTTTTTGATAAACTACTAAATATTCATGTGCAGTGGCTATATTTTTTTCATCTGAACGTCCTTTAGGATTATTCACATTTGCAATACATCCGACTCTATTGTTTTGTCCAAAAATCTCATCACATATCTTTAACAAATTGTCTATTTCATGATTATCAATGCTTATAAATACAACTCCATTGTCACACAGTAAGTCTTTTGAAAGTAACAATCGTGGATACACAAGGTTAAGCCAATTTGCATGAAATCGATTGTCAGAATTCTTATTTATATAAAATCGTTCGCCATTCTCCTGTATTGCTCCTTCAGCCATATCAGATGCCTCTTTAGTCATTGAAAATTTATCATTATACAATAAATCACTTCCCGTATTATATGGCGGGTCTATATAAATCATCTTGATGGCACCATAATAATTCTGTCTAAGCAATTTTAACACTTCCAGATTATCTCCCTCAATGTAGAGATTTTCTGTAGTATCTGCATCCTTACTATCCTCTGGAATAAACTTCAATGTTCTTCCTACGATATCTTCCTGAGCAATTTTCTTCGCATTCTTTTTTCCTGCCCATGTAAGCTCATATTTTTCATTATTTACTTCATTGAATTGCCCCAATTCTTCTCTCAAGGCTTCAAAATCCACCTCGCCATCCTTTACCACAGCCGGAAATAATTGAGCCAATTTTCTAACCTGATCATTTACAATATTGTTAATATTCTGATTTACTTTCTTGTATTCCATAGTGTCCTCCAATTTTTCATTTTCAGCACTATGACTCTGGCAACTCCAGCAAAATCAGTAATTACAATATTACAAAAATTCTACTGTATATGTCATCTTATGCATTCCGTGATTTTTCTCAATCAATGCTTTTAATCGTCTAAATGTCTCATCTTTTAATGCTATATCATCCCGGAATGCCGAGTCTCTGAAAATGAATTTAATCGGCAAAGGATCTAACTCTGCCAATTTATCTATTAATTCATTTGTAACTTTTGTTTCAAGGCAGACCAAGTAACTATCCGCATAAAGGTAAGTACGTTTGTACCCCCCCCACCGAAAATTTGTTCGATTTTTGATGATAATGGTACACTATTTTGTCTAAGCATCAGTTCATACACAATATCCACATCCTTTGCTCCTGGCATAAAATCAATTGTATCTGGCGATGTTTCCATCTGGTTAATATCTATCTGTCCCATATCCATGAGTGAATTCCATTTAATATTTGTGTCAGCGGTTCTAAATACTTTAAAGCCTATATCAATATTTGCATCAGGATATTCTTGCATAACATTCTCTCCTGCTTTTATAAGACGTTTTTTTCCAATATCACATATAGTTTTATAACCGGCGCTAAATGCCTGACTATCTGTTTTTGTTTGTTCAGGTAACTGTACTAAAACAAATTTACGATGTCCTTCATCTTCTGCATTAAGTTTCATCACCGCATGTGCTGTCGTTGCACTCCCTGAGAAAAAATCTAATACAATATCATCTTTTTCTGTTCCGTGATAAATCAACCTTTTAATAACCTCAACTGGCTTAACTGTTTCAAATCCATGTACACCTATTAAATTCGTCAGTTCTTTTTTAGCGCTTTCTGTCGTTCCCAAATTTTTACCAAAAAATCCCCAAAATGGTTCCGTTGTCTCAGAGCGCTCATATTCAGGTCGCATTTTAATTATTACTTTATTATCCCTTATAAATAGATCTCCATTTTCTTTATATTTTTCAACCTGTGCTTGTCCTATCTGCCATTGTTTTCCTTCAGGCAGCGAAACGCTAGAAACACCATCAGAAATATCAAATATCATAGTATCCCTACCTCTTATTCCATTTGCATTCATTACCTCCAATGCATGTTCTCTATAGTTTCCTTTTGAATCTGACAAATCATACTTCTTTTCTCCAACCTTTATCAAGTTAAATCGTCTTTTTTCTGCTTTTGAATAGACAAATATCATCTCTGCTTTAGGTTGTAATTTGTTAAAAGATGTCAATGTATTTTGTGATTTCGTCTTTGACTCCCAATAGATTTCTCCCACAAATCTGTTAGATCCAAAAATTTCTTCCATTATTTGTCTTAAATCAAAGTTTTCATTGTAATCTATACTAATAAAAATAACCCCATCATCCGTCAACAAATCAAACGCAACTTTCAGCCTTGCATACATATTGCTTAACCAATGTGCATGATACCTATTTCCTGATTTTGCATTAACCACATATCTTTCACCTGATTCATTAATCAATCCCTCTTCTAAATCACTTTGCTTCTGAGAAATTGAAAACGAATCCTTGTACACATAATCATCTCCTGTGTTATATGGCGGATCAATATAAATCATCTTAATAGCACCATAATAATTCTGTCTAAGTAACTTCAACACTTCCAGATTATCTCCCTCAATATAAAGATTCCCTGTTGTATCAACCTCCTTACTATCCTCTGGAATAAATTTTAGTGTTCTTCCAATAACATCTTCCAGAGCAATCTTTTTCGCATTCTTTTTTCCTGCCCATGTAAGCTCATACTTTTCACTTCCAACTTCCTTGAACTGCCCCAATTCTTCTTTTAATGCTTCAAAATCCACTTCTCCATCCTTTACTGCGGATGGAAATAACTGAGCAAGTTTCTTTATATTATCTCCAACGATATCATTTATCTGCTGTGGCACCTTGTTATCCATAGCCTGTTTCCTCCTAACTGTCTGCTGTAATCACATTTTTCTTATTTATTTTTATTAAAAAATGTATGAAACTTCCTGTTAAATACAATAAAAAATCTAATTCATTCTCATCTACAGAGTCATCATGCTTGGCGTGCAAATTATTATACTTTGCATAACAATCAATTAACTTAAAAAACATGTTTGATACCTCTGGAGAGAGATTTTTATCCTTTAAATATACACCTAAATCTTTTGTCTGATTTTCTAATGATTTATTATTACCTAAAAATTGTTTCAAAAATAATTCTAAAGTTAATCGTAAGGCGTCAACTACTTGTCTATCATATTTTCCCTTAAGCATATCGTTTAACGCTTGACGATATTGTTTCTGTGCCTTTTCATATACACTTAGCCAATTTATCACATCTACAACCATTGGTTTATCAAAAAACGCTTCACTATAAGGGAAAAACTTATATTCATCTCCATCTATACATATAACTGCATTTACTCCAGATAATTTTAGAGCAATTGCAACCTTTTGAACAAATGCATATTGCCTTGAGCAATCATCTGTTCTAGGGATACTATTAGCAACAAATTCTAAAATTTGAAACCATATATATAATATATACTTGTCTTTTTCAATTTTAACTGTCCCCAATGCCTGATGTAATAACGAACCATCAAACACTCGTTCCTTAACGCCAGTATATGGATAACCTAAAAGTTCAAATATCTTTCTCGTATAAAACTGCAAATCAAATTCATCATATATATTGCTTGCAATTGCTGCAATTGTCCTATTTTTAAATGCTATCAAATCTTCTTTAGGTCTTGTATATCCAAATCTGAATGCGTATTGTTCTTTTATCTTAAGAATATCTGCATAACCATCATCTATTTCTACTGGCTTAATGCTATTTTCCAAGAATATTCCTCCTATATTTCTTCACTATTAAGTTCCTGTATCTCTGTCTTAATCTCTTTATTGATTTTCATTCGCTCGGCATTAGTAACTGCCGTTTTTAATTTACCCTTGGATGTTACCAACTCTACATATTTCTGACATATTCTGGCAGTCCTGCCGGAATCATACCAAGCATTACCATCAAGCAGTTTATCTGTATGAATGTATGCCCTCTCATTAACAATCATATAAGCCTTATAGAACCATTCCTTATAAAGCTGTACCTTGTCATTCTTATTCTTTAATGTGGCATAATTCATATATGCCATAAGCCTATCCCTGTTACTGTCAGGAATACCAAGCATATACTTATCTGTAAGCAAAGTCTGTTCCACTACTATCTGTGTCTCATCAGTCTGGTTGAGTCGCTTTACCGCCATTGAATATACTTCATCCTTGGTGTCATGCATATGAAGCACACATAAAGGTTTGATAAGGTTCTGATAAGTGGCTGCGAGAAAATTTGCCTCCTTGATATTTGCCACTTCTATGTCATAAAACTGTATGACCTGACATCGATACTCTTCATTGTTTACTGACGGAATCTCCTCTCCAGCAATCTGATACCCAAGCCTTACAAACTTAACAGCATCTTTTATTCTCTTTTTTTCATTAGGCTTTAAATCCGTTGGAATGAAGTCTTTTAAAACCACATTGACATCTACCCTGTATGTATCTGGCAAATCAAACATACAATATCGCCTCCAATACTCATGCCTTTTACTCAACTACCAAGAATGAAATCAATTCAAAATCATCGGCAGTTTCGTCAGCAAATGCATTGTTGAATCCACCAAAGTCAAACATAAGCTGAGTAGCTTTTGACTCTTCCTCGCCCTTGATTGATTTTATTGCTTTATTCAGTAGGTCTGAATAGAACTGCATATCCCTGGCGTTATCTGTGCGTACAAAGAATTTCTGGAATAGTTCCATGACAGGTTTGCTCTTGCCATAGCATAGCTTACGGAACTGTTTTACCACTTCCCTAGCCTGTCCATTTCCAAAGAATACCTCTCCATTGTTTTTCATATATATGAGATAATATGGATACAAAGAGCTGTCAGATTTAGGCTTGTTGGCATCATTACGATGCTTGAAGCAGAACAATACCCCAGCATTATCTCCATCAGTTACGGAATACACACCTTTTGGAACTTTCTTGATCTCTGGCACATTTTGAATGTATTCCGACAACTCATTCAAATACTCATTCATATTCAAATCAGTAAGAGAAATATTGTCGTTTGCGTCCTCTATATCAATAACTTCATCCTTTAATCTTTCAAGCTGACGCTTTCTGAAATTAAAATCATTCATTTCAGGAGTAAGCACATCTTCATCACCAGTAGATACCAAATTCAATGTGGTCATCTTGCCTTTTACTCGTGCCTCTAATCCAAGATACTCGTTCAACTCCATATTAGGAAAGAAGTTTATCATCTGAATATTGGTATTTTTACTTCCTATACGATCAATACGACCAAATCTCTGGATCAAAGATACTGGATTCCATTGGATATCAAAGTTAATTACCGTATCGCAATCCTGCAGGTTCTGACCTTCGGAAATACAATCTGTACCAATCAATAAATCAATTTGTTCTTCTGCTGGGATCATTTTTTTCATCTTCGATACAGGCGAGAATGCACATAGTACTGAATTGAAATCACTATCAACATTCCTGTTATTCGTAACAACTCTCTTGCCAGTAACACATGCTGAGTATACTCCTAAAGTCTTCATATGCTCTGAAAGACTGTTGTACAAATAATCTGCTGTATCT
>ERZ857521.3907-NODE-3907-length-11530-cov-4.786231_pt1 | contig 11530 bp, 9 predicted proteins | sample MGYA00519701_ERZ857521 | MGnify/ENA primary metagenome ERZ857521 (study PRJEB31778, sample SAMEA3449346) | human gut metagenome | biome: human gut; feature: human-associated habitat; material: faeces | place: United Kingdom | collected 2010/2012 ...
ACTTAGCCCGAATTCCGAAAATAACGCAGCAGTTTGCAATTATGACACACCGTCCGTCCAACTTCCGACTATTCCATCAATAACGTGCTCCGCTCGGCGGCTATAGCTGAGCTGACGGGAGAGGATTTGCGTGTGCAATAATCAAACTCCGTTGATTTTTCGCCACTATACGAGTGCCAGACCAGTTTCAGTTTTACGGTTTTCCCTTGCGTGTCCGGAAGGCTGTCCAGGTTGAATGCGACTAATCCATCAGCCATAGGCCCGCCCGTATTGCCGAACGCATTGTGGCGGAATTCCACTTCGTAGGGATTCTCCGGATTCTGGTTCAGCAAAAGATTAACGAAATGCTTCGCTCCGGAGCTTCCCACCTCCGTACGGAAGCGTAACGTCAGATAGCCGTCCTCGGCGATGGTCACCCAGTCGTTTACCATCTCTACCGGATCGGTTCCATAGACCGAATCATTCTTCAGACCCAAATCAGGAGCGGGTTGCTTGGTCAGGATACTATCTATCCAGTTCACCTGCACGGCATGCGTATAGCCCTCGCTCGGACGGTCTACAAACTCGAAGTTGGTCAAGGCACGCACCTCTTTCTTCCCGAAAGGTGAGGCGTTGAGGTTGACCGGAAGCAGGGTTGTCGTATCATCCAATTGCAGATAAAAGGAATCGTTTTCCGTTGTTTTTACGGTAACAATAGCATTCGGTACACTCATATAATAGTAATTATTGTCATCATCATCCAGGCAGGACTGAGAACCCAACGCGACGAGCAAAGCCATCGCTGACATGTACCATTTCTTCATACGTTTTTTCATATTGTTCGTTTTTTATTTTACATTAAGACTACATACACTATGAAGCAATTCGAGGGGAAAATGCTGCATGACCGGGAGGAAAAAAGTGGAAGTACCCGACCGAAAAATCGTCTAACGGATGTGCAACTTTCGTCTAACAGCTGTGTACGTTGCTTCTAACGGCTGTTAGACGAAAAGTACACAGCTGTTAGACGATTTTTTTATCGGCTTCTTTTGGGAAAAAGATAGGATATGGGGATGAAAAAAACGATATTTTGTGTATCTTCGCAAGAAAAAGCAGGATTTGGCGTTATATATAAAAACTCAGATAGTATGAAGAAAGACAGAGTACTTTGGGCAGACGATGAAATCGATTTGTTGAAACCGCATATTCTTTTCTTGCAGGAGAAAGGGTACGAGGTCGTTCCGGTAATCAGTGGGCAGGATGCCATCGATTGTTGTCGGGAGGAGAGTTTTGACATTATCTTTTTGGATGAGAATATGCCTGGACTTACCGGCCTGGAGACCTTGTCGCACATCAAGGAGATCGCGCCGAACGTGCCGGTGGTCATGGTGACCAAGAGTGAGGAGGAAAGCATCATGAACCAGGCCATCGGGAACAAGATAGCCGATTACCTGATCAAGCCGGTCAATCCCCACCAGCTTCTTCTTTCCATCAAGAAGAATGTCCATAAGAATGTCATCATCTCGCAAACCACCACCGAGAGCTACCAGCAGGAGTTCGGGCGGATCGGCATGCAGATCAATGACTCGCTGACCACCCGCGACTGGATGGAGGTGTACAAGAAACTTATCTATTGGGAACTGGAACTGGAGAGTAGTCAGGTGCCCATGACCGATATGCTCCTGATGCAAAAAGAGGAGGCAAACAATGCCTTCGGGAAATTTGTCCGGAAGAATTACGAGAGCTGGATAAACAATTCGGCGGAAAGGCCTTTGATGAGTCCCGACCTGTTCAAGAAGCGTATCTTCCCGATGCTTGAGGAGGGCGAGAAGGTGTTCTTCATCCTGATTGATAATTTCCGGATGGACCAGTGGCGCGTGGTAAAAGATCTGTTGGCGGAATTTTATACGTTTGACGAGGATATGTACTACAGCATTCTCCCGACCGCTACGCAATATGCCCGCAACGCGATTTTCTCGGGGCTGATGCCTTTGCAAATCGAGCAACTTTTCCCGGAGTTGTGGGTAGACGAGGAAAGCGAGGAGGGGAAGAACCTGAACGAGGCGCCGCTCATTCAGACACAGATCAAGCGTTTCCGGAAGGATTATACCTTTTCATACAACAAGGTGCATGACTCGCAATATGGCGAGAAGCTTTTGGGAATGATTCCCTCTCTGTTGAAGAACCAGCTGAATGTCGTGGTACTCAACTTTGTGGATATGCTCTCGCACGCCCGTACGGAAAGCAAGATGATCCGCGAACTGGCCCAAAGCGAAGCGGCTTACCGAAGCCTGACCCGCTCGTGGTTCCAGCATTCCACGACCTTGGAACTGTTCCGGCGTATCGCCCGGACAGGGTATAAGGTGATTGTCACCACCGACCACGGGACAATCCGCGTCAATTCGCCGGTAAAGGTTATCGGAGACCGGAACACGAATACCAACCTCCGGTATAAGCTGGGCAAGAATCTCAATTATAACCCGAAAGAGGTCTACGAGATACGCAATCCGGAAAAAGTAGGCTTGCCTTCGCCCAACCTGAGCACAAAATATATCTTTGCCCTCGGAGAGAGCTTTTTTGCTTATCCGAACAACTATAATTATTACGTTTCTTACTATAAGAATACCTTCCAGCATGGGGGGATTTCGATGGAGGAAATGCTGATTCCGTTCATCACCTTGATGCCTAAATGAAAGAAAATGGGGATTGTAAGAAAAATGTAATCTGATACACATACAATCGTAACCTAAAAAGCATTATCTTTGGGTCAAATATAGAAAAAACTCCATGTATCTACGAAAACATTACCGCACAATCGTCCTTTCGGACATTCATTTAGGAACGACCCACTCGAAAGTTGAGGAAGTGAGCAATTTCTTGCGTGCCGTCAATTGCGACCGCTTGATTCTGAACGGAGATATTATCGACGGATGGCATATCAAAAAGAACGGCACACGAAAGTGGCAGGCCTCGCATACGCAATTCTTCAAAATCATCATGAAGATGATGGAGAAATGCGGGACTGAGGTGATTTATGTCCGGGGGAATCACGATGATTTCCTGGATAATCTCGCTCCTATACGCTTCGCGAATATCCAAATCGTGAAAGAGTATGAGCTGGATTGCGGAGAGAAACGCTATTTCGTGACACACGGAGATATATTTGACCGGGTCACCACGCAGATGAAATGGCTGGCGCATTTGGGCGATGCCGGTTATACTTTCCTGCTTTGGTTCAACGGCTGGTACAACCGCTATCGGGCATGGCGGGGAATGCCCTACGACTCGCTTTCGCAACGCATCAAGCAAAAGGTGAAGAGCGCTGTGTCTTATATCTCTGATTTTGAACGGACCCTGGCCGATTTTGCCTCGGCACGCAAGTGTGATGGCATTATCTGCGGACATATCCACCATCCGGAGAACCGGTATTACGGGAATGTGCATTACCTGAATTCGGGCGATTGGGTCGAGACCCTTTCCGCCTTGGTGGAAAATGAGAATGGTGAATGGAACATCATCTATTATACGGAAATTGCCCGTGAGGAATTGCAGGCTAAACTAACATCTAACATATTATCCGCATCATGAAATATTTGTTTATTGTACAAGGCGAAGGGCGCGGACATCTGACACAATGCATCGCGCTGGAAGAGATGCTGAGACGGAACGGGCACGAGGTGGTCGGGGTGCTGGTCGGGAAGAGTGCGGCCCGCGAATTGCCCGCCTTTTTCCAGCAAAAGATAAAGGCGCCGGTCTACCGGTTCGAGAGTCCGAACTTTTTGCCCTCGGCGGCCAACAAGCGTAATAATTTGTGGCGGAGCGTTACCTATAACTTGTGCAAAATCCCGACTTACCTGAAAAGCATCCGTTTTATCAAACAACGTATCCGGGAGAGCCAGGCCGATGTCGTCATCAACTTTTATGAATTGCTGACGGGCTTTTGCTATGCGTTCTATTATATCGGTGTCCCGCAGATATGCATCGGGCACCAATATCTGTTCCTGCATAAGGATTTTGAATTGCCGGAGATACATCGTGCCAAGATCGGGACCCTGAATTTCTTTTCCCGTCTGACCAGTATCGGCGCGACGCAACGGTTGGCGCTCTCTTTCCATGAGATGCCCGAAGATACGAAACACCGGATTCGTGTGGTGCCTCCCTTGCTCCGGAAAGAGGTCTTTTCGCTGGAACCGAAGACAGGGGATTATATACATGGCTATATGCTGAATTCCGGTTTTGCCGAGAATGTCCTGGAATGGCACAAGAAACGCCCCGAGACGCCTTTGTGCTTCTTTTGGGACCGCAAAGGGGAACATACGGTAAAGCAGGTGGACGAGACGCTGAGTTTCCATCCGCTGGACGATAAGAAATTCCTGGAGATGATGAACGGATGCCGGGCGTATGCCAGTACCGCGGGATTCGAATCCGTTTGTGAGGCGATGTATCTGGGTAAGCCTATCCTGATGGTTCCGGCGCATATCGAACAGGATTGCAATGCCTATGATGCGGCACGCAACGGAGCGGGCATCGTCTCGAAGGATTTCAATCTGGATGGCTTGTTGAATTTTGCTCAGACCTACCGGACTAACGTGACGTTCCGTCCGTGGGTGAATAGTGCGCCTTATAAAATCTTGCATGAACTGGCGCAAGAGGCACATGCCACCTGCCTGCGGAGGTCCTTGCAAAGCTATTACTATTATTTTCTGATGAAAAAAGTTTATCTCAAAAACCTGTTGGTGGGAAGACATTAACAGGGAAAAAAGGCGGAAATGGCGCTTTTAATTTTTAGCTTTTAATTTTTAATTCAGATGAGGTGTTTATGAAAATAAAGAACAACAAAACTTATTTGCCGAGAGACATCAGCTGGATGTATTTCAATCGGCGGATCTTACAAGAAGCCTGCAAAGAAAATGTGCCTTTGTTGGAACGGTTCAGCTTCCTGGGCATTTACTCGAATAACCTGGATGAGTTTTTCCGGGTGCGTGTGGCTACGCAGAACCGTATAGCCGAATGTGAAGATAAAGAGGCGCGTAGAAACAGAGCCGAGGCCCTGGAAATATTGAAAGAGATAAACAAGCTCAATTCGCAATACGCCAGGGATTTCGAACAGGCTATCCGGGAAATAACGGTCAAATTGCGTGAAAACAATATTTTCTTGCTGAAAGAGGATGAGGTGGATGAAGAGCAGTTCCAGTTCATCCGCGAGTTTTACCGGCAACACCTGAACGGGCGGGTAATACCGGTATGGTATTCCGCCGTAAAACAATTGGATGTAGAGAATGACGAGAATATTTATCTGGCGGTACGTATGCGGAAGCAAAACACCAAGAAATCGGTGTATGAGTATGCTTTCCTGGAGCTTCCGGTGGACATCTGCGGGCGTTTTGTGCGCCTTCCGGATAAGGGTGACCAACGGTTCCTGATGTATATGGACGATGTAATCCGGTGTTGCTTGCCCTTGATTTTCCAAGGCCAACCCTATACGGATTTCGAGGCTTATTCCTTCAAGTTCACCCGCGATGCCGAGATGGAGATTGATAACGACTTGCGTAACGGTATGTTACAGAAAATATCGAAAGGAGTAAAGAGCCGCCGGAGGGGAGAGCCTTTGCGTGTCCTTTATGATGCCATGATGCCCAAAGCGCTTTTGAAGCAGGTCCTTTCTACCTTGTATTTGGATAAGCTGGATACGGTTTTGGCCGGAGGTAGGTATCATAACCACAAAGACTTGATGAAATTCCCGGATTGCGGGCGTAGTGATTTGAAATATCCGAAATGGGAACCGATCATGAAGAGGGAGCTTTCCGGAGAGGAGAGCATTCTCCAGTTGATCCGGAATAAAGACCGTTTTATCCATGTGCCTTATCATAGTTTCGATTCGTATATCCGTGTTCTGCAGGAGGCGGCCGTAAGTAAAGAGGTGAAAGCGATCAAGACCACGCTCTACCGGCTGGCCAAAGACTCGAAGGTGGTGAAGGCCCTGATCGGAGCCGCGAGAAATGGCAAGAAGGTGACGGTGGTCATCGAGCTCCTGGCCCGTTTTGACGAGGCGTCAAACATCACCTGGTCTAAAAAGATGCAGGATGCCGGCATACATGTCATCTTCGGGGTGGAAGGTTTGAAGGTCCATTCCAAGATTACCCATATTTCCATGAAGGGAGGAAATGATATCGTATGTATCAGTACCGGAAATTTCCACGAAGGGAATGCGAAGGCGTACACGGATTATATGTTGATGACGGCATCCCGCCCGATTGTACGGGATGTCAATGCGGTATTCGACTTTATCGAACGTCCCTATTCGCTGACCCGGTTCAAGGAATTGCTGGTCTCACCGAATGAGATGAAAAACCGTTTCCTGCGTCTGATTAATGAGGAGATAAAAAATAAGGAGGCTGGAAAACCGGCATACATCAAGGTGAAAATCAATCATATCACCGACCCGGATATGGTGAAGAAACTCTATGAGGCGGCCAGCCGGGGGGTACCTGTCGATTTGCTGGTGCGCGGGAATTGCTCGCTTTACACCGACCTGCCGGAATTGAACGGGAATATGCGTATTGTGGGGATTATCGACCGCTATCTGGAGCACTCCCGTATCTTTATCTTTGCGGCCGGGGGAGAAGAGAAGGTGTTTATCGGTTCGGCGGATTGGATGCCTCGTAATCTGGATAATCGGATAGAGGTGGTTACCCCGGTGTATGACCCTGACATCAAAGAGGATTTGAAGCGTGTGGTGGAATATGGTTTGAAAGATACCTCGCAGGGACGGATTGTGGACGGAAGTGGAAAGAATGAATTGCCTCTGGCTGGTGATGAGGGCTTTTTCCGCTCGCAAGAAGAGCTGTATAAGTATTATAAAGGGGTAGAGGATAGGAGCTAATTGTATAAAAAAACACGAAAAGAATATGAGTTCAAAGAATTATGCCGCTATCGATATCGGTTCGAATGCCGTTCGGTTATTGATAAAGAAAGTGACCCGTAATGATAGTACGGGGGAAGATAAGTTCTCGAAGGTCCTTTTGTTGCGGGTTCCGCTTCGCTTGGGTTTCGATGTGTTTGAACAGGGCGAGATTTCTCCGGTCAAGGAGGAGAGAATGCGCCGGTTGATGAAGGCGTACCGCCATCTGATGAAGATTTATGAGGTGGAGTCTTTCCGGGCGTGCGCGACTTCGGCCATGCGGGACGCCAAGAACGGGAAGGACATCATTAAGAAAATCAAGAAAAGTACCGGAATCAATATCGAAATCATAGACGGACAAGAGGAGGCGCAAATGATTTATAACAATCATTTGGAATGCAAGGAGGATCAGAACGGAAACTATATGTATGTGGATGTAGGAGGCGGTAGCACCGAAGTCAACCTCATGGTGGATGGCAAACTGATCTATTCCAAGTCGTTCAATATCGGTACGGTACGTATCCTGACCGGAGGTGTCACCGAAGCGGCTTGGCAACAATTACGTGATGAGATAACCGCCCGGACGAAGGATATTCCGAAAATCAATATTATCGGTTCGGGTGGAAACATCAATAAACTATACCGGTTGATTGATAAAAAAGACAAGAAACGGAAACGCATCCCGATCCTTTCCTTACAACAGATTTATGACAAGTTGAAGGTGCTGACCCCGGAAGCGCGTATGGATGCGTTCAATCTGAAACCTGACCGGGCCGATGTAATCGTGCCGGCCTCCGAAATATTCCTGTGTATTGCCGAGGTAATACATGCCGATTATATCTATGTTCCCGAAATAGGCCTTTCGGATGGTATCATCGATAATCTGGTGGCAGAAGACCGGAAGTTTTAACCCAAAGTCTAATGACCGATTTGGGTTTAAGGCTGGGTAAAGGAACGTCATAAAGGGCAAAATAGCACACAGAGACACAGCGATACGGAGAATTTATAATGAAAACTTCGTGGGGTTTGTGTCTCTGTGTGTAAGTATCTTAGATTTTCTTCTCAATCATAGCCTGTACTACATTGATGATATAGTCGCCCAGTTTTTCACTTTCGCTTACCATATCCATGTAATAAACGCCATCTTGGTATTGATAACATTTGGAATTGATATCCTCGATATTCCGTGATTTTAATTGGTTGCGGTAATTATTGATTTCGTTTTCGATATTATATGATTCGTTGATGTCGTTATGTTCCAACGAATCCTTATGCAGGATGAGGTTCATGCGGTTCAAGGCCTGAGTGACCAATTCAAACATGCGTTCGATGTGCATGTTCTGTTCGGGGGTAAATGCCGATTTGAACTCATTCCTCCGCTTGATGGTACGAGCCAGATTGTTGCACGAATCGGCTATACTCTCAATCTCACTTACCGCACGGAGCATGACCCGTATCTCCTCTTTGCTTTCTGAGCTCAAGCGGCCTTCAGATACTTGGGTCAGGTAATTGGCTATCTCCACCTCCATCCGGTCACTGATGTTCTCATATTTTTCTATCCGGTTGTAAGTCTTCAGGAAGGTATCTTCGTTTTTCTCATAGAGCAAAGTCTTTACCATATTGAACATGCGCGCTGTGCGTTCGGAAAACAGGACAATCTCCTTTTGGGCCTGTAGGATGGAAAGTTCGGCGGTAGACAACATACCGCTGGTGATGTATTGCAACCGGTATTCTTCATCCTCTTGTTTCGTCCGGATCATGGCGCATACCGTTTTTTCGATAAAGGGCACGAAGCAAATCATGATGCAGGTGTTGCTGATGTTGAATGCCGTATGGAATGCGGCCAGTTTGAAGGAAACGGCAACCGCAGGGTCTGAAACGTGCATGACGTCTGTAACGAACCAGGAAACTCCGGCGGTAAAAGGATAGAACAGGACCAGTACCCAGCATACACCGAACACGTTAAACATCAGATGCGCCAGTGCCGCGCGTCGGGCTTGGGTGTTCCCTGTAAGTGCGGCCAGGTTGGCCGTAATCGTCGTACCGATATTCTCGCCCAAGACTAAGGCGACTCCCAGATGATAATCAATCCAGCCATTCGCGCACATGATGAGTGTAATAGCCATAGTGGCCGCCGAGGCCTGAACCACCATCGTTAATACCGTTCCGATAAACAGGAACAGCAGGATGGAGAAGAATCCCATATCGGTATAGTTCTGCACGAAGGCCAGCATATCGGGATTCGCGCTTAGATCCGGCGCATTGCCCTTCAGCCCTTCGAGGCCCATGAACAGGAAAGAGAACCCGAAAATAAATTCACCGATTGACTTGCGCGAACTCTTGCCTGAGAAGAGCAGGGGAAGCCCGAATGCAAGGAGGGGCAACGCAAAGGCGGAAATATCGACCTTAAATCCCAATGCCGAAATAATCCAGGCCGTAACGGTCGTTCCGATGTTGGCTCCCATGATTACTCCTATCGACTGGGTCAATGTCAGTAATCCGGCGTTGACAAAACTTACTACCATAACCGTAGTGGCCGATGAGGATTGGATTAATGCCGTTATCAGCATACCGGTCAGGACGCCCGTTATGCGATTGGTAGTCATGGCGGTCAAGATCTTGCGCAAGCTATCTCCCGCAAACTTCTGCAGACCTTCGCTCATGATTTTCATTCCGTATAGGAACAGCGCAAGTGATCCCAATAGACGGAGAAGGTCAAAAAATGAATAGTCCATCTAAAATAAGTTTAAGTGGATTGGTTTATCCGATTAATATTTCTATCTTGTTGCAAAAATAAAGAAAAGTATTGAATGTATATGATGGATGCGATTACTATTTATTGCAAGAATACGAAGAAGTATTATGATGTGCCACGCGGTTCCACGCTTTTAGACATTTATAAGACCGTGGGTGAGCCGTTGCCTTACAGGCCCATGAACGCGCAAGTGAATAACAAAACAGAAGATCTGACCTTCGTATGTTGGCAACCGAAGGACATTGAATTTGTGGATTATACCAATGCGTCGGGGGTGCGTACCTATGTGCGTTCCCTGTGTTTTATCCTCTCCAAAGCGGTGCATGATGTGTATCCGGAGGCTACGTTGAACCTGGAGCATTCTATCTCGAAGGGGTATTATTGCACGATTCATAATGGCGCACCGGCCGATGCGGAGATGTTGCTCCGGATCAAACAACGTATGCACGAATTGGTGGATGCCGATCTGCCTTTCCGGCTTCATACCCTACAGACCGAAAAGGCTATCGAGCTGTTCTGTTCGGTCGGGATGGAGGATAAGGCTAACCTGGTTAAATCGTCCGGGATGCTTTATACCTCTTACTATGAATTGGATGGTTATATCAACTATTTCTACGGGGGACTGGTCCCCTCGACCGGATATATCGAACTGTTCGATCTGGAGCCTTATATGGATGGCGCCTTACTGCGGGTGCCGATGCAGAATGATCCGAAACAACTGGCTCCGAAGGTATGGCAGAAGAAGATGTATGAGGTCTATAAAGAGCATTTGACCTTGCAACATGCGTTGGGACTGAACAATGTGGGGGATTTGAATCTGGCTCTGAAAAAGGGATTCGCTTCTGACGTGATCATGATATCGGAGGCCATGCAGGAAAAACAGATTGCCCGGATTGCCGACCAGATAGCGGAACAATATGAAAAGGGCGTGCGGATTGTCCTGATATCTGGTCCTTCTTCTTCCGGAAAGACGACTACGTGCAAACGTCTGGAGGTGCAATTGGCTACCAACCTGCTGCATCCGGTAGGCATTTCTCTGGATGATTATTTTGTGAATCGGGAAGATACTCCGAAAGATGAGGACGGAGAGTATGATTTCGAGTCGCTTTATGCCTTGGATTTGCCTTATTTTAATGCGGATTTGCAACGCCTGATTGCCGGTGAGGAAATCAATATGCCTACGTTCGACTTTGAGAGTGGCAAGCGTGTTTACCGGGGAAAGAAGATGAAGCTACGCGACCATTCGGTCATCGTTATCGAAGGGATTCATGCGTTGAACCCGGAATTGACGGCTTACTTGGACGATAGCCTGAAATACCGGATTTATGTATCGGCGTTGACCTCTATCTCTCTGGATAACCACAACTGGATTCCTACGACCGACAACCGTTTGCTGCGGCGTATCATACGTGATTACCGTTTCCGGGGCTACTCTGCCGAAGAGACGATTCTTCGTTGGCCCAGTGTGCGCCGGGGAGAGGACAGATGGATCTTCCCTTACCAGGAATATGCCGATGCGATGTTCAATAGTGCCATGCTCTATGAACTGGCGGCTTTGCGTGTCTATGCCGAACCGATCCTGGCCAATGTGCCGGAATCTTCTCCGGCTAATGCGGAGGCTTATCGCCTGCTCCGGTTCTTGCGCTATTTCAATTATCTTCCTCAAGAAGACCTCCCCAAAACATCGTTGTTACGAGAGTTTCTGGGCGGAGGAAGCTTCAAGTATTAAGAAGCTGTTTGGAATTTATTCCAAACAGCTTCTAAGCATTTTCTGTTTCGGTTATTTGATAAGACAAGAAGCCTCGCAGGCATTGCGCCCACGAGGCTTCTTTTGATTAACCTTGCTTTCGCTCTTCACAAAGCTACTCGCAAGTAGAACTTTTTTGTTACTCTAT
>ERZ857521.3909-NODE-3909-length-11523-cov-5.012469_pt1 | contig 11523 bp, 7 predicted proteins | sample MGYA00519701_ERZ857521 | MGnify/ENA primary metagenome ERZ857521 (study PRJEB31778, sample SAMEA3449346) | human gut metagenome | biome: human gut; feature: human-associated habitat; material: faeces | place: United Kingdom | collected 2010/2012 ...
CTCGCCCCTATTGGAAACCCAGAGCCAAAGGAGCTCCGCCCCTCTGGACACCCCATATATTCTTCACACGGTGGGGTCTAAACTGAGGGAAATCATTTTGGCACCAATGTGAAGAAATTACAAAAGGAAGCATCTGCACTTTGATCAGAGGAGCTCAAATCTTCCTTTTGATGCTGAGAATCAAAATTGAATATGGTACAATCTTAGATCATCAGCATCTGCTGCGGCAAGGAAAAAGAAATTCGACAAATAAGCTACACACCAATTTACGTGACTCAGATTTCGAAAGGAACATAAAACATGGCAAAGAAAGAAGCAAAAACTGATCTGTGGGTCGCTCGTCAGCTCGACGACTCCAAAATTAAATATGATGCTCAAGGTAGCGATGTTAAGGAAATCAATGACGCTTTACAGAGTGCATCAAAGCGTGGTACTGGCAACGCCGGATACCCTGAGTATGTTGCAGTTGTTAAAGATTTTGTTATTGTCATTGAGGACAAAGCTGATCTTGCCAAGCATCAGAAGCTGACCAATACAGGAATCCTTTCTGTCGATCAGAAAGATATTGCAGATTACGCTGTTAATGGAGCATATTTTTACGCCAAGCACATTGCGCAAAACAGTAGCTTCCATAAGATTTTTGCAATCGGTGTTTCGGGAGATGAAAAGCACCATAAAATCACTCCGCTGTATGTGGATGATAGAGATGGGTATAAGCAGCTCCCTGATATTGAATCTTTTACCTCTTTCACCGCTGTCAATATCGACGAATACTATACTCGTTATGTTCTGGCAGAAAAGACCGATGTTGAAAAGACTACGGAGGAAATTCTGAAAGATGCGGCGGAACTGCACGAATATCTACGCACCTATGGCTCCCTGAAGGATCAGGACAAGCCTTTGGTGGTCTCCGGTATTCTTCTGGCACTGGATGATAAGTTTTTCAAACCCGATGATTTGCTCGGTGATGAAACAACCACTGATGGTCAGTTGATTTACGATGCAATTAAGCGTCGCCTTAAAGCATCCAATATTGGCCCTGATGCAAAGCGTGACAAGCTGATGAGCGAGTTCTCTATCATCCGCACAAGTGCTCGCTTGAACGAAATTGATGCCAAGTTGGGGAAGACTCCATTAAAATTCTATACTGAGTTCTTAAAGAAGAATGTTTTTGACAACATAAAGTATCGCAGTTCCAGTGAAGATTTCATTGGAAGATTCTATGGCGAATTTATGAGCTATTCCGGCGGTGATGGTCAGACGCTGGGAATTGTTCTCACGCCTCGCCATATCTGTGATCTGTTCTGTGACCTTCTGGATATTCAGGCTACAGATATTGTACTTGATCCCTGTTGTGGTACCGCAGGATTCCTTGTTGCAGCGATGCATCACATGCTTGAAAAGGCGGGCGCAGATCAGAATAAGAGAAAGAATATCAAGAAGAAACAGTTGCACGGATTTGAACTCCAGAGCAATATGTTTGCTATTGCTGCAACCAATATGATCCTCCGGGATGATGGTAACAGCAATATCAAATGTGAAGACTTTTTGCGTCAGAATTCTGCCCAAGTGCAGCTTAAAGGTGCAACTGTTGGCATGATGAATCCGCCATACTCCCAAGGTAGTAAAGAGGATCCTTCTCAGTATGAACTGTCGTTTGTAGAGCATCTACTGGACTCTCTAACCGAAGGGGCTCGAGCCGCTGTAATTGTACCTCAATCGTCTATGACCGGAAAAACAAAGGACGAACAGGCATTCAAGGAAAGTATTATGAAGCACCACACCTTGGAAGGTGTAATCACCTGTAATACAGCCACCTTCTATGGCGTAGGCACCAACCCTGTTATTGCAGTCTTTACTGCCCATGAACCTCATCCCGCTGATAAACTTTGCAAATTTATAGATTTCCGAAATGATGGTTATGAAGTGCGTGCTCATGTTGGCCTTGTTGAAGGCGATTCCGCCAAGGATAAACGTCAGCATCTGCTCGATGTATGGTTTGGCAGAACTGAAGCGCCATCAAATTTCTGCGTTGAATCTACAGTAAAAGCCGAAGACGAATGGATACACTCCTTCTTCTATTTTAATGACGAGATTCCGACGGATATTGATTTCGAGAAGACAATAGGTGATTATCTGACTTTTGAGTTTTCAATGGTTATGCAGAATCGTGAGTACCTATTCAAACAAAGAGGTGAAAGCAATGCCCAAAGCTGATATTATGTGGGATGCTATTGATATTGCCTCTATCTTCGATTTTGAACGGGGAAGAGAAAACAATATGGCATCGCTCAATGACGGAAATATTCCACTTGTTTCTGCAAGAAAGGTAAATAATGGGGTGAAGGGATTTATCTCAAATCCGAAAAAGACAATAAGTGGCGGGAATGTCATTTCACTTAATAATGACGGTGATGGAGGGGCTGGATTAGCGTATTATCAGCCTATGGATTTTGCTTTGGATACACATGTTACTGCACTACATCCCAAAGAAAATATTCCCCCGGATGCTTTGCTTTATATGACTACAAGCATTTCAAAGCAGCACGCTATATTTGGACATGGAAGATCCATTTCTTTACCTCGTGCAAAACGGCTTAGAAATATGTTACCTGTTAGTGGCCAAGGTGCTCTCGACTATGCTTATATGTCAGAATATGTAAACGGAAAACGTACAATTATGCAGAAACGTTACCGTGAATACATAGCATTAAGAATAGCAGAATTAGGTCAAACTATTGCAGTTGCACCGCTCGCAGAGAAGGAGTGGGAAACATTTGTAATTCAAGATATTGCTGAAGTTTATTCTGGACATGATATTTATGCCCAAGAGCGTATTGATGGATCAACCCCGTTAATCACAGCTGTTGGCACAAATAATGGAATTGGTTATTTTGTAGGAAATGAAAATGATTCCAGAGCTGAAGGATCTATATCTGTTGTGCGCAATGGTGCCAGCGTTGCAAAAGCATTTTATCATAAATATTCAGCCTTGTACGGAAACGATTGTCGCAGGATAAAGCTCAAACACTCAAATTCGGAATTCGTCAATATTTTCATCACTCAGATGATAGGAATGCAAAACAAAGCATTTAGCTATAGCCGTAAACTTGGCACTGAACGATTACTGAACTTGAGAATAATGCTTCCTGTTACAGATGATGGCACTCCTGATTACGAATACATGGAGCAGTACACCAAAAATCTGATGCTCCGAAAATACAAACAGTATTTGGCGTACCTTGATTCAAAAGAAAGAACTGCTCCGGCAACAGAAAACGATTGACAGCCTTACTACAGAAAAAACGGAGGCATATATGCAATTATCAAAAATAAGAATTAGAAATTACAGATTGCTTATTGATGCCGAGTTGGAAGTCGATCCTAAGACAACCTTAATTGTGGGTAGAAACAACACAGCCAAGACATCATGCTTCGTGTGCATTGGCAATGTACTGGAAGGAAAAAATATATCCTTCAATGACTATCCACTGTTAAAGCGGGAAGATTTCTATACTAAAATTGCACTGTTTATGGAGAAAAAACTCTCCTATGAGGATCTTTGCAAACAGGTCGAAGTTATTTCCATTGATTTTTTAGTGGATTACTCATTGGATGACCCGGACGACAACTTGGGGGCTTTGTCGCCTTTTATTATCGATGTCGATGTAGATACGACAACCGCTCTGATTCGTGCAGAGTATCGCTTGAAAACAGACGAAAAAACATTGCGGGCACTCTTGGAAAGCAGCTATTATAAGGACGGTGCTTTTTCACCGAACGAGGAGGCTCATGATGTGCTTGCTGATAATTTCGGAAAATTGTTCGGATTGACCGTCTATGCTATTAATCCGAACAATTTGGAGGATAAGCAAGTAAAAAGCCAAAAAGAACTACATGATTTGTTCCCATTCCATGCTATTCCCGCTGAACGTGTTCTTGGCGAGGATGATGCACAGAATAGTTCTCTTGGTTCGTTAATTTCTGGTTTCTTTGATATGAGCGAAGGAGATTTGGATCCGGAAGTCGCCGAAGAAATAAAGCGATTACGTACAATAGTAGAAAAAGCCAATAAGGATGTTCAGAAGCAAAGTGATGAAATCTTAAGTGCAGTTGTAAACAGTTCTATTGGCTTCGGTTACCCCAATATAGAAGAATTGAAACTTGGAGTCACAACGCAGCTCAGCATTGACGATCAGATAAAAAATCAGACCAAGCTATCGTATATCTCTGGCACAGCAAACGAAAGCTTGCCGAGTTCTTACAATGGCTTGGGTTATAAAAATCTGATTAAAATGGAGTTCCTCCTTGCTGCATTTGCCAAAGATATTGAAAAACGTGGTGTTGCCTGTGTTCCTCTGCTCTTTATTGAAGAACCGGAATCTCATATGCATCCGCAAATGCAGACCGCTTTTGCCATGTATTTGGAACAGTTTCTTGGCAAGCTCTCTGATATCCGAATCCAGACTTTTCTAACCTCTCATTCCGCTCATATAGCAAACACTATGGAGTTTGCAAAGGTTCGCTATGCGCAAAAGTCTAACGCCGGTGTGATTTACAAGAATTTGAACACCTTTGCTCAGTCCAATTCTGATAATGTGGATTTTATCAGGAAGTATTTAACTTTGACTAAATGTGATTTATTCTTTGCGGATAAGGCGATTTTCGTTGAAGGTGCTTCCGAGCGTCTACTGCTGCCAGATATGATTGAGAAGTGCGAAACGGGTGGGGTGTTTGGTTCCTGCAAATATCCTTTATCTGCACAGTATTATGCGTTAATTGAGATCGGTGGAGCCTATGCGCATAAGTTTATTCCATTTATCGAGTTTTTAGGAGTGCCATGTCTAATTCTTACCGATTTGGATTCTGTAGCAGATCGAATAAATAAAGACGGAAAGGTAGTAAAAAAGTCCGTAGTGGTTAGCGAAGGAGAGACAACATCGAACGAAACAATAAAATGGTGGATCCGTAGAAATAAGGGACTTCCAGAGGACGACACATCAAAAATTGACCTCACAGAAATTATTTCGTTAACTCCGGATGACAAAACCAGAGGGAAATGCCATATCGAGTTCCAAACTGCCGAGAATGGATTGTGTGGACATTCGTTAGAGGAAGCAATTCGTAATGTCAATCGAAAGCACTACGATTTAGGCGACAGCATAAGTGAAGAAGATCTTGAATTTAAGGGCAAAAGCAAAACGGATTTTGCTCTCGATCTTATTTATAAATGCACTGATTATTGCGTTCCGGCGTACATAAAATCGGGGTTAACATGGCTAAACAACCAACGAGTTCTTGAGTAAGGAGGTGGTAGTTAGTGAGTGAAGAACATAAAAGGATAAACTACGATCTGGCAAAAGCTGAAGCCGATAAAGTAGATGAACAAATCATTGCAGCACTTCAGAACGGGAACAGCTTTCGTGTGGAAGCTGGCGCAGGCTCCGGTAAGACATATTCGCTGAACAAAGCAATTGAATGGATTCAAACAAACAAGTGGGCAGAGTATAGTCGAAAAAAACAGACTGTAGTTTGTATCACATATACTAATGCTGCAGTAGATGTGATTGCTGAACGTCTATCAAAAGATTCATTTATTCTTCCCTCTACAATCCACTCCTTTGCATGGAATGCAATAAAACAGTATCAAAGCTTTCTCATTGATATTGTCACAAGCGATCCTGATTTCTTGCCAGACGAAGGAGATTTTTTCAAGGTCACAGAAGTTACATATACCTTGGGGCATCGCTACAAGGAAAATGGGATTCAATATCTATACCACGATGATGTTCTAAAGCTCTTTTGTCAGCTTTTAGATAATGCAAAATTCCGGCGTGTATTTGCAGATAAATATCCTTTGATTTTAATTGATGAGTATCAAGATTCCTATAAGCCGATCATTGATCGCTTTGTTGACTTCTTTATTGCAAAGAAAAATGGACCGCAATTTGGCTTTTTTGGCGATGCATGGCAAACCATTTATCAATCTAACAAAGCTTGTGGTCTCATTGAAAACGAAAACCTCAAAATCATAAAGAAAAGCTCCAATTTCAGGTCTGCACCCCGGATTGTCCAGCTTCTAAATAATTTGCGTCCAGATTTACCTCAAACATCCGCAATAGATGATTTTGACGGCGAAGTGGTTGTAATTACCTGCGACGATTATATTGGACCTCGCCGAACAGAACGTAATCTCAAAGGTGAATTACCCGCAGAAGAATTAAAGACTCGTCTAAGTAATGTCACAAAAAAGATCATCTGCGAATCCTCCACAGAGGATAAACTAAAGGTTCTAATGATAACCCATAAAGTCCTTGCTACCCAACAAGGGTACGAAAAACTTTTAGACATTTTAGCTGATGGGTTGAGAGACAAAGAAGATCCATTCCTAATGTTCTTTATGGATACTGTTGAGCCAATCTATAAAGCACTTAAGGATTCAAATATGCAGTTGCTTTTTGATACACTTGGCATCAAACGCTTTCCTATTACAAAAAAATCTGAAAAAGGCAAGTGGAAGGAGCTACAGCAGCAGTTGGAAGATGCTCGTGCCAAAAGAGCAATTGACGTATTTGAGCTAATTAAGCAAACCAAATTGATTCCCATCCCCCCAAAACTGGATGAGTGGTATCACCTATATCAGAAAGCACCGGAAACAATATATGCTTCCAATACTTCAGTTCAAGCGTTCTTAGAATTGGACTATTTACAATTTACGGCAGCAATCGATTTTTTGTTTCCTGATGCTATGTTTTCTACTGAACACGGCGTTAAAGGCGAAGAATATGACAATGTTGTCTTTGTTATCAGCAAAGGCTGGAATCTATATCAGTTTGAAACTTATGCACCGATGATAACCGGCCATTCTCCTGTCCCGAAAGGCAAGGAGGCATCATTTGAACGAAACCGAAATCTTTTTTATGTGTGCTGCTCAAGACCGAAAAAAAAATTATTTCTTTTCGTTACCATACCAGTAGAACCTGTGTTCAAAACTTTCTTAATAGACCTCATCGGTGAAGACAACATTTATACCTACTCACAGTTTTTGAAAACAACACCTTAGATAACCAAAAACAGCCCACCAATCATCTGACCGGTGGGCTGTGCTACGATTATTTTGTTCAATCCATTAACCGATGTTCCAGTGAGCCGGTCATATACTGTTCCAAGTCGCGCCAAGAACCAGCTGTGCATACTCCAGAGGTTTATTATAGATTAACCAGTCCAATTCTGAACATTGAGACATATTGTCAGCAACCTCGTTCTCCCAAACAATCGTATCGATAAAAATCATGCTGCCATCAGCAAATTTCAGTTCTACGCAGACAGTATCCATATTGAACTCACAGGAAATCAAATGCGTCATATCCCCTCTTAAATCATACTGAAATACTTCAGCGCCTCCATAATCGCCGCTTCCTTTTCCGGGGGACACTGCGGCACTTTGGCATTTTCTTTCTTCGGCAAATTATAATTCTGCCCCACATCCAGCCCACATTTCCGTTTGACCTGGGAGATATACAGGGAAGATACCTTCAACCCAAATTTCTCCAGCACATACGCCTTAATTTCGTCATAGGTAGCCTTGCTCTCCGCCGCGGTCAGATCCAGCTCGTCCAGATTCAACTCAACCTCGATATGCTGTTTGGCATTAAGTTTGGACAATAGTACTACCGTCTCCACGTGGCGGGTTCCGGGGAACATGTCCACGGCACAGGCCCGGACAGCCCGGTAGCCCAACCCTGCAAAAATCTTCACGTCCCGGCCCAGGGTGGCGGGGTCGCAGGAGACGTACACCACCCGCTTTGGTCCCATGGCCGCCACGGAGGCAATGACCTCCGGCGATAAGCCCTTGCGGGGCGGATCTACCGTCACCACATCCGGCCGCAACCCCTCAGTCTCCAGCTTGGCCGCCACATCGGAGGCGTCTCCGCAGAAAAATTCCGCGTTTTCGATGCCGTTACGCTTTGCGTTCTCCCGGGCATCCTCAATGGCGGGGGGCACGATCTCCGCCCCGATGACCCGCTTGGCCCGGGCCGCCATGCAGAGGGTGATGGTGCCGGTGCCGCAGTAGAGATCCAGCACCGTCTCCTCCCCGGTGAGGTCCGCAAACTCCAGGGCCTTTCCGTAGAGCACCTCCGCCTGATCCCGGTTCACTTGATAGAACGAGGGCACCGACAGCTTGAAGGTGAGGCCGCAGAGGGTGTCCATCAAAAAGTCCTGCCCCCAGAGGGTGCGGTACTTCTCCCCCAGGATCACATTGCTTCGGCGGGTATTGGTATTGAGGACCACCCCCACAGTCTTGGGCGCCGCCGCGCAGACATAAGCCGCCAGCTCCGGCTCCCGGGGGACCTGCCGCCCGTTGACCACCACGCAGCAAAGGCTCTCGCCCTTGCGGTTCACCCGCACATAGATGTGGCGCACCAGGCCCTTTCCGGTTCGTTCGTCATAGGGGGCGATCTTGTATCGGCGCATCCACTCCCCCACCGCCGCCGCGGTCTTGTCGGAGACCTCCGACTGGATGAGGCAGCGGCGGATGGGCACCACCCGGTGGCTGCGGGAGCGATAGAACCCGATGGCGCCGTCAGCGCCCACGGGGTACTGGCTCTTGTTGCGGTAGCGGGTGGGATCCTTGGCTCCCAGAATCTCCTCCACCGCAAGGTCCGTGCCCCCCAGGCGCTCCAGGGCGTCCTGCACCCGCCGGCGCTTGGCCCACAGCTCCTCCGTATAGGTCAGGTGCTGGAAATCCCCCCCGCCGCATTGGCCGTAATAGGGGCACTCCGGCTCCGTCCGCTCCGGGGAGGGGGCATGGATCTTCACGATCTCCCCCGCCGCCGCGGTCTTCATCACCTTGGTGATTTTCAGGTCCACGGTCTCCCCCCGGACCGCCCGAGGGACAAAGACCACGGCCCCGTCCAGCCGCACGATGCCCAGCCCCTCGCTGGAGTATCCCTCCACGGTGCCGGTGTACACGCGGCCCTCCATCAGCTTTTCCATACCGGTGCTCCTCTTCATGCTTGTTTCTGAGAACCGCATCCGGAGATGTCCGGATGCGGTCCGCTCATATCAGCTGTCCTCAAAAATTGGGACAGCGCTCCTCTTTACAATGGTAAAACGCCCTGGCGGAACAGCTGAAAACTCCGTCCACTCCGGAGAGGCCCAGGAGCTGGGGCAGATCAGCTCTCCCACCGCTCTAACACTTGACGCAGCTGGTCGGCAAACTTGGCAAGGGACTTGTTGTCCCGGCCTTTGGCGCGCTTGATGGCCTCCATAACCATCTGCCCAACGGCCACCAGCCGCTCGTAAGCGGCGGTGGACTTGGCCTGTCCGTCGAAGGACTTGATCTTCCGCTCCGGCAGATAGCCCGGCGCCACCTGGGCGTTGGCGACGAGGTCGTAGACCTCTGTATACTGGGGGGCGTGGGCCTCAAACCCCATGCCCTGAATGGTCTGGGCAAAGAAGGGTGCCACCTCCCGGTCACCGTGAACCACGAAGACATGCTGGGGCTTGGGGGATTTGAAATCCGCGATCCAGCTGAGCAGGTGGTCCCGGTCGGCGTGGGAGGAAAGGCCCTGGAAATTGACGATCTTGGCATGGACGGCAATGTCCTCACCGAAGAGCTTGACACTCTTGGCCCCGTCCAGCAGGTGGCGGCCCAGGGTTCCCTCCCCCTGGAAGCCCACGAACACCACCGTGCACTCCGGCCGCCAGAGGTTGTGCTTGAGGTGATGGCGGATACGGCCCGCGTCGCACATACCGGAGGCGGAGATGATGACCTTGGGAGTGGGGTCCGTGTTTAGGGCCTTGGACTCCTCGCTGGTCTCCGTCATACGCAGGTTGGTGAAGTTGAACATGTGGGTACCGTCCTTCACCAACTTCATGGCGTCATCGTCCAGATAGCCGTGCAGGTCCCCGGCGAAAATCGTGGTGGCCCGCTTGGCCAGGGGAGAGTCGATGTACACGGCAAAATCCGGGTTGGACTTTACCATCCGGGCGTCCTTGATCTCCCGGATGAAGTACAAAAGCTCCTGGGTGCGGCCCACGGCGAAGGAGGGAATGATGACATTTCCGCCCTTAGCCATGGTCTCATCAATGATTTTGGCCAGATCGTCGGTATAGCTCCACACCTCCGTGTGGTTGCGGTCACCGTAGGTGGACTCCATCACCACATAGTCCGCTCCGTGGAAGTGAACCGGATCCCGGATAATGGGTTGCTTGACGTTGCCCAGGTCGCCGGAGAAGACGATGCGCTTTTTCACGCCGTTCTCCGTCAGATCCATCGCGATGCAGGCGGAGCCCAGCAGATGGCCGGCGTCCACGAACTCCACTTCCACCCCCTCGCACAGGTCGATGACCTGGCCGTACTCACAGGTGGTCAAAAACTCCTGGACCCGCTGGGCGTCCTCAATGGTGTAAAGGGGCTCAACCCGGGGAGCACCGGAGCGCTCCGCCTTGCGGTTTTTCCACTCAGCGTCCTGTTCCTGGATGTGGGCGGAGTCCAGCAGCATGATGCTCATGAGATCCGCCGTCAGCCGGGTGGTGAGGATGCGGCCCTGAAAGCCCTGCTTGATGAGCATGGGGATCCGGCCGGAGTGGTCAATGTGGGCATGGGTCACCAGGACATAGTCGATGGAGCCCGCCGCAAAGGGGAACTCCCCGTTGGAAACCTCGTCCCGGCCCTGCTGCAAACCGCAGTCTACCAGAATCCGCTTCCCTCCGACTTCCAGGCAATGGCAGCTGCCGGTGACACACTGGTCAGCGCCGAAAAAGCTAAGCTTCATGGGAGATCCTCCTTTTTCCGCATCCCGCCGCCGGATAACGTTGGCTTGCAGGTGCTGTTTTTGTCAGTTTAGCACAATCCGCCCCTGCGGGCAAGGGGCCCTGCGGGGGATTGTAAAACCCTTCCCTCCTTGTATCTCCCTCCGGATCCCGGTATACTGAAAAAGAATCCTGCAGATACCACGAATGCCGGGAAACCCCGGCCCTGCCGCTCCATCACAGTTCCCTGCTTCAAGAGAGCGGTCGCCATCCAAAAAAGCGGCGCAGATGATGTAAGGAGGCCCTCCTATGAAAAGGCCGCAGAGCAGGAGGAACCGTCTGCCCTGGCCGCGGAATTCTCCCTGAAGCAAGTCAGCCGGACCGTCCACCAGGGGGGGCGGTTTTTTGTCTCTTTTGATGGGAATCAGGTGAAAAAGTGCCGGGATTCTCATGGGTTTTGTCCCATTCACCCGGTTAAATTGTGAACTTTTTTCGGAAAATCCGTTTTTTCTTTGCAATCCCGGGGCAAGTGTGGTATGCTACATTTGCTTTTTTACGGGTACCCTTACCTATTTTAATAAATAACCGCCTTCCGGCGGCTTCATTCCGGCGCCGCTTCCCCGTTGGCGCCATGAATCGGAAAGGAAGTTACAACTATCATGGGTCTGATGAAAACACTGTTCGGAGACTACAGCTCCCGGGAGCTCAAGTCCATCTACCCCATCGTGGACAAGATCGAGGCCATGGCCGACGAGTACAAGGCCA
>ERZ857521.3915-NODE-3915-length-11507-cov-2.665735_pt1 | contig 11507 bp, 9 predicted proteins | sample MGYA00519701_ERZ857521 | MGnify/ENA primary metagenome ERZ857521 (study PRJEB31778, sample SAMEA3449346) | human gut metagenome | biome: human gut; feature: human-associated habitat; material: faeces | place: United Kingdom | collected 2010/2012 ...
CCTGGCGGTCCTCGACATTCGAGAACTTGATCTGGGTCAGCTTGGTGACGCCGTCAACGAGCAGCGCGACCTCGGGGCCGAACTTCTGCTTGATCTCGGCCACCGTGACCGGCGTGTCCTCGGCCACATCGTGCATGAGGGCCGCGGCAATGCTCTCGCTGTCCATGCCCAGCTCCACCAAAATCTGCGCCACAGAAAGCGGGTGGCAGATGTACGGCTCGCCGCTGCGGCGGCGCTGCTCGCCGTGGGCCTTTTCGGCCAGCGCGTAGGCGCGGTCGATCATAGCAAAATCATAGGGACGGCCGCTGTCAACCAGACTCTTTTTCAGATCGTCATAGGTGATGGGCATTTTTACTTCTTGCACGTTTGTGTTTTCCATAGTCCGTTCCCCTCTCCGTTTTCTATCTGTCTTGCACAGCGCTTTTTCGGGCATTCTGTAGGGCGCTCATGCCTGTTTTGCCAGCTCCGCCAGCTTTTGCAGCACCGGCGCACTGGCCAGGTCCTGCTTGGCCGTCACGGGCACGGGCAGCCAGCGGCCCTCCTGCTCCTCAATCAGGCCAAGCTCCTGCAGCGCCGTCAGGCTTGCCAGCGTCTTGCCGGTGTTCTGCGGCCCCTCCGCCGCAAAAACCGGCTGCAGATCCGCGGCTGCCACATGCCCGCCGCGGATACGCCGGTAGAGCGATACCGTGTCGGCGCGGGCCGGCAGCAGCGCGGCGGCGCGGGCCGCGTCGAGGCTGCCGCCGGTGCGGAATGCCTCAAACCACGCGGCCTGTTCACTGGGAGTATTGCCCAACTCCGCAGGGCGGATAGCCTTGAGGTGCGCGGACACCATCGGCCCGCTGCGCCCGTTGAAGATCGAGACCTCGAGCGCGGCCTCCACCTCACTGCCGACGGGATAGGCAAACGCCTGCGGCGCAATGCCGAAGCTCGACGCAAACAGCGTGTCGCTGCCCTGCCGCAGCCGGATGCGGGTGTGGCGGCCCTCCGCGCCCATCGGCCAGATGCCGTCCACAAAGGCATGCTGCACCAGCAGCACGGGCGTGGGGTTCTCGCGGCCAAAGGGTGCCAGACGGGCCAGTTCGCCGACGTTTTCCAGATTCAGCTCGCCCAGCGTGGCGGCGGCGTCCAGCCGCAGGCTGACGGCCTCGGGCGGGGCGGCGTGGGCCGCGGCCCAGGCATTGATGGTCTGCCGGAACGCGGCAAGATTTTCTTCCTCTATCTCAACGCCCGCCGCGGCGGCGTGGCCGCCGAACCGCGTCAGATACTGTGCGCAGTCAGCGAGCGCACTGTGCAAATCGAACGGGTCCGGTGCGCGCCCGCTGCCGCGGCCCTCGCCCTCGTGCATCGAGATGACGATGACCGGGCGGCTGAACCGCTCCATGAGCCGCGCCGCCACGATGCCGATGACGCCGGGGTGCCAATCCTCGCCGCTGACGACGAGCACGCGGTCCCGGGTGCGGGCGGGGTCGGCCTCCAACGCCTGCAAAGCAGCGGCAAAGACCTGCTGTTCGGTCTGCTGGCGTTCGGTGTTGATCTCGGCCAGGCGTTCAGCTATGCCGGTGGCCTGATCCTCGTCGCCGCAGAGCAGCAGCTTGAGCGCTACCGCGGCGTTGTCCATGCGGCCCGCAGCGTTCAGGCGCGGGGCCAAACTGTAGCTGACCGTGTCCGCCGTGACGGGCTTGCCGCCGCAGCCGGCGCTCTCCAAAAGCGCGTGTAGGCCGGGGCGCATCGTGTCCTGCAAAAGGGACAGACCCTCGCGGACAATCGTGCGGTTCTCCCCCACCAGCGGCATGACGTCGGCCACCGTGCCCAGCGCCGCCAGCTCGCCGTACATTTCCAACAGCTCGGCGGGGTCGCAGCCCTCAAGCGCGGCACAGAGCTTGAACGCCACGCCCGCGCCGCACAGGTCCTTGAACGGGCTTTCGTCGTCGGGGCGCTTGGGGTCAACAACGGCGATGGCGTCTGGCAGCGTGTCGCCCGGCAGGTGGTGATCCGTGATGATGAGGTCAAGGCCCAGCTCCTTTGCGCAGGCGGCCTCCTCGACGGCGGAAATGCCGTTGTCTACCGTCACGACGAGCTTGAAGCCCTTGGACGCCAGTGATTCCAGCGCCGCGCGTGTCAGACCGTAGCCGGAGCCGCGGGTAGGCAGCTTGCAGCGGACGTGTGCGCCCTGGCTGGTGAGACATTCGTACAAAATGGCCGTGGCCGAGATGCCATCGACGTCATAGTCACCGTAGATGACCATGAGCTCCTCATTTTCGATGGCCTCCTGGATGCGGACGACAGCTTTGTCCATATCGGTGAGCAGGAACGGGTCGCTCAGCGGTTCGCCCTGGCCCAGCAGGGCCTGCGCAGCGGCGGGGTCCGTGCAGCCGCGGGCGGCCAGCACCCGGCGCAGCAGTACGCCGCACCCGGCCCCGGCCAGCGAGGTTTCCGCCGCGGGGTCCGCCTTTTTCAGTTGCCACGCAGGGTAATTCATACAGTTTAGCTCCTTGTGTTAAAATCAGCTTCAAAATCGTGGGTCAGACCATCCTGCCGCAGCATAGCCTCCAGCGTGTCGATCTCGGTGGAAACGTCCATGCTGACGTCCTGCAGAAGGGTATCGTACAGCTTTTCATACGCTTGGTTCAGCGTGTGCAGGATGCCGGTGATGTCGCGGCGGATCTCCGCCGCGTTCGCGCTGTCCGTATCGCCCAGGCCCTGCGCCGTATCCAGCAGCTTACGGGTCGTTGGCAGGTAATACTCCCGGAAGCGGCGCACGCGGTTCAGCTGCTCCGGGTGGTTGTGGACAAAGCCCATGATCGACGCGCAGGTTTTCTGCATTGCGGCAAGCTCTTCGTCCGCATCGGTGCCCAGCTTGCCGCGGCAGACTTTTAAGTAGTTCAAAAAGTCCATGCCCTCGCGGCGGAACTGTTCGGCATCGGTCAGGGGTTCGGCAGGCTCGGCCTGCGGCGCATCTGCAGGCTTTGCCGCCGTCGGCATGAGCGAATCGTCCAGGTAAAGCGTGCTGTAATCGTCGGAAATGGCGGCGTTGGGAAGATCCCCGTTCGCCACAGCCTTTGCAACGGTTTCATAGGCCTTTTCCTGCTTGATCTGTGCCTTGCGGGCCAGCGCGGGCAGGTCGCAGGTCCAGTCATTGGCGGCGCGCAGCAGTCTGCGCAGGCGGCTGAAATAGGCCAGCTTTTTCATGCCCACGATGGCCATAAAGAGGAAGACGAGCGTTGGGGGGGAAAACACGGCCGTCAAAATCGGCAGGGCTATAAAATCCTGTTGGGAAAGCCCCAGCGGCCCTGCGCCGACTGCCGTCAGGATGCCCAGCACAAGCGCCGTGATGCCGAAGCAGCCCGTGAAGGTCCAGCCGACTGCCGTCAGCGCAATGCCGACAGACTGGCCGCCGTTTTTCCATTTGCGCTCCAGACGGCGCTTCCATGCGGCGAAGCTGTCGGGCTGCGGCCTGCTCATGGCATCGCCCGCCTGTGCAAGGGCGTCTGCAATGCTGCCCAGCACCGACGAGCCGATTTTGCTGCCCGCCTCAACGGCGCTGTCCAGCATATCGCCGAAGTCGTAGTGATCGTATTGATATTTGGGAGTTTTGTTGTCAGGCATTTGGTTGTCCAATCTGTTGTCTCTGCATGTAGGGGCCGGACGCATCAGTCCGCCATCGGTCCCCAATTCTTCATCAGCTCGGCAGCGCAGCGCACACCGTCGACGGCGGCGGTCATGATGCCACCCGCGTAGCCCGCACCCTCGCCGCAGGGGTAAAGCCCGGCCAGGCCGGTGCATTGCAGGTTTTCTTTATCGCGCAGCAGGCGCACGGGGCTGCTGGTGCGGGTCTCCAGACCCGTCAGCACGGCGTCGGGGGCGCGATAGGCCGCCAGCTTGCGGCCAAAGGCGGTCAATCCCTCGCGCAGGGCACCGCTCAAATCATCGGGCAGCAGGCTGCCGAGGTCGCAGGGCGTCACACCGCGCGGGTAGGTCGGCTGCACTGCCCCCAGCTCGAGCGCACCGCGCCCGGTCAGAAAGCTGCCGACGGTCTCCGCCGGGGCAAGATAATTCCCGCCGCCCGCGCGGTAAGCGGCCTGCTCCAGCCGACGCTGGAACGCGACGGCCTTCGCCGGGTCGTTGTCGAAGTCGCCGCCGTCCACACTGACGACCACCGCCGCGTTGGCGTTGCGGCCATCGCGGGCGTGCAGGCTCATGCCGTTGGTGACAACGCCGCCCGCCTCGCTGGCGGCTGCGCAGACCGTGCCGCCCGGGCACATGCAGAAGGTGTAAACGCACCGCCCGCCGGAGACGTGCTGGCTCAGCTGGTACTCTCCCTTCGGCAGCGCCGGGTGACCCGCCGCGCCGTGGTAGAGACTTTTGTCGATCTCGGTCTGCAGGTGCTCGGCGCGGAAGCCGACGGAGAACGGCTTGCATTCCAGCGGCAGACCCAGGCCGTGCAGCATGGCAAACGTATCCCGTGCGCTGTGCCCGACGGCTAAGATCATCTGTTCGCAGGGCACGGGGCCCGCCGTCGTTTCGATGCCGGTCAGCGCACCGTTCCGGGTGTGCAGGCCGGTCAGCGCCGTGTTGAACCGCACCTCGCCGCCCAGAGCCTCGATCTCGGCGCGGATGCTGCGTATGACGCCGCGCAGCAGGTCGGTGCCGACGTGGGGCTTCTGCCGCCACGCAATGTCGGCGGGCGCGCCGTGGTCAAGGAACGCCCCGGTCACGAACGCGCACAGCGGGTCACCGACGCGGGTCGTCAGCTTGCCGTCCGAGAAGGTGCCCGCGCCGCCCTCACCAAACTGAATGTTGGCGTTGGGGTCCAGTGTGCCGGTTTTCTCAAAATGCTCGACAGCCCGAATCCGTTCGTCCAGCGCGGGGCCGCGCTCGAGCACCAGCGGGCGGTAGCCTCTGCGGGCCAGCAGCAGCGCCGCGAACAGGCCCGCCGGGCCAAGACCGACGACCACCGGGCGATGGGTCAGCGGCGTTTTCCCCGTTGTAAAGTCGAATTTCGGCGGCTGTGTATAACAGACACAGGGCGAGGCCCCGGCCAATGCCGATTCCTCACCCTCGTCCTTGAGTGTGACTGCGATGGTGTAGACAAGCACCGGAGTACCGTGCCGGGCGTCCACGCTGAGTTTTGCCACACCGCAGTGCGCCGCCCGGCGGGCGGGCACGCGGAGAATGGCCAGTGCCTTCGCCGCTGCCTCGGCGTCCGGGTCGGGGCAGATCAGCGGCAGGCGGATGTTGCGGACTAAAAGCATAGATAAGGTTCCTTAAACGATGGTATTTTGTATGCGCCATGTAGGGGCCGGACATGTCCGGCCCTCGGCTTTCCCGTTATAGGGCGGTTTCCCGTAGGCTGCGGGCCGGGCATGCCCGGCCCCTACTGCGTCGCGTTACTTCGACGTGACCTCACACTGGACCGTATAGCTGCCGGTGGCAAAAATACGGCTGGACGACGGGATCTGGATGCTGACGGCAATCGTCTGCTGGCCGACGGTCAGGTTCAGGCTCTGGCAGTCGATCTGCGCGACGATGCTGTCGGCGGACAACTTCTCGATTTCATCCGCCGGGCCGTAGAGCGTCACACCGCTGACGATGCTGGACAAGATCTGCAGCTCGTAGTTGCTGGGCACGTTGATGGCGCGGATGTTCGAGACGTTCAGCTTTGTCGAGGCCATCTCCGACGTGTCAAAGTCCAGCGTGACGTTCGTGACACCGTCCAGCGAGACGATGCCCGCGGGCAGCTCGATAAGGCGCTGGTAGTCGCGGCCCGGCTCAAACTCACGGGCCAGGTCAAAGTCCGTCACGGTCAGGGCCTCCAAGGCGCTGATCGTGCGGGCGGGACCGGCCACGCACAGGGTCTGCTGGCTCAGCGAATAGTGCAGACTCTCGACGTCGAAGCCGTTCGGCGTGCCGATGAAGTCCACCTCCAGCGGCAGCTCCCGCACCTGATAGACCGTCAGCGTGACGTTGGCGGAGTCGCTCTCCATCGAGATATACTGCGGCGTGAAGGCGTTGCCCTCCTCGTCGCGCAGCTCCAGCGTAGCAGGCACCGTCGTGGTGTCGGCCAGCTCGCCGTCCATCTGGACCGGGGCGACGATGCTGGACACCTGATCCAGCTCGCTCGTCGGGCCGCGCAGCGTGATCTCGGCGGGCACGGCGGTGGTCTTGTTCAGCATATAGCCGTTGGAGATCGTCACCGCGGAGGCGTCCACCGTGACGGGAACGGTCTTTTCGCTGACCTCGTCAAAGACGACGTCGATGGTGCTCGGGCTTTCCACCGTACACTCAATGTCGCCGGGGAAGTCTGTTGTGTTCGTCACACGGGCCTGCAGGCGTGACCTTGCCCGCGCCGCTGACACCGGCGTAGCTTGGGGAGACCATGATGTCGGCGCTGCGGATGTTGCCGATGATCGTGCTGTTGCCCTCGACTTTTACGGTCACGCCCTCAATGTCGGGCTTTTCCACAATGTCCAGACCCTGGGCCGTGTAGGTAGACGCGCCGCTCGTGTAGTTGATCGGCACGCCGGTCACCGTCGTGGAGCCCTGGGGGTCGATGTAGACCGTAACGATGATCCACATGGCAAAGCCCATGATGATTGCCAGGACGGCGGAAAACACCGGGTTATCCCAGATCGTGCGCGGGCCCTTGGGCGCGGCGCCGTTCAGCCCCGGCGCGAGAGGGTTATTCGGGTTTGGCATGGTTCATTGCGCCTCCCTTGCGCAGCAGCTTTTGCAGCGGCGAGATATCGGCCTCCTCGTCCTCGGCGGGGGGAACGATCTCCTCCTGCAGAAGGTTGAAGAGGTTCTGGCGGTCCAGGCGGCGGATGAGCACGCCGTTCTTCGCCATCGAAATGATGCCGGTCTCCTCGCTGACGATGACGACGATGGCGTCGGAGTTCTCGCTCATGCCGAGGCCCGCGCGGTGGCGGGTGCCCATGTCCTTGCCCATCTCGAGGTTGTTGGACAGCGGCAGCACGCAGCCCGCCGCCACAATGACGCCGTCGCGGATGACGACAGCGCCGTCGTGCAGGGGCGTGCCCTCATAGAAGATCGTGCCGAGCATTTCGGGGATGACATCGGCGTGCATCGGCGTACCGGTGCGGATGATCTCATCCAGATTGTTGTTGCGCTCCAGCACCATCAGCGCGCCGGTGCGCGTGTCGGACAGCTGCTCCGCCGCGTCGCAGATGGCCACAACGGCGCTCTGCCACGCGCCGCGCAGCGACGGGTCACTGCGGCGGTTCCCGACCAGAAGGTTGGCCCACATTGTGGACTGACCCATGCGCTCGAGCGTGCGGCGCAGCTCCGGCTGGAAGATGACGACGGCGGCCATAAAGCCGATGGTGATGACGTTGTTGAGCACCCAGGTGACGGTTTTCAGGTTGAGCATGACGGCCAGACCGTAGAAAACCAGAATCAGGATGATGCCCTTGACCAGCTGGCCCGCGCGGGATTTGCGCGCGAATTGCAGCAGCTGGTAAAAGACAAAGGAGATAATAAGGATGTCCAGCGTATCGGACAGCGGGTCAAATGTACGCAGGCTGCTTAAAACGGCATTGAACATCTGGTTGGGCAGCATGGGCACCGCAGCCCCCTTTCTGGGTCAAAATAGGCATTAGAACAGGCGTAGAGGCCGGGCATGCCCGGCCCGCAGGTTTCCCGCAAACGGACGCACATGGCAAAGCCGCGGGCGGGAGATGTCCCGCCCCTGCCGGGAGACTGACAAAATCACTCGATCAGCGCCACCGCATGGGCGGCAATGCCGAGGCCCTCGCCGGTGAAACCGAGGTGTTCCTCCGTCGTGGCCTTGACACTGACGGCGTCCACGGGCAGACCGAAGGCATCGGCAATGTTCCGGCGCATGGCCGGGATATGCGGGGCCAGCTTCGGGCGCTGGCAGAGGATCGTGGCGTCGATGTTGCCGACCTTATAGCCGTGCTCGGCGATGATGCGGGCGACCTCGCGGGTCAGGGCCAGCGAGTCCGCGCCCTTGTAGGCGGGGTCGTTATCCGGGAAGTGCTGGCCGATGTCGCCCAGCGCCGCCGCGCCCAGCACAGCGTCCATTACGGCGTGCAGCAGCACATCCGCGTCGGAGTGGCCGAGCAGGCCCCTCTCATACGGGATCTCCACGCCGCCCATAATGAGCTTGCGATCCTCCACTAAGCGGTGAACGTCGTATCCGTGACCAATGCGCATGGTTTTCTCCTTTTGCAGATCTTCTTTTGTAGTGATTTTATAGTTGGCGTAATCGCCCTCGGTCAGCCTGACGGGCAGACCGGCCAGCTCAAACAGGCTGCAATCATCGGTGACAAGGCGGGCTTTTTCCCCCGTGACGGCGGCAAGCGCCTGGGTGTAGAGTGCGCGGCGGAAGCACTGCGGCGTCTGCACGGCGTAGAGCGTGGCGCGGTCCGGCGTGTCCAGCACGCGGCCCGACGGGTCTGCGACCTTCACCGTATCCTTGACGGGCACTGCGGGCGCGGCTGCGCCGGTCTCGGCGGCAGCGGTCAGTGCGGCGGTGATGACGCTCTCGCTGACAAAGGGGCGGGCGGCGTCGTGGATGGCAACAAGCTCGCCCGTCGCCGCGGCCAGACCGTTGCGCACGCTGTCGGCGCGGGTCGCACCGCCCTGTACGACGGCGCAGGGCTTGGGACAGGCGGCGGCGATGGCCTCGCAGGCGGCGCGGTTGCCGCCGCAGACCAGCACAAGCTGGGTAATTGCCGGGTGCACAGCCAGTGCGGCACAGCTTGTCTCCAGCACGGTGCGGCCATCCGGCAGACGGTAGCTCAATTTGTCAAAGCCCATACGGCGGGATGCCCCTGCCGCCACCACAATGGCGGTCACGGCGGGAAGATTCGGTTGTGCCATGGGCACACTGCCCCCTTTACCTATTTATAATAAACATTATACAGGGTTATGCCAAGAAAATCCACTAAAATCAGGATGATTTTTTTGTGAGAATAAAAAAATATCGCATTCTCCGCAGGGGCCGGGCACACCCGGCCCACAGCCCTGCGGAAAACGCGATTTTGCGGAAAGGCCGCGGGCGGGACATCTCCCACCCCTACCGTGCAGCAGGATCTTCCGTCACCGGCAGCACCAGCACCGCCTTCGCCCCTCGCGGTGCGTTCCGGGCAAAGGCCGCCGTGCCGCCGTGGGCGCGGATGATCTGCTCGACGACGTGCAGACCCAGAATGTGGGGCGTATTCTCCCCCGCTTCACCGGTCTGCAGGGCGTGCAGCACGGCGGGCGGGTAGCCCGCGCCGTCGTCGGCTATCGTGATCCTCAGTGTTTTTTCTGTGCGCACCGCGGAAAGCTGCACCTTCACGGGGCCGGGGTTGTGGCAGGCCGCATTGTGCAGCAGGTTTTCCACTGCGCGGGCCAGCAGCGCGGCGTCCGCGTCCAGAATCGCCTTGTCGGCGTCGGGTGCAATTTCCAACGCCACCGTGCAGCGGGCCGCCAGCGGGCTGTCACAGAACTCGGCGGCCAGCCTGCGCAGCAGCGGTCCGGCCTGGGTTGGCCGGCAGCGCAGCGGCTGCGCGCCGTATTGCAGCTTGCTGGTCAGGTTCAGATCCTCGATCAAAGCGCGCAGCTTCTCGCTCTGGGTGCGGATGCCGCACGCCTTCTGCCGCGCCGCGGCGGGCAAGGCGGTGTCCTGCTCGAGCTGCTCGGCCCAGCCCAGAATCAGCGCCAGCGGTGTGCGCACATCATGGCTGACCCCCGCGATCCAGCTTGTGCGGGCATCGTCCCGCCGGGCGATGATCTCATTGCGGCGGCGCAGCTGCTCACTCGTGCGGTTGACCGTGTCGGCCAGCTCCCCCGCAAAGCCGTCTGTCGGCAGCCGGATCGTACCGCCGTCGGCCACGGTATCCAGCCCTGCGGCAATCGTCTGCAAGCGCCGCGCACCGCGCCAGCTGAACAGCAGACAGCATGCAGCTGCCACACCCAGCAGCAGCGCCAGCGCGGGCAGCACACCCGCTGCCATGGCGTTCATAAGCTGCTCATTGTTGTAAATATTGTACTTCCAGACCGAACCGCGCGGCACGGCGGCCACAAACAGGCCGTAGTCTGCCGTCCAGCAGAACACCGGCCAGTCGTCAAGATACCACCGCGAGAACGAGGCAATTTCCGACGCTGTGTAGTGTTTATTCAAGTTCTGCGGCAGGTCATGCTGCCAGATCACACTGCCGTCGTCGTCCAGCGCCATCGCCCAGGCGTAGCCCTGCAGCCAGTCCGCGGGCGTGCGGGCGGGGTCCAGCTGCAGGCCGTCGGCGGTAGGGGTCAGGGCCTCTGCCAGCGTGCCGATGCGGACGCGGCTGTCCGTGGCCGCGCCGTAGTGCAGCCCCAGATAGACCACCGCCCCCAGCAGCAGACCCACCACCAGCAGCACCACCGCCGCCGTGGCCAGCACATAGCGCCCGATCATTCGTGTAAAGGTTTTCAACTTCACACCTCCCCAGTCAGCCGGTAACCGATGCCCCGCACCGTGAGAAGCCACTGCGGATGCCCGGGGTCAGGCTCGATTTTCTCCCGCAGATGGCGGATATGCACGTTCAGGCTGTTCTCGTACCCGTAATAGTCCGCGCCCCAGACGGCCTCGCAAACGGCATCATAGGTTACGATGTGCCCGCGGTCATCGGCCAGCCTTTGCAGCAGGGCGCGCTCGGTGGCGGTTAGGGCCAGCGTTGTGCCGTCGGCGCGGCGGACAGCGGCGTCCTGCAAATTGACCGTGCAGTCCCCCAGCGTCAGCACCCGGCTGCGGCGCAGCTCGGTGCGGTAGGCGCGCTGCAAAAGGTGCTGCACGCGCAAAAGCAGCTCCTGCATCAGGAACGGCTTGGTCAGATAGTCGTCCGCGCCAAGCCCCAGCCCGAACAGCCTGTCCGCGTCGGCGTCCCGCGCCGAGAGAAACAGCGCCGGGACGTCCGATTCTGTCCGCAGAGTGCGGAGCAGCCCGAAGCCGTCGCCGTCCGGCAGGTTGATGTCCAGAATCATCAGGTCCGGGCGGTGCGCGGCGAAGGCCGCCCGTGCCGCGGCGCAGTCTGCGGCAGTGCATACGCTTTTGTAGCCTGCCGTGCGCAGGTTGTCCGTGACTAGGGTAAGCAGGTCTGGGTTGTCATCGACCAGGAGGATGGCGGCGTCGTAGATGGTGGTCATAGGTTTTCCCCTTTTTTGAGCTTGTAGGGGCCGCCCATATACGGCCCCTGCCTATCATACTACGATTCACCCCCGCCCACCATGGCACGACCCCAAAATTAAGGCAAAATTAAGCTGCTCTTACAGTTCGTTTAAGGCGCAGGGTGTAGCATAGGGCCATACCGAAAGCAAAGGAGTGTGCATTATGCAAACCGTAATTGAGACAAAGGCCCTGTGCAAGCAGTACGGGCCGCATACAGCCGTGGACCATGTGGAGCTGCACGTACCGCAGGGGTGCGTGTACGGGTTCATCGGGCCGAACGGCGCGGGCAAATCCACCACCATGAAGATGCTGCTGGGGCTCATCCACCCCACGGCGG
>ERZ857521.3918-NODE-3918-length-11500-cov-10.525295_pt1 | contig 11500 bp, 6 predicted proteins | sample MGYA00519701_ERZ857521 | MGnify/ENA primary metagenome ERZ857521 (study PRJEB31778, sample SAMEA3449346) | human gut metagenome | biome: human gut; feature: human-associated habitat; material: faeces | place: United Kingdom | collected 2010/2012 ...
CGGACAAATCGATTTTAGCTTCTGTGCCAGTTACACCAGCACCTGTACCATCATTGTATTTCAATGTTACAGATTTAGTAGCAGCATCATATTTATAGCTTTCAGCTGTACCAGCAGTATCTTGGTTTACAGTTTCTCCTGTACGACCAGATGTAGTTGGTCGAATATGCAATTCGTTAGATTTCAATGCTTCAGCAGTGTTATGAAGGTCAGATACATTAACCGCCGCATTTTTAACATTAGAACCAGAATCAGCAGCTGCTTTCAATTTATCCAAGTATGTAGCAGTTTGACCTGCAGGCATTGTTGGAGTTTGGTTTTTAATAGCAGAACCAATATTGTTAACAATCATGCCGCCATCTTTTGTTGTTTGTCCGGCTGCTGCTTTAGGGTTTTCAAAAGATGTGATGATATCGCCAGTATATTCAGCTGTTTCACCAACTTTATGGAATTTACCGTCTTTATCTTTTGTTAGTTTTTCACCGTCTGGAGTTGTGTAAACTGCTGGGGTTACAGCATTTACAGTGTAAACAGTGTGATTGTCTGTTGCATCCCTATCTGAAGTTACAACTACATTATCACCAGCTTTTACTTCGGTACGGTTTGCTTTCAATTGTTTTACGTTAACTGCATCAGTATTATTCTCACCTTCAGCAACATTAGTAATTTTGTTGCCGCCGTTATCTAATCCAGTATTTGTCAACTTAACATCTGTAGTAGCTGTTGTACCTGCTGCAGGTGTAGGAGCCTTAATTGTAATACCATCATTATTTACTTTAGTATCACCAACAGTTAAGGAACCAGCATTAGTAAGATCAATATCTTTATTTAAAGAGTATGTATACGTTTGGTTACCAGTTAATGCATTAGAAGCATCTGTTTCAAGTTCTTGTTTAACAATGAGGTTTTTACCAGCAGCATAGTTAACTGTATTACCAGGTTTTACTACAGTTGCTGTAGAATTACCATCAAGTGTACCACCATTTGCTTTAGCATTTGCTTTCCAACCAGAGTTATTAATTGTATCTACTACAGTTTTAACAGTAGCAATACCATCTTTACCAGCTGCACCAGCTTGCCCTGGAACACCAGGTTTACCATCAGTTACCACTGGAGCTGTACCAAGAGTAACATCAAATGTTACTTTACCATCAGCACCAACACTAGCAGTTGTATAATCACCACCTGTGAAGTTCAAACCTTTATCTAGTTTAACGGTTTGATCAGCAGTTGTAGTACCATTATTTGTTGCTTTATAAGTTAACGGAATTTGTTTAGCCGCTTTATCACCATCAAATGTTACTGCATAAGTAGTGTTATGGGTATTTTCGTCTTTCGTAGGTGTTACAGTAATAGGGTTATCAGTGTTACCACCATTATTTACTGTTACTGCTTCACGAGCTGCATCTTTAACAGCATTTTTAGATACGGATACTTCATATTTAGCACCTGCAGCCCCAGTGCTTTTATTATCAGCAACAGAAACTTCAGCAATATTAGTATCATTAGCAGCGTCATCTTTTTTAACTACGCTTTCAGTAGAAGCTGTAGTTGCAGCTACAGGGTCAACATGCACAGTATAAGTAGTAACAGTGCTACCATCAGCATTAGTAGTTACAGTAGGTGTAGCTACTGTAGCAGCACCAGAGCCAGTAACAACTACTTTGCTATTTAACTTATTTTTTGCATCAGTAGACAAGTCAGCTACAACATTGCTACCGGATGCAGTTGTTGTAATGTATTTACCATTATCTGCACCAACTACGCCAAAGCTTAAACCATTATCTTGGTTCAATTTTTGAGTGCCAGTAGCACCAGTGTTACCAGTTAATTTAACAGTGTTATTAAAACCATCGCTAACTGCTTTCAATTGATCTTCAGTCGCTGCACGACCGGATACAACTGTAGGGTTTTTCAAGTCCCAAGTTTTATTTTCTAAGCCAGTTACATAACCACCTTTACCATCAAAGGAGATAGGATGATCGCCACCAACTTTTACAACTTGGTCACCTTCGAAGGAGATTTTACCTGAGCCAGTACCATTTGTGATGGAGGAGATATCTGCTAAATCACCCTTAACATTTACTTTGTAAGTTACACTGTTATCAGTTGTATCTGTACCTTCTTCAACAGTTGTGTTTTGACCATTGATAACTTTTGACTTCTTAGCAATACCTGAGATTACAGCTGTATCAGCTACGTCAGCATTGTTACCATCAACATAGTTCAATGTAACTGTGCCATTACCATCTACAGAGTAGTTGCCAGGTTTAACATGACGTTCTTTAGCTGCTACTGCATTCAATTGGTCAACATTAACAGCATCAGTACCATCAGTACCTTGAGCCACTTTAGTAATTTTGTTACCATCTACGCTCAAGTTACCACCAGAGATTGTTGTGCCACCACCATTGTTCAATGTGATCTTGGATGCACCATTTTGGATGCTTTCAATACCTTTAAGAGTGGAGCTCAAGGAATATGTGAATTGTTTACCAGCTTGGTCTAATACAATGTTTTTACCAGCGCTGAAAGTAACAGTGTCACCAGGGCTTACTTTTTCGGAAGTAGTACCGTTTGTAGTACCACCATTATTTAAGGAAGTAACCTTCCAACCAGAGGCATTAATTGCATCAGCTACATTTGTAGTTGTTGCAAGACCATTTGTAGTAGGCGCTACTGCTTTACCATCAGTGTTAGCTGTAATAGGATCACCAATTTTAGCTGTTACTGTAATACCAGTAGCATCAGCAGATGTGGAAATAAAGTTTGTATCACCTTTAACTTTCAATGTACCATCTTTCAACAATACATCGCTGTTACCAGTATCGCCAGCATATTTTAAGTTAACGTTTTTCAATTGAGCTACGTTAACAGCATCAGTATCTGCAGTACCTGCTGCAACACCAGTGATTTGACGAGTTGCAGTTAAACCATTACCAACGGATACAGCAGCTAATGTGGATGTGCCAACAGCACCAGCTTGATCACTGTATTTATTTGTACGGCTATCTGCTGGGTTGTAACCTTGTACACCTGCTACTGTAGTTGTTTTAGATTCGGAACCGAGAGCAACACCTCCTGCGATATTAGCATTTGCGTCTGTACCAAATGCTATTGCATTTTCTTCTGTTGCTTTAGCATAGCTGCCAACTGCTACAGAGTTTTTACCAGAAGCAGTTGTAAAGTGTTTACCACGCTCAGTACCTGGATAGTCGTATTCATCGCCACCACCAATAGCAACGGATTGTACACCACTTGCTGTTGCACTAAAACCAATAGCAGTTGCATTCTTCTCACTAGCAGATGCAGTCCAACCGATGCCAACACCGCCCGCAGCAGTAGCAGCAGCTTTACGACCTACTGCTACAGAACCATCAGCAGCACCACTACCAGTACCTGCACTAGCACCTGGACCAAATGCAGTAGCACCTAAACCATTAGCAACTGCTTGTGTACCGAATGCAGCACTAGAAGTACCTATAGCTTTTGCATAGCCACCAACAGCTATACCATTATTACCAGTTGCTTCAGTTTTAACACCGATTGCAATTGTATTATTGTTATCAGCTTTTACTTCTTGACCGATTGCGATCATACCAGATGCACTTTTAGCTTTACCATCTGCTTGAGCGCCATTACCAATTGCAAGAGCAAAAATATTATTCACTTGACCTGTTGCAGGGTTTACAGTATCGTTACCACGTGCAATTGTTTGGAGGTATTTACCATCGCCGCTCGCTACACTACCGATAGCAATTGTTTTTCCTGTACCAGCAATTACTTTTGTACCGATACCAATGCTGTCTTCACCAGTAGTCGTATTTTCACTACCAACAGCAACGTTACGTTCACCATTAGTAGTATTTTTATAACCTGCAGCTAAAGAACCCGCAAGGTTGATTGTATTTTCACGACCAAATGCACTTGCTTGATTTGCAGCGGCTTCAATTGTATTAGTAGAACCAACTGCTGTTGTATCTTGAGCTTGTGCCTTATTATTAACGCCTAATGCTACAGAAGATGTACCTGTCGCTTGGTTTGCACGACCTACAGCAACACCATTAGCTCCACTTGCCACAGCGCTTGGGCCAATTGCAACGCTATTAGAACCAGTATCAGATCCACCGCCTGCACTATAGGCAGAAACTTGACCTACGCCAACAGCACCTACCATAGCCAAACCAGCTAATACGCTAGCAAGAACTTTTTTCTTACCGCCATTGTTTTTAGCAACTTCAGATACTACAACGTAGCATTCTTTAGATTTGCTCCAAACTACTTTAAAAATCTTATTCATATTTCTATGAACCCCTTTCTTAAACTAGACACAATTACAATCCTTATATAATACGTTTAATAAATTGAAAGCTATTTCTTACACACATTTTTGTTATTCTGAGTAACTTTCATTTATTTTTCATTTTGTGTCATAAGTAGAATAACAGATATCGAATTATTTGTAAATAGTTTCCTTCATGTTTTCATCATGATTTTTTCGGAAGTTGTTCAGATATTTATAAAAATTTAAATTTATATCATTTTATTACACATTTTTGATGTGTTTTTTAATACTTTATGCTTAATTAATCAAATATATTCGATATGTAGATTACAATATGGGAATATTTATTACCATAATTAATAAACAACTCGTTTATACGTTTATCCTTATCTACTCCTTTCGATATTTTAATCTTATATTCATTTTTCAGAATATAAAAATAAGCCATAAGCACTACAGTAAAATAGCGCTTATGGCTTGTTATCTGTACATCTAGCACAGTATATCATATATGAATATAAAATGAATGTATCTTCAGTTACATTTTAGTTATTATGGATCAGTTTATTCTTGTCCATATATGAGTGTATAGATACATTAGTATCTTATTCTACCCACACTGTATTATGGCGCCTTACGAGATTGAGCATCTTGTCCCTTACCGTTGCCGTTTCTTCTAAACGATGCTTACCACCATACCAGGCCATCGGAGCTCCTGCTAAACGGAAGGTAATCTTACCGTACGCACCACCAGAGCTATGTTCCGGTTTGTTATACCCCATGTCCACTGATACACGCGGTGTAAGTTGCAATTCAGATCCAAGGCGGAAACCATTTTTATCCGCTTGCCGTTCTTGGTTCCAATGATACCCTTCTACATACACTCTAGCCCAGCGAGCATTCTTAAAGGTCTTACCATATTCCACAGTATATCCGTTAGATACTCGTTCTAAGGTGTGAAGATTTACATCGAGCACACGCTCATCTGACGCTGCACCATACCAATTGAAGCGAAACTCGCTTTCACCAGACATATATTCAAGACCTGCACTAAGGCGATCATGGTGGCGCAAGAAGCGGTGATCATAAAAGAGATGCGCCCCATAGAGGCGACGGTCATCCTTACTAATACGGCGATAGCCTACACCCATATTGAGGGTTGTACCAATATCTGACGCTCGAGATAGGCGTTGTTGCGTAAACCATACATCGCGCGAAGTAGTATCATAATGGCCTAAGGGTTGTACCGTTTCTATCGAATAGAGTGGTTTCCATCCTTCTTGAAACTGAAAGCTCAAGGTAGTACGTCGCATCCACGGTTTCCCTTTAGATCCATACATAGCATTAGATACATTAGACATGGCCACCGCATTGATAGCGCGGTTCACCGCATCAACATTGCTGTACTGCACAGTCTTAGTATCTTGGCGATCCATGATGAGTGGCCCGCTTTCACCAATCACATGGTCTGGCGTTGAAGCTGGCGTAATATGAAACCCATCAGAGGCTGCTTTAAGACGAGTATCATGACTATCTGTATGTACAGACACTACACCCTTATCATTATGTAATTGTTGTTTTTCTGCCTCCGCAGAGCCTACACAACACACCAAGACTCCTAAGGCAATACATACAATACGTTTCATTACTCTCTACACATAATTCTCATGAACTTAAAATGAAATATGTATAAGTGTAACGAATTATAGTTACCATTGTCAAGGATGTGAACAGACTACTATATAGGATACAAGTAGATTACATATAATGTATATATATAATAAAATAATATAGAAACATATTCTAGATAGTGAAGGTATCAAGTATACTGTATCTACAAAAAGACAATCACAAACCCTTTATTAATTACGATTCTCAATGTTTATAAATGTTCTACACTCCCCTATAAATATTTTTACAATAGTACATAAAACTTTCTTTAAATATGCATATATGGTGTATTTTTACCACATATTATACAAAATATTCATTTACAATATGAATATTTCGTATTATTATGAACCTGTAAGTGATATGAAAGTTTTGTGAAGTCCTAATATGCAAAGGAGTGTATTGCGATGAGTAAGAAACATTTTGTATTAACAGGTATTGTGTTTTCTGCATTATCTATAGGGATTGTATCGGCGGCGCCTGTAGCACCTGTAAACATTGTAGAAGACAACGGCAACGTAGGGGCTGTAGGAACCACGTTCACTAATGATGGCAATGTTACGCTCGGTAGAGGTGCTGGCGCTACTACTAGTAACCACCAAGTAATAGCCAGTCCAAATGCAAACGGCAACAATGTAGCCATCGGTGGCTTCGCCGGTAACCAATCTAAAGGGGGCGGCAATATTACCTTAGGTGGTAAAAGCTTCCAAAAAGGCACAGGTGATTTAAATGTCATTGCCGGTGCAATGGCAGCAAACAATGCAAAACTATCGACGTCCATTATCATGGGTACCCAATCTGGGGAAAAATCGGAAGGGGAAAAAATGTATGGCTCGGTCATTACCAAGGGACCAACAGTAAGGCTACCAATTCCGTTCTAATCGGTTCTGGCTCCTCTGTAAAGGGGAACTTCACCCTCGGCATTGGTCACTACACCAATATTAATGCCAATAAGGGGCTCGCTATTGGTTCTTATAACACCTTAACTAGTAACGCCACCGAATCCGGCGTGTTTGGTCAAGGCGAGTACGGCAAGAGTGCTATCGACGCGAGCGGCTCCTATAGTATTGGTAACTACAACCATATTTCCGGTAACAACACCTTCGTTATGGGCAACAATGTCACAACATCCTTAGAAAATGCAGTAATCCTAGGTAATGACTCTACAGATGGAGACGTTGTGGGCACATCTAGCTATACCTTTAACAATGGTAAGACTGTAAATTATGCAGGCACTACGCCTATCTCTACTGTATCGGTAGGCGCTAAAGACAAGGAACGAACTATTACAAACGTAGCAGCGGGTCGCGTTAGCGCTACCTCTACAGATGCTATCAATGGCTCCCAATTATATGGAGCTCATCAAATGATCGATTATGTAGAAAATGAATCCAATAAAGGCGATGCTCGTGCCGCAGCCTTAGCAGCTTTACACCCTATGGCATACGACCCAGACAATCGCGTTCAATATATGGCAGGCTATGGCCACTACAAGAACGCCAATGCCCTCGCCCTCGGTGTTGGATATTACCACAGAGATAATCTATTATTAACTACAGGCGTTACACTTAATAGCCATATCATGGCAAACGTAGGTGTTACATACAAACCTGGCAAATCTCAAGTAACGAGCCACAGTCAAAACCTTGAAACTCGTGTACAAGCTTTAGAAACACAAAATAAAGAACTTCAAGAAACTGTACATCAACTCATGGCAAAATTAAACAAATAATATAATCCAGCCATGACATAGTATGTAAACCAAATTATGTAACGCAAACTATATTGTTCCAAACTACAGTTTTACACTACAAAATCTAATTACAATCCTAATTACACACAAAAACTAAGAACTGCACCTTATATTCTAATTGTTTATAAGGTGCAGTTCTTCTTTATATGCTATACTATGTTCAACATTATGTACTAAAGAAATCATCATAGGGGTAGTATATGAGCCAGAAAGACAGAGAACAAATAACAGATTTAAAAGAGACTGCAATCATAGCAAACAATCCAGATATATCTGAGGAATTACAGGTCAATATAAATGAGTTAAAGGATTCATATGATTCCTTCCTCTATGTATCCAAACCATTTTCTAGTACGAATATTAATAACTTGCAAGCTAAGGCTAAACTATACGGTCTTAATCCTGCGCCCCTCAAGGGTGCCCGCATTCTTGAGTTAGGTGCATCCTGTGGGGGCAATCTCATCCCACAAGCGCTGTACTATCCAGAAGCAACTTTCACAGGCATCGACCTATCAGGTGTACAGGTACAACATGGCAATGAGATTATTAAATCCATAGGCCTCACCAATGTGACCTTATTAGAAAAGGATATTCTCGATATTGATGAAAGCTTTGGCACCTTTGATTACATCATCGTTCACGGCATTTGGTCCTGGGTACCCGATGTAGTTAAGGATAAAATACTAAGTATTTGCAATAAAAATTTATCTGATAATGGGATCGCCTATGTCTCCTATAACACTTACCCAGGATGGAAACGCTTAGAGCAATTGCGGGATATTATGTTGTATTCAGAAAAACGGGCGAAGGATCAAAATCTATTAGAGCGTACATTATATACAAAAAATGTATTAAAAATGGTAGCAGATACTATGAACAGCGATGAACGGTCTCGTACGCAATCGAATTATAAAATCAATAATATCCATCGTGTACTGAACTCTAGCGATTATTATGTAGCCCATGAATACTTAGAAACCTTTAATGATCCTGTATACGTATCTGACTTCATAGAGCGCGCACAGCAGCAAGGATGTGCCTATATTGGTGATGAAGTACCGCAACGGTCCTTTATCTCATGGCTTTCAGAGGATGTGGCAGATAATATTAGAGCCTTATCTAATGGCAACTATATCGATAAAGAGCAGTTCTATGACTATGTGTATGATACACAGTTCCGCATGAGTCTCTTAACTAAACAGGCCAATGAGTCTGTTATCAATCATGATGAAACGGTAACGATGGATATCTTAAATAGTCTATATTATGTGGCTAATTCGGCCAACGAAAAAGGTGTTCCATCGGACTGGACCAATACCATCTACATTGCCATCAAAGAGATAATGGATACCGCTAAACAATTCACGGTACAAGATATTGTAAATCATATCAACAGATCCTATCCTGGTTATATCATCGATAATAACCAACTGTATCAGCGCCTATTGTTCCTTATCATCTTAGGTAATCTTAATATTTATGGCGAATCCTATCCTCTCACTCCATTTGTTGAACATGAAAGCTATATACCTGATTCTTTCATCAACTATTTAAAAACACTCGTCGAAGATGGTGGCACCCAATATACAGCTCTTGGCAATATGTATAATCAAATCGATGAAAGCATCGATAATGGTCTACTATATGTTGCTACATTGCTATCAAAACCTACTTCACGAGAAACCTTAATACAGACTATGGATAACGATAACCTAACTGTACAGCGCACGACTAAGGACGGCTATACATATAAAGTACCTACAGAACAATACCTAGATGAATCTCTACTTCGTTTAGAATACCTTGGGTACTTTAGAAAATAAAAAATACATATATAAAACCCACTTACTACTTTTTAAGACAGTAAGTGGGTTCTTTCACTATAATCAATAATTTACTTAAAGATTTCTACGACCTATTTAATTCTTCTATATAAGGAAGTAAATTGCCTAATGTACTCTGACGTTCATTTAAAAACTCTTTATACAGACCATATTTACAATCAACATTTGGCTTACTGTAGTAAACCCTTGTACTATTAACATGCTGTTTAGCAATGTCTATACTACCATGCTGGTTATTTAAAAAAGTATTAACTGTATTGCCTTTAACATATCCTAACTCACTCAATTCAGTAAGAGTATCATTAGGCCTACCGATACAACAGGCAATCCAATACTCAATATCGGGCCCATTCAAAAATATACAATTACGTATATCCAGAGTAGCTAGATTCTTAATTAAGCGATTTAGCAACTTACACTCACTATCCCTATGTTGCGCTTTATCCAAATCTACAACTACAAGGAATATACTATATAAAGATGAATATTTCTCTATATGGTTACTAAACTTGCCATATCCTCCTCCATTTATTGATAAGATATTTACATTAGATAACCCTTTCAAGATACTATATAGATAACTATATTCAGTATCTCCTTCACACACAACTTGAATCTTTAAGCTGGTTTTAAGATTTCTTCTAATACGTTTAGGCTTTGTTGGCATGACTTTATACCTCGAATTTTCCTTGTAAATAGTCGATAGCCAACCTTTTTTTATTACTTCTCAAATCAAAATCAGCTAACGAATTAACTATAGTAGATAATGTTTGATCTTTCGTAGTGATATAAATTTGTTCTGGTGCAAATAAATTAATATTAAAAAGCTCTAAATTATGGGATGTAACAATCAATTGACCACAAGTATTAGAGTTAGAGTTGATAATATGATTGAAGAGCAAAATAAGAGATTTAGTGCTGATTGATGCATCTAGCTCATCAATTAATACCGTTATACCATTATGAACTTGAAGAAGCGATGTAAGTATTGCCATAATACGCTTTATCCCTTTTGATTCATAAGCTAATGGTAGTTTTATAGGACCTTGTTCTCCTAAATCACGCACAATATACACATCATATGTAACAGCCTCTTCCTCTGCTGTAGTTCTTTTTTCTAGTTCAATTGAAGAAATTGTTCCATCTAATTGAGCTAAAATTTCTAATGTTAAATCCTTATTATCCTCAATTAAATTTCTCTGTTCTTCATTAATAGTTATATTAAATCGTTTAACATCAGGATTAATGAAAGGATCAGTAATAATACTGATAGATTTTATAGTATCTATAAAATCAATATAAATATCGCTAATAAAATCTTTTATCTTTGAAAGAATAGTTGCAGTTGATTTACGAGAATAAATTTCTGTAACAGCATCCTCTAAGACATCACTGAATAAGATATTATCTTCAAATTTATATATAATTTTATTATTCTGTTCTAACTTTTCAGATAATACGGTCTGGTTTTTATCAATAACTAGAGAGTATTGATATAAGTTTTCTTGTTTGGATTCTACTGTTATATTATATTGAATATGATTTGACAATATATTAAATAATCGATTATTAGAAAAAATCTTTTCATCTTTAATAATATGAATCAAAGAATCTATAGCATGCAATAAATTAGTTTTACCGACTGCATTATTACCAAATATAATAGTAGATTTAGCAGGTCGTGATTCACTTGTCAATATATAATTATCTTCATATTTAGTGCCTTTAATTCTTTGCCCACTGAAAGCACAAAATGTTAACTCTTGTCTTTTTTGTATCGATGCAAAGCCAGCAACAGAAAAATCAATTAACATAGTATTTGCCTCCTTTTTCTAATTATAACACCTAAGATAGTCAAAAAAAAGGTTTATCTTTAAACTAAAATTAATACATCTAGAGTAATCAAACATTTGTGACAAATACTTATGCCTTTTGATTCATAAAGTA
>ERZ857521.3920-NODE-3920-length-11496-cov-17.020540_pt1 | contig 11496 bp, 10 predicted proteins | sample MGYA00519701_ERZ857521 | MGnify/ENA primary metagenome ERZ857521 (study PRJEB31778, sample SAMEA3449346) | human gut metagenome | biome: human gut; feature: human-associated habitat; material: faeces | place: United Kingdom | collected 2010/2012 ...
TGGGTTCGTCACCGTCCAGAGGCTCGTCGATGGATCTGGGGGAAACATCAGGCCAGTCATCCTCAAGGTTGCTTCCCTGAGGTCTTTCCAGCAACATATCAAATGCATACATGCCCAAAGTGTCGGTGCTACCCTTAGCGAGTCCTTGGGCACTACCGCTGGGCACATAACCAAACTCCTCAGAAATCCTCAGGATTCTGGCCCTAGTATCATCTTTTACCTTATCCGGATGTCTAAAAGCAAAGGAGACCGTCGCGGTCGATACACCAGCTTTTTTTGCGACATCATACACAGTGATTCTAGCCATGTTAACAATTTAAGCGCTTTGGCACAGAGGACACACTTAAAATTGGCTAAATTGCATTTTGACGTTGTCAAGCGCGTCGGTGTGTTGGTTTTGGCTGATGGTCGGTCGTGGCCAGTCGATGATTCTATTTTCGAGTCCGGGTAGGTCACGGATCCCTCTTTCGATTTCGCTGATGTGTCTGAAAGGCACGCAACGACGCTTTGCCGATCCACCGTTGAGCGACGCCGCGGCCGACGCGCAGTCTGGCACCTCTGCACCTCTGTATTTAGTCAAGTCGGCGTTTCGTGACTAATCCGATGTGGTGACGTTTTCTTGGACTCCCTGAACGGGAAGAGAACCCTTTTATTTATGGTGGTGTGCAATAAGAAGTAGCACGACCACGCAGTCGATCTCTACGAACGGTACGATTTCAGTTCCATGGCCGTGATTCATGAGCTCGGATACCCGTTGGAACCGTCGCTGAAGGCATGGTGCCGGGACCGGGGCGTGAACGGACGACGGGCGAGCCATCCAGCGTGGCGCGCATCGGCTTCGTGACACGGATGGGCAGAAATGCGCGGCGGTCGATGACTGTCTCCCGCACGGACGTTACATGGCAAGCATGATGCGGTGTCTGGGCTATCCGAAGGGCAAGGCGCTGTCCACCGCGTGGATTGACGGGCTCGCCTCCGGCCAACACAGGCTGCGCCACGGGCCAGTACCCGAGGAGCTGAGATGCAAGGCGGTGGTCGCGGTCGCGTCCGGTGGCCGGAGTCGTGTGAGGTCGCCACCGAACTGGACGTGGACCCGTCGGCCGTTGGGAAGCTGGAAACGGCGGATGCTCGACCAGTCCGGGGAGAAGACCATGACCGAACCGACCATGAAGCCCGAAAAGCCTGGGAAACCAAGAAAAACGGGACCCGTGAAACCGGCGGCGGAACCGGAGCCGGCGGTGAGGCCGGGCGGGCCGGTCGCTTCGGCGATGCCGGAGGAGTTGGATGCGGCGATCGCCGACAAGATCCATCTCGAGGAAAACGATATGAACGGTCTGGAACGCAGAATGGCCGACATGCTGGCCACAACTGCGGCAACATTCTCCGGTGGCATAGGATCAAGGAATCACACGGGGGAGAGTTCTCCATCAACGGCTTCCTCAACCATTACCCGGACTTCCTGTCCATGACCAGGACGGGCCGGATACTCGCCATCGAGACCAAGGGTGAAATGCTGAAGGGCGACGACAGCCGGGACAAGCTCAGCCTGGGCAACATGTGGACGAACGCCGCAGGAGACGGCTACCGGTACTTCATGGTGTTCGAGAACGATCCACTGGACGATCCGGGATCCTACACCTTGAAGGAGTCCGAGAGATATCCTGAACCATCTGGCATGACCGGCACGGCCATGTCCGTGGACGCGTTCAGTTCCCGCCCTCCATACGGCTGGCGTTGGTCCTGACCACGTTCATGTCATGGACGACGACCGCGTAATGGGTGTCTCCTCCCGCATCACGCCGTTCGCCGGACATGCCGACGAACTCGATGACGTCCCCACGGTTGACGTCCCGCATCATCCTCGACACGCGCCCGTCATACGGCACCAGCAGCACGTACAGGCTCCGGCCTCCCTCGCTCCAGACGCCGCGTAGGGCCGGACACCTGCGCCCGTCGGAGGTACGCAGACGGGTGATGCCCGCCATGGGCACGCTGACGCGTCCCACTTGCGGGCTCATGCCGATCATGCCGTCATGGGGCAACAGCATTCTCCAGGACTGGTTCGTCGCGCTCACCGCCCGTCACCCCCATCCGTGTCGTCGGTCGATCCCTGGGCCTGGCCGAAGACCTTCGTCAGCTGGTCTCCCTCAAGGCTCGCGGCGCAGCCCGACGTCGCGGACGTGAGATCCTGCTGGGCTTTGGTCAGCGCGTCGTAATCCTGGGATTTGCCGTTCACCAACGATTTCGCGGTCTCGTACGCGCCGCGCAGGCTCTTGCAGGATGCGTCGGCCGAACCCAATCGGTCGAGCCGGTCGGCCGCCCTGCCCGCGCCGGACAGTGCGGACTCGAGATCATCGAGCCTCGCGTCTATGGCCGCCCGCATGGCCTGTGGATACCATTGCCGTGCCAGCGCACGGACCCGTTCCACCGGCCTTTCGGAGCCGATGGCGTCGTACAGGTCGCTCGCCTCCGCGAGATCCTGATGGTCGTGACGGTACAGCAGGTTCGAAAGCGTGTCCACGTTGGAGTCCTCCGGGGCGTTGAGCAGTTCGCGTACCTCGTCGGCGATGCTTTCCGCATCCCCGGTGAACATCGTGGCCGCCTGCTGTTCCAACGTCCCGTTCCTCACCTTTTTCGACGGGTGTCCGGACGAGGTGGCGGACGATGATGCGGAAGCGGATCCCGTGGCCGTGCCACCGGTGGAACGCCACGGGTTGAACGCGAGGACCATCAGCATTACGCCGATGACGGCGATGATGATCCATACGCGTGCCTGACGGACCTGGGACGGTGTCGATGCGGGACGTTTGCTTCCTGACATGTGATGCTCCTTGTCGTTCACAGGCTCGAATCGGATTCGGGCAGGCCGTCATCGGTTTCGGGTGCGGGTACGCTCCATCCGCCGGAGTTCCCGGAATCCGCCTGTCCGGAGGAGGAGCCGCTACCGGAACCACTGTGCGAGCCTCCGATATCGCCGCCGGAGGATGGGGCCTGGTATTGGGGCGTCGTGGTCTGCCGGGACTGCGTCTGACGGCGTGCCTGTTCCTCCTGTTCGGCCTTGGCCTTCGCGTCCGCCTCGGCTTTGGCCTGTTCGTCCGCCTTGCGTTTCTCCTCGACGAGCGTGGACACGCTCCCGTATGCCTTGTCGAGTCGGACACGAACCCTGTCGATCCGGTCGGCCGTCGCGTCGTCGGACAATGATTCGGCCTGCCCGATGGCCTTGTCCAGATCGGACAGGGCCTTCCTGACGTAATCCTCCGATTTGACGGAGGATTTCAGATTCCTGGCCTTTTTAAGACTCTCCCGCAGCTTCTTGGAGGCGGTCTCGCGTTTCCTGTCGGCGGCGGACGTCCTGATCTTCCCGTTCAGTGAGAGGGTGCGTTTCGTGGCCGTGTCGGCCTTGCCGGCCAATGATTCGGCCCGCTTCGCGTCCAGCCTGTCGTGGGAGGTTCCGAGGATGACGCGATTGGTCTTCACCTGGGCGGAGAGTTCGTCGAGCAGGTCCGGATCGGACAGGTCATCGCTCCCGTACGAGCCGAGTATCCCACGCGCCTTGCCGTTCGCGCCCTTCAACGCGTCCATCGACGAGGTGACGTGCCGTGACGCCTCCAGAAGCGCGTTCTCCCGGACTTTTCCGCCGACGACGGCCAGGCCGGTCAGAAGGACGGCGAGCACGCATACGGCGATCAGGATCCGATGCGGCCATTTTCCCGTGCGGGCGGGTCCGCCGTCGGCGGGATCGTCATGGTCCGCCACGGCTTGCAGGCTTTCCCTCATGCCCTTGCACGTCTCGGCCGGCGTGATGGACGAAGCGTCGTCGGCGGGCAGGGGAACGTCTACCGTCGGCGGGATGGACGGGTCTATCGGCGGGTTCGTCATGCCGTTCGCGTCTTCGGATGCGCTCACCGGCGACGGCACGGCGGACCCCGGCGGAATCGTGGGCCGTTCCGGCCCCGTCATGCTCCCATCCGCGACGGGTCCGCCCGTCGTGGCCTTCCCCGCGGGCATCGGTAGGGGAGCCGTCTCTGGTATGGTCGGATCCGTTTCGGCCATGGCGGTCCCATGCCCGTCCGTCCGGCTCCTTGCGCGCCGGCGTCGGGAACGTTCCTCCGTCCCGCCGTTCCGCGTGCCGGAGGCCTTCATCTCCTCGAACCAGTCGAGATCGTCCTGTCCGTCGCCTCCGCCCAGTTGGTCGAACAGGCTCGGCCGCATGCCCTCATTCATGCCGTTCATCGTCGAAGACCTTTCCGATCGTCCCAAGAAGCCGTTCGATCCGGTCGAACGTGCCGGTGCCGTTGTCCGTCAAACGTTCCAACAGTTCCACGTCGTCACGCTGCAGGCCTAACGGCAACGGCGTGTACCCGTCGTCGGACGGGCTGCGGCCATGCTCGCGCAGTACGTCGCGGATCCGTCGCGTCTCGTCCATGAGCCGTCGGCGGTCCTCCCCGCGCATGCTCCCGTCATCGTCGCGAAGACGCAGGCCCGCGGCGGACAGGGCGCGGTCGAGCCGGTCGCGTTCCTTCGATTCCAGTGACCGGTATTCCAGCCAACGGCGTCGCGCCTTCTCCTCGAGCAGGCCCGCATGTTTCAACACGTCCCGGCGGGCATCGTCGTCATCACGGGCCAACGCCCGTTCGAAATCATGGCGTGTCGCCTCCAGTTCGACACGCCATGCGGCCAGGTCGGAGCGTAGGCTCCCGTCACTGACCTCGGCCTCGTATTCGACATGATGGCCCGTGGGCAGGTGTGCGATGTCGTCCAACGCGTCCTGATCCGTCATGAACGATGCGGTCGGCGTCATCTCACCGGTCATCTCGTCGATCTCCTGCATGCGGTAGCCCCAGTATCCCGGGTCGAAGTCCTGCCGTCGGATCGCTTCGGCCCGTTCATGTTCGTCAAGACCCGGATCCACGGCCGGAGCCCATTCGCCCTCGTGCCGGTACCATTGCGCGTATGCCTCACGACGCGCGGCCTCACGTTCCCGGGCCTCCGTATCGGAGAGATGATGCCGGTGATCGTCGGATTTCGCGTTGGAATCCTTCAGATCGTCCTTGACCCGGTCCAACGCCTGATGGATCAACGCCTGCAGGGTCGGCATGTACAGGCCGCCGTTGCCGCTGCCCACCACGAGGTCCATGTAGCATTTGAGGCTGAACACCTCGTGGACGATGTCATCATGCAGCAGCCAGCAGGAAGGCAGCGTCTGGTCCCACGACGGATAGTGCGTGGTCAGGAACACGCCCATGCGCACGGTGTGCAGCATCATCAGGTCGATGTCGCGTCGGGGTGGGGCTCCCAGCAGGTCCACCGGACGGGCGACGGTCATCTCCTTCTTCAGGTCGGTCTGGCGCATGTTCGCCCACCGGCCCGGCCCGTACTCCGGTTCCACGGGAGCGGGGTCGAACATCTCGCGGGCGAGCGTGATCAGGTTGTTCACCATCGGCCCCGGCATGCTGGCGCCACGGATCCGGGCGAACCGTTCCCGTGCGAAATCGACCAGATCCTGCACCGCCTGGTCCTGGTCGGAACGGTAGTCGGCTCCCATGGGAGTGGCAGGCTCCAGGTCGTCGGCCTTCACGGACCGTTGCCGGCGGGCGTCCGCGTCGGCCACGGCTTCCGGTTCCGTCCGTTCGATCTCGTCGTCGAAATCGAACGTGTCCTGAGCCATGTGACGTTCCGTTCCCGGATCCCGCCGGCCCTCCTTGGAGCCGGCGGCCTGCATCATCCGCCGGTAATGCTCATCGACGTCCATCGACCCTCACGCCTCCGTCCCTGCCGGTTCCATGCTCTTGCCACGACCTGGCCTGCGGTTGGATCCGTTCGAGGCCCGGACGCCACCAGTTGCGTCGCATGAACTGGATCGTCTCGACCAGGGCCGGCTGCTGTCCCAACGGTTCGACCATCGCATATCCGCGTGGGAGCATGCTCAATTCCCGTCTCGTGACGGAATCCTCACGTTCGTGACGGCTTGAGAAGCCGCCGATCGGCCCTTGGCCCGGATTCCAGTTGCGTTCCTCCCTGGTGCGCCCATGCCGGCCGATCTGGCTGATCCACCAGTCGAGCGTGTCATCGTCGGACACGCCCTTGAGCATGACCTTGTGGCAGTTCTCCCACACGGTCCGCTCCACGTTGCGTCCGTAACCGTCCTTCTCGTCGGCCATCTGTTGGCGGGACTGCTCGACGATGATGACCTGATAGCCGTTGCCGCCGCCCTGCGTGACGGCGTTGCGCAGGCCCGGCCACGCCTCCAGGTTCGACAATTCGTCGAGCACGAATCGTACGGGAGGCTCGATCTTGCCGCGCGAGCCGGACGCCCGGTCGAACGCGAGGTCCTGGCACGCCTCCTGGAACGTGTCGAGCAGCAGACTCACGAAGATGCCGGCGGTGATGGCGGCCTCATGTTCGCGGCGCGGCTTCGAAAGCACGAACACGGTGTCGCCCCGCAACACCATGCTCTTCGGGTCGATCAGTCGCGGGTCCGAGGGGGACAGGTCCATGCGCGCGCATACGTCCGGGTTCGCGAGGATCGCGAACGCGTTCATCACGCCGAACCACTGCGAGTCCTTCTGACGCGGGTCGACGTGGGGCAGCGCGTTCAACGTCGCGGCCCACTGGTTCATCTCACGTTGTGGCGTGTTGTGGCGGATCAGGTCGGCGGCCTCCTGCGCGGCCTCCGGCGACCGGCTCCACTTGTAGCAGTCGTTGATGGTCCTATCCGAGATCGCCGCCGCATACAGCATGGCCTGCACGTACTGCGCGGCGGACACGCCCCATTCCTGGTTGTTGGAGCCGGATCCCATGCCGGTGATCGCGATCATGGTCTGTGCGCGGCGCATGGCCGTGGCCGGGTCGTCGCAGCCCTGCAAAGGTGTCCAGAACATGTTGTGACGGGTCTGCGGATCGTTCTCCGCGACGCCTTCCGGGTCGAAGATGTGGGTGGTTCCCTCGCCGCGCGCCCCGTACACGGCGCCCGTGGTACGGTCGGTCACGCCAAGCTCGCGCAGGGAACGGGTCGCCTTGATGATGTCGCCGCGCGTCGAGGTGGCAAGGACGAAACCCGGGGCCTCGACCACGGCGGGAATGACCACGCACACGGTCTTGCCCGAACGGGCCGGCCCCACCACGTACAGGTGCCGTTCGCATCCCAACCATACTTCCATGTGGTGGCATCGGCCCACGAGCATGGCGGCATGCCATGGCTTCGGCATGACCGCGCCCGGCCTGCGCTCCTGGAATTCGGACAATGTGCGCGGCAGGACCGCCGGCACCACATCGCGCATCACGCTGCGCGGACCATAGGCGTCCGCGATCTGACGCCACGAGGCCATGCCCGGACGCGAACCAAGCCAGTCGGCCGCACGCTCGCCCGAATCCCGGTACGAATCCCAGAAGATCCACAACGAAAGGATCGTGACGAAACAGCCCACCCACCAAGGCAGACAGGCGAGGACCGTCGTCAGGGGATCGCCCCCGGCCATGACGAACGAGAACAGGGTGGCGATCACGGCGAGCAACAGCATGATGGCGCCCACGTGCTTGACCAGGACGCTTTCCTCATCCGACAATGCCTCATACAGGCGCGTGTGCCGGTCGAGCCAGACGCCCAGATCGGAATCCTCGAACCGTTTCCATTTCGACATGGCCTCGCGTCGGTTCTCCGCGTTGAGTTCCTCGGCGTCGTACCGCAGACCCGTGCGCGGGCCGTCCGCAAGGTCCCCGTCGGGTGCCAGCGTCTCGTACCATGGTCGTTCGTCCATCATGCTCCTTCGTTTCCTGATAGGTGGCCTTTTTCCGGGTCCCGTGGCCTTAGGATGCCTTGCGCAGTCCGGAAGTGTCGAACGTCGCGGCCCAACGGGGGCCCGCGACGGGAAGGATCATGCGCGGATGGGACCGGCCGATACGCCAGATGCCGAATCCTTGCGCCAATTGCGGGATCATGTCCAGCTCGTCCTCGCTCAGATCGGGAACCAGCTGGTTGAGCAGTGCGATGTTCTCGCCTCCCTGACGGTAGATGATCTTCGTTTCCATCAGGTTCATCAGCTGTTCGACCTTGCCGCGCAGGCCGGATCCCTGGTTGAACACCTGCGTCATGTCCGCGACGCCGTGCACGATCAGCCATGTGGCGCAACCCCAATGGCCGGCGGAACGCTGCCTGGTCTGCAACGAGTCGACCAGCTGCGGATTGCTCAGCAGGTCCCACGCCTCCTCGCACACGATGATGCGGCGCAATCCGTCGCGCGCCTGCAGCAGACGGTCGATCCACGAGCTGACCGCGGCCGTGTACACGCGTTTCAATGTGGGATCCTGGAACACGGGGCCGGAAGTGTCGAACACGATGATCGGCGCGTTCGGATCCAACGTGATGGTGCTTTCCCGGTCGAACATGCCGCTCATCGTTCCCCCGTGGACCATGGGCGCGAACACTCGCGCGGCCTCGCTGGCCTTCTCACGCGCCAGATCCCGGTAATGCTCGAAACCGCGGATGTTGGCGTACACGGAATCCACCCACTGCCAGTCGCTCAGACGGTCCACGGCCGCCTCCAACGTCATTGGCCCGGTGTCGTACGAGGCGATCAGCTGGTCGATCAAGGACAGCATGTCCTTGTCCAACGGGAAGGACCGATCCTGTTCGCGGACGGCTTCGGCCAACGCCATGACGGCGCTCTTACGGCCGGCCAGGACCTCCTGGCGGAACGCCTCACGCTCCTCCCTGCCGGTCAGATGGCTCGCGTCGGGCATGGCGAACGGGTTGAGATAGTTGCCCGCGCCCGGGGAAACGACCTGTCCGCCGGGAATGTCCCGTGCGATGCGCACCCATTCGCCCTGACGGTCCGACTGGACGATCACATGCCGGCCGTAGCCCATCTCCCTGACCGCGAGGGTCTTCATGCAGAAGCTCTTGCCCTGGCCGCGCAATCCCGACGTGAAGATGTCCGGACTGGTGGTCAGCCTGGCATCGTACGTGCCCCAACAGTCGAAGGTGAACAGTTCACGGCTGAACACGTCCAGGCCGACAGGCGGGCCGGGGATCACGGGAGCGCCGCTACCGGCGACGAACGTGGTCAATACGCCCGCACGACCCGTGCTGGTCTGATGCCAGGGAATCAGCGGACGGGCGTTGAAGTCCTTGGTGATGAAATCGATGGGCGTGGGCGAGCCCAACGGAAGCTGGCCGGCGGCGTCGCCCAGACGCTCCCTGCGCGCCTTCCGGGCTTTGCGGATCTGCCCGGCGACCATGCCCGACAGGCGGCTTCTCGCATCCGATACCACGTTCCCGTCGGCCCGTGTGAACGCGTGCGGGGGAACGGGCGGCAGATCGATGCCGTCCAGTCGCGCCTCGGCCGATGCCTGCAGCCATGCCAGTTCCAGGAGCGTCGGCCTGGTCGGGGCGGGCACGAAGCCGATGCAGTCGACTCCGCGACGTGCCTGGGAGCCGAGACGATGCCCGTCATCCTCCAATGCGGGAATGGCGTCGCTCCCGGCGATCCCGTCCGTGTCGGCGTCGTCGGCGTTCTCCCATCGTTCGTTCTCTTCCGTCATCATGTCCACATCGATCCGATCCTTGAAAAACGTTACGGAACGCGGTCCCGTCCAGTGAAGCGTTCCACCGGACGGGACCGACGGGCAGGCCGGGGGAGCCGGCCCGTTCTCCCCATTGCCGCGGCCGTCACACCGCATAGCCCGAATGGGCGAGCACGATGCCGACCGTGATCATGAGCAGGAAGCAGACCACGGCGCACACGAGCATCACGATCGCCCTGGATCTGCGTTTCCTCATACCCATGGCGAGCACACGGTCCTTGGCCCTGCGACCCACCGTCGTGCTGTTCTCCTTGACGGTCAGCAGCACGAACGCCCTGTACAGGAACGTCGCCGCGCCGGCCATGAGAACGACCATGATGATTGCTGGCATTTGGATCCTCCCTCACCGATGAAACACGTCGGAAGACGCTCTCGAGGATCGTCTTCCGTCCAATCCACGTGAGGCCGGACCGATATCCGTACGGGACGGCGCGATATCATTCCGGGTCCCGGCCGGTACGGTCCCGTTCCGAATGCGGACGCCGCGCCTGCATGTCCCCCATACGCGCCGCGACGCATAGGGAGACGACCAACATGCCACCGGCCATGCCGGCGACGAACAATACGATGTCGATGACGAGCCCCATCACGGTTCCTTCCCATAGGCGAGAGGTCTTCCGGAGGAACCACCCCGCACGCCCGCGATATCGCGGATGGGACGGCCACACCATTCCCTTTCCTTGCCCATTCGGCGATTCCCGCATGAGGGAGGGATTGTCAAGGGACGCGGCGACGGAAGGCCATGCTGCCTCCGACCGGTCACGGGACCGCATTGACGGGAATCGGCCCGGCCGTCTTCCGGATCGGCGATCGGATCGGTGGATTGTGCGGTGTCGGATGAAAAACGTCTCGCCGATCTCTGATGACCGACGAACGTTCCCTCATCGCGGAGACGATTCGTTCCGTGACGACGGGGGAGAGACGCTGGTCGGAGGAAAGCTGGCCATGGATGATGGCGGGCACGTCCGCCAGCCGGTCCGGATCGTATTTGCCCCGATCGTCGATGAGGGACAGCCGCCAGTACGCATTGTCCCCGTCTCCCTAATCGTCGATCCGGAATGGTTTCGTCCGACAGTCGCCGTTGTTCATGGCATCAGGTTCCATGCCGTTCCGCGGGCTCGCCCCGCTGTCGAAGATCGGCGCCAGTCTGATCGCGAAGGCCTCCACATCCCTTATCAGGCCGAGATCGTTGCAGTGCCGGTCCGTGTTACGCAACGGGAAGTCAAGGAAAAGGAAATCATCGGTGGCACGGCGGGCCGCGTCACGGTCGACTCCGAGCCGTTCGCAGGCATCCGCCCAGCCATCATCGGCCTCCGTGACACGATGATCGGATCCGGACCCTTCCATGGCAGCAATGGAGGCATCGCCGTCCCTCAGAAAAAAGAATCAAAGCCGGAACGGTGCGGTTTACGTTCCGGCCCCGCATGGGAACCCGTGTTTGCATTACCCTCCGCCAGACGACCCGGCTCACTGCGATGAAACGGCATGAGCGGCGCGACGGAAAGTTCCCGTACGGTAAGACATGAACCACATGCCCGGCCTCCCGGACGGAAGGAAGGGCATGAAGTTCAAGCCATACCCCCAATGTATCCACGATTCCCGCAACACGCCAAACGGACCCCTGAGCGGACCGGAGCCGGAAAGGAAACCGGCCGTTCCGGACGGGGGACCGACGTTGGGGCATGGAATCGAGAAAGAAGGAGGGGTGGAGGATGGCCGTTCGCCGGATCATCCTCCACCCCTTCACGGTGCCAGGCCCGTGGAATCCCGTTTCCCGTCCCATGGCGTGGGCTGGGAAACGGGATCATTGACGGGATCTTCTCGCTCACCTGCCGGAGTGCGCGCCGCGCGGGCCGGTGCCGGCCGCCTTGCGGCGTGCCAGGAGCAGGCCCGTGCCAAGAGCGCCGACCGCGA
>ERZ857521.3921-NODE-3921-length-11493-cov-3.399633_pt1 | contig 11493 bp, 8 predicted proteins | sample MGYA00519701_ERZ857521 | MGnify/ENA primary metagenome ERZ857521 (study PRJEB31778, sample SAMEA3449346) | human gut metagenome | biome: human gut; feature: human-associated habitat; material: faeces | place: United Kingdom | collected 2010/2012 ...
GGGGAGCACCGCTATCGTCTTTGGACAAAAGCAGGAACGCCAGATATAGACTATCCCCGCGTAGAATCTGACCGCTACCTGCTATACGTTGAGATCCACGGATACCTCGCACCGCTTGGCATGACAGAATATTTTCTGACCGAACATTGTGGGTATTTGCCGGCTATGCGGGAACTGTATGGCGGTTCAGAACATCGGAGAACGTATTTTGACAGTCTGCAAAAGAGCGCTATTGAGGAAGCTGTCGCAATCGAGAGAACTGTGATCTACCATCTGGGCAAAGAATCGCCCCGGCAGGCAGACTATATCCACGGTATCCTCAATGAGCATCTTATGCGGTATACCGCCAGCAAGGAAAGCGAAGGCAAAACCTTCCCGGATTATATCGGCGCATTGATGGCAGGTGAGCTTGACCACTGCATACAGCTTTCCAAAATCTATCGGTCGCTTAAGCAGCAGGAGGATGAAATGCGGCAGGCACAGATTGCCGAGCAGGATCGTGTGTACCAGCAGTCTGTCAATACAGAAAAAGAAAAAGCTGTCGGCGCCGCGCTGCAAATCATCCGCAGCGGCGGCACGCTGCAAAACAATTCGCTCTGCTACTACAAAGAAGATGGCACGCTTGTCGAAACCTCACTAATTCTGTATTTGATGCGCGAGTACCATGTCAACGTGCCGCTCCGTACACAGGGATGGATCAAGGAGCGTTTGGCAGCCGCAAATATTCAGGAAGACTTTTGCGGTTCCGTTACCTACTACCGTGCAAAAAGAAGTCCATGCTCACAGAAATTTTTTGACTGTATGCGAGAACTGATTGCGGCAGTTCAACAGATAAAAACTGCAGAAAAGGAGGCACTGAAATGGAGCGCACCATCATTGCATATCTGAAAGTTGATGATAATCGTGCTTTTCAAGAAATTGGAGATGGCCCGATTGCATATCTGGTCAAAGAGTTTGCGCAGTTGGAACAACGTGGCATTCTTCTTCAAGATGCCGCGATTGCCGACGCGGATGCGGCCGGACCAAAAGAAGCATATCTTGTCTACCTTGCCAAATACGCTTTTGACAATTTAGGCAGCTACCACGTTTATCCGATGTCCTATAAGCAATGGCGATTCGCATACACTGGTGGGTAAGCATGGTTTAAGGGCATTGTTTATCAACCAATATGTCTATATCTGCAAAATCAAGTTTGACGCGGCCTATATCTACCATATTTTCATCATAGAATAACAGCGACCGTGTAGTTTCCTTGAAACCGCACGGTCATTTTATGCCAAAAGGCATTTGTCAAGCCTGAATTGCGCCAATTTTTCTCCGCATATTTCGTCACTTCGCGTATAGCCAGCCCCAGCAGCTTGTGGTATCATACTCTCGTTTGTTTGACACCACGACGAGGAGGCACATCATGCAGTACACCGACAACGAAGCCGCTTTGATTGGCGGGTTGATTTCCAACTACTTTCTTCGTCCGGCTGTATCCGCCGCACTGAAGGATTCTTATACCCGCGTGCTGGAGCATCTGCGCACAGGCCGGGTGTCTGCCGCCGATCTCAAGCAGATTCAGAAAGCGCTGGCATTTTTGACGCCGACCTGTCAGATGTCCAGAGAGGCCCAGCGCGACCTGATGGGCGCCAGCCTGAAGACGACGGCGCTGCTAAGTTCCTGCCGCTGATTGCAAAAACCACAAATCGTCAGAAATGCTGCCGGCTTACGTTCCGGCAGCATTTTTTCTATACAGAAAAGAGCGCCCCGAAGGGCGCTCCTCGCAGATGAAACAGGTCACATACGGAATTTACGGATGCAAAGGAAAAGCTGGATGCAAAGCTCTTGATACAGATCTTCATCCCATACACCGTCAATAACGGATTCCTTGGTCAGTAATGGTTGGTACATTGCCAGAATTTTCTCGTTCGCGAGGTCATCTCCGCTTTTGGCAAGAATCAGAAGCTCGTAGAAATTCATGTTTCCTCCTCCAGTTTCTCCCGAATGCGGCTCAGTGCGCGATAATAGATCGCAGCCGCGCCTTTATATCCAATCTGTAATTCCTGTGCGAGCTCGGTAAACGAGCGCTCCTCCAGAATTCTCGCCAGCAGAATATATCGTTCACGCTTTTGAAGCTGGTCAAGTGCTTCGAGGACTGCTCTGTACTCCATCAGCAGCTCCATTCTTCGGAAGTATTCATCTTCCCATGCTTCTGCCGAGATGGGCTGCCGGTCAGGTTCCATCGGTCGTTCATGCTGTTGCTGTCTGTGACGCTGAGAAAGGTAGGCATTCTTTCTCCGCTTCAGCGCGACTTGAAGATAGGCGGTAAATTGGTTCTGAATCTGATATTCTTCACGGCTTCCGTCATTTCTATATTGCATGATTCACCCTCCGTATCCGTCTGTTTTCTGGCGAACAGGACGGTATACGGGAGGATTTCTGCATCGGTTTGGTCTAAAAAAACGTAAATAGTCACAGCCGGTTTCATGCTTGCACAAATAATCGACTACATATGGAAATGATAACTCAGAAAGGCTTTGCTGTATGGATAAAACGAGAAAACTCTCCAATGCCCAGCATGGATGCTTTCTCTCCTTCACTGGGGTATGCTTGTCTCCTTATTTCACAGTAGCAATGTGCTAAACGGAATATTAAATTCCAGCATATACAAAATCCTCCTTCCGGTTTTCTCTGGAAGGAGGATTTATCCGAGTGTCAACTTCGGTAACTATTATGGTCTAAGATATAGAATCGGGCACACTCGAAATGCCGCCATGCTTCGTCGTAGAGAGACCCGCGGCCCGGCACGCAAATGAAACGATTTGGGTCAATTCTGCTTCGTCCAGATCTTCCGGACGCTTGCCTGTCTGCAAGAGCTTCCACACGGCGCTGCCGCCGAAGATGTCGCCCGCGCCGGTCGTATCGACAACCTTGATATCCTTCAGACTGTCCACATGGCCGCCTGCGTTCCGGTTCTGGAACCAGCAGCCGTCCGCGCCGCACGTCACGAACACGAGCTTCACCGGATAGTGGTCAAGAATATACTGTGCGCCGTCCTGCACGCCGAGGCCGAACAGGAATTCGACCTCTTCGTCGCTGATCTTCACCACGTCGGCCTGCCGGAGGCCCCAGAGCATCTGCTCCTTCGCCTCATTGAGATCGTTCCACAGCGGCTTGCGCAGGTTCGGATCGTAGGTGACGAGCTTGCCGTGTGCCTTTGCATATTCCACGGCGCGATACGTCGTTGTCCGCGACGGCTCGCCCGTGAGCGAGAGCGTCCCGAAGTGGAACACCCGCGTTTCGTCGATGAGCGAAAGATCCAACTCGTCAAACGTCAGCTGCGTGTCCGCGCCGGGCTTGCGCGCGAAAGCAAATTCGCGGTCGCCGTTTTCGTCCAGCGTCACGAACGCCAGCGTTGTGAACACATCGTCCGCCGCCACAAGTCCCTTCGTCTCGATCCCCGCGCCCCGCAGCGTATTGGTCAGAAGTTTGCCGAACGTGTCCGTGCCCACCTTGCCGAGCATCCCCACCTTCCCGCCGAATTTGGCGATCGCCGCAAGGAAATTCGCCGGGGCCCCGCCCGGATGCGCGGCCATTGTGGGATAGCCGTCCGAGTCGATAGACTGCGTCGTAAAGTCGATCAAAAGCTCACCAAGCGCAACTACATCATACATTCTTTTTCCTCCGTAATTGTAATGCTCCATTGATTCTCATACTTTGCTCCCGGCGCAAGATGGATAAGATCGCTCTTGCAGCTCAGCTCCTCCACCACGTCCTGCCGCGACGGAAGCGACGCCCACGGCTCAATGCAGACATACGGCGCATCCGTGTGCGGCATATGCCAGATACCGAGATACGGCATCTGCGGATAGGCTACGGTCACCGATTTGCCCGTTTTCTCTGAGCATAGGCTCACGCACCGTGCCATATTTTTCAGCACGATCGCATCCTCATCGAACAGCTCGTGACGCAGGCGGATGGTCGTATCGTCTTCCAGCGGGAAGCATTCTGTCTGGCCGTTGAGATAGCAGTCTCCGGTAAAGCCAATACGGTCTGGCAGACATGGCTGCGAAAAGCACAGTTTATAGTCTTCAAAGCCAGTGCTGCCGGTCAGCGGAACCCGGAATCCCGGATGTCCGCCGATGCCGAACGGCAGCTCTTTTTCGTCCTCATTGCAGACGGAATACGTCACATGGACCGTCCAGCCGCGCAGCGCATAGCGTACCCGGAATGTAAAGCGGAACGGATACTGCCGCAGCGTTTCCGGTGTCTGCCGCAGACAGAACGTAACAGAATCGGAAGACTGCTCTTCGATAGTGAAAACAGAATCCTTTGCAAATCCGTGAATGTCCATTGAATAACGTTCGCCGCAGAGCGTATAGCAGCCATCTGTCAGGCGCGCAACATACGGAAACAGCACCGGCGCGCGGTCCGGCCAGTATTGTTTGTCGCCGTTCCAGAGAAATTGTGTTCCTTGTTTGGAGCCAAGCTCCATCATCTGCGCGCCGAACGGATCGACGCACAGCGTCAGGTTTTGATTTTGCAGCGTCAGCATCCGTCAGTCTTTTGCCGCCGGATACTCATTGCAGAGCAGCCGGTAAGGCGGCTCATCTTCCTCGATCTTCGGAAAACGGCCAACCGGCGGATTGAAGCGGTTGTCGGTGTTGTCGTCGTTGCACTGGCTGACCTCGCCCAGCAGGACGGGACCAGTGCCGGGCTCAACCGAAAAATCATGATACAGCCCCTGATAAACGAAAATGCTTTCACCCGGTTTCAACCGGATCTGCGTTCCGGCCGGAACGGTATAGCTTTTGCCGTCGGTGTGGACTTTCACGTCAGATTCATAATCGATTTCTTCATTCGGAAGACGATTGTACACCCGGATCAATACGTTGCCGCCGCCGCGGTTGATGATGTCCTCAGTCTTGAACCAGTGGAAATGGTTCGGTGCGTACTGCCCTTCCCTCAGATACAGCAGCTTTTCCGCATAGACCTTCGGATACTTGTCCGGCATGGCACGATTTCCGTTGCGGATCGTGATAAGCGAAAAACCAAAGTGGTCAAAGTCGCCCTGACCATAATCCGTGATGTCCCAGCCGAGCATGCAATCGCGTACTTCATCATATTCGTGCCCCTTGCTTTCCCATGCCTCAGGCGTAAAATGGCAAAAAGGCGGCAGGTAGCAATGTTCCTGTGCGCACATAGCCTCGAGCTCTTTCAACGCTTTGTTGATCTCACTGCGCTTCATAATAGCGCTCCTTTCCATTTAATTTCTATATTCAGTCTCCGCCAGACGGTCCTATTCTGTGCCGTGCGGGGACCGTACTGTCGTTATCAAAAGTTCCGGAGAACAGACCCGTTTTTTCTTGGCCCCGGACGGAAGATCCATCCGGGGCCGGATCATTACTGCTTAGGGAAGATCAATAGAAACTCTTGCGGAGGCTTCGAACATTCTGAGCAGAATGGCCGCGGCCTCGCTGCGCTTGATGGTGCTCGCGGAATGGAACGTGCCCTTCGCGTCGGAACCCGTCAGGATGCCCGCGCGATAGAACTCGTAGATCTCTGCCGCGAACTTGTCGGTCGTCTTCACGTCGGGGATCGCGTTGTCCGCCACGGTGTTGATCGCCTTGTAGGCTTCCTCCGCGCCGTGGAAGATGTGCACGAACTCGCCGCGCGTGACCGGTGCATTCATCTGCGCCTGGGTGTAATTCGCGTAGTCCTTTTCGATGATGCCGTTCACAACTGCGTAATTGACATAGCTGTCATACCAGTTCGCGCCGCCGTTTTTCAGGCTGACCTCGCCGGTGCGGTCGAGCTGGTGCAGAGCCGCTGCCAGCTTGATGGTCTGCGCAACCGTCAGCGTCGCGTTCGGCTTGAACTCGTTCGCCGTCACGCCGTCGATCAGGTTGTTCTCCCAAGCAGCCTTGACGCTCGAATAGTACCAGCTGTCAGACGGAACGTCCGCGAACGGGAACTTGCTCACGTTGGAACCGGCGTTCGGGTTGAACGGGAGCTGCGCAGGTTTGCTCGGCGTGACCGGAATGACCGGCGTCGGGGGAGCGATCTGCGTCAGACCATTGGCCGCATTGTTCAGCGCTGCCAGCGCGTTGGCAACCTGTTCTGCCGTCACATTGTCATCTGCCAGGACACTCTTTGCATGGATCAGTGCGTTTGTAAAGATAGTCCAGGATTCCTGCGTATAGCCGTGGTTGGGGAGATTCTCCAGTTCGTTGTAACGGCGTTGCAGCTCAGACTTGTCAACCGGCTGCGGCTGGCCATGCTCCGGGATCTCCTCGGTCTTCGTCGCACCGCAGACGCAGGTGAAGGTCTTCTGACCCTTTTCGGTTTCGGTCGCGGGCTTAGTGACAGTGCCTTTGTCCCATACGTGCTCGGCATAGCCGTCTTTGTCCGCATTGTCGGTCACAGTGCAGCCCTCTGCGGTGCATTCGTGCCAGTGGTGCGTTTCATCCTTGCTCCATTCGCTGGACCAGCTGTGCACGTGCGAAGAAGATTCTGTGAAGCGGAACCAATCGACGTTTGCAACATAGGTCTTGCCGGTGTTGTTTTCGAAGTAGAGATAGACATCGTGCATACCCTTGGTGATCTCGGTCAGCTCACCGCTAAGTTCCACATAGTTGCTCCAGTTGCTTCCGGTCGCCGGGCAAGTCAATGTCGCGATCTCCTTGCCGTCCAGGCTGCCAAGGCGGATATGAATCTGGCCGCCGCCGGCATCTCTCTCCTGCGCAGCGTAGAAGAACGTTACTTTTTTCGCACCGTTCCCGGAGAAATAGACATTGGAATATTTGACCCAAGTGCCGCTTGCAACGCCGCCAATGTTTTTGCCGTCGTTGACAATTCTGCTGTCATGTGCATCTGTTTCAAACTTTGTAAATTCCTCAGCTTCGATCTTCTCGTACGCATTACGGAACTTCGCCTGCGCAAGTTTGATGTTCAGGTCAAGCGCATCGTTTGCGTGATTGAAATCTACGATCGTCGCATTCGGATCATTCAAAGCCGTCTGCGCATTCTGGATTGCCTGATTGAGAGCGTCCTTATGTGCAGCGTCATCTGCCAATCCTTCATAAACCTGCTGTGCTTCTTCGATTTTAGCCACCAGATCCTGGTAGGACTGAATATCATTGGATGCCTGCTCGAGCTGCGATTTTGCATCTTTCAGCGCATCCATCGTGGAATTGTAGTTCTTCGTCACTTCCTCCGCGTTGGAAATGGCGCTCCTCACGGAATTTTGAACCGCGGACGGCATGTTTGATGTGTCAACCTTCTTGATCGCATCAAGCTTTGTCCAAAGATCCTTCATCCCTTCGATCTCGCTCATGGCGTTTATCAGCTTACGGCAGGCCTCCTCGATCTCGGCGTCCGTCTTGTCTTCCTTGGCCGCAACCGTTTGTGCCTTGTCAATGGCTGCGCTCATCAACGTCGCAAGCGGTGCGTAGCCGCCATCGCTGAGAGCCTCCTTTGCTTTTGTCGCTTCCGCGATCATTCCATCGAGAGCATCGGCGTTCAGCGCGGGCATTCCGGTGCTCATCAGCTCCAGCTCGCCCAACTGAATCTCGCTGTCGCTCTCAATATCCAGACGCACATAACGATATTGCGCATAATCCGCGGCCTTCGTCTTGAACGGCTTCGTATAGAGGCTCCATTCAAATGTCACATTTTCACGCTTGTCCGCTTCCGTCCAGGTCAAGCCGTCATTGGAAAGATAAAGCGTGAAGTTCTTCGGCGCGCTATCCTTGCCGCCGCTCGCAGAGGTCAGTGTATAGAGGCTGACAGCCTGCGGCTTTGCAAATGTGTAATAAAGCGAAATGATCCCATCCGTAGTAGGCTTCAACGTTGCACTGGTCTTAGAATTGTTATCGAGCAGATTTTTGAGGTTCTCACCATCAGCACAATAAATGGAATCGCCAGAACTTAGCGTGGTCGGAACTTCTTTTGCAACCACAGCCGCACTGTTTGTGCGGTCCCGCAGCGGATCGGGGGTCTCGTCGCCTTTCGTCAAAGAATCGGGAACATCATTCTCACCCATACCCCAGTCGCCGGGCGTCGCCTGCATGTCAAAATGGAGCACAACCTTTTCATTCTTGAGCCGGTCGGTCAGATCCGTCTGCTTGATGGACGTCTTGCTGTAGGCTTCACCATTGATGGTAAGACCGCCAACATAAATATTTGTGCTGCTGTTATTCGGCGCCTCGATGATCAGATCGTGGCCGTTTTCATGATGGAGGGTAATCTTCTTGAACAGTGGCGAGCCGAAGACCAGTTCACCGCTGCCCATATTCAACGGATAGAAGCCCATGGCACTGAAGATAAACCATGCAGACATTTCACCGTTATCCTCATCACCGATGTATCCCTGGCCGATGCGGCTGCCAACATAGCACTGCCGCAGTACCTGCCGAACTTTCTCCTGCGTACGGTCAGGCCGACCGGCATAGAGATACATATATGGAATATGATGGGAAGGCTGGTTGCTGTGTCCATATTCGCCCATCTTGACTTCCTGCGCTTCCCTGCGCTCATGGATGCCCTGTCTTGCGCCTACAGTGTCCGTTTCCAATGTCGTCTCAAACAACTGATCCAGCTTTTCGGCCAGTGCATCACGGCCGCCGTAGAGGTTTGCCAGGCCCTGACCATCCTGCGGTACACTGCACGCCATATTCAGAGCCGTAGTTTCCGTGTAATCATCATGGAACGCAAACGGATCCACTTTGGATCTGGTCCAGGAGCCATCCGCATTCTTGGCCGCAAGCCATTTGTTTTCAACTCCGTCTCCGTCGCGGAAGAGGTTGACATAGTTTGTGGCACGGCTCTTATAATAGGTATATGCATCCATGTCGCGTAATTCTTTCGCCATGTTTGCAATACCGGCATCATTGATGTAGCCTTCAATGGACCATGAGAATTTCTGGCTGCCACCCGGCGTATAGCCAAGAAACAGGCCCTTATCAATGCCGTCACGACCGCCGGAGGCCCCCTTGAAATCCGACATGGAGGCATTCTTCAGTGCAGACTGATATGCAAGTTGCCACTGCTCGTCTGTCAGCGTTGCGCCGCGCAGCATGGCATCGGCAAAGATAACATCCGAGCTTGTACCGACCATGGAGTTCGTGCCGGCCGGAGCAATCCAGCGCGGCATCCAGCCGCTGTCCTCGAAGTGATGAATCAGGCCCAGCAGCAACTCATTGTTCTGCTCCGGTGTGAACAGCGAATATGCTGCCCATGTCGTACGATAGGTATCCCAGAACCCGTTGTTATAATAAAGCTTGCCGTCCGTCACCTTCTTGGTATACGGGCTCATGTACTGCCAGCCGCCTTCGCTGCCGTTGCCGGTTTGTTCGCCCATATTATTGGGATAGAGATACAAGCGATAGAGGCAGGAGTAGAACGTAATCAGCTGTTCTTCCGACGCACCTTCAACTTCAAACTGGCTCAGCTTGTCATTCCACAGCGTCTTTGCGGCAGCCTTGACAGCGTCAAACTCTCCGCTCAACTCCAGTTCAAGGTTTTTCTTTGCCTGCTCAGCACTGATAAAGGAAGTTGCCGCGCGCATCACGACCGGCTTCGTACCTTGTTCAAAGACTGCGCGGGTGCCATCGTCTGTGAACGCCTGATCAAAGGTGCCGTAAATGTACATCTTCGGCATCTGGTTGCTGTCCTCATTTTTGTAACCGCTGAAGGACTTCGTAGCTTTATCAAATCTGAGGTCGGACACATCGCTGATATTGATGTACGGCGTCTGTGCGTTTTCCGGATAAGTGATGCGCGTGATCATGCCGTGATCGGTAGGAGACAGTTCCGTCCGGACACCGCTTGCAGGATTCGACGCGCTCCGATTAAACTGTACGCTGAAATAGTAGGGCTTTGCCGTTACATTTTCCTGATCATAGATGGCGCGGCCATTTGCGGAGGTATTCACGCCGGGCATGAATCTCCACACAGACCGGTCTCCGACCCAGATCGACGGCTCATGACTGCAGCGGAAACCTTTGATAAAACCGGCATTATAGTCGAACATAGTGTTGCCGGTGTCGCTTTCCGGTGCCCAGAAGTTGAAACCATGCGGCACTGCGACCATAGGCCCGGTGAGGCCTCTGGAGAAAAACGCACCGCCAAAGTTGTTTGTTCCGCGAAGAATGTAGGCATAGTCTACGAGAGACTCCTTGCTATAGTTCAGGGGGGCGACATTTTCAATCCGAATCGAATTCAGCGTTCCCTTGAAATCGCCGCCATCCGCTTTCAAGTCCGCGCTGTTTGCGTAGCCGATGTCGATTTCTTCGATCGTCTTGCCCTCCAGCGCGCCCAACTGGATCAGGATCTGGTTTTCCTGCGCATACAGCATGGCCTTGCCTTCGCCCTGGCTGTTCGGATCGGCGCGAACGCCATTCTCATCCTCCAGCCCTCTATCACTCAGATAGGTTCCATCATCGAATTTCAGATCCACTGCAAGATGCATGGAATAGAAATCGTAGTCATACTTATTGTTCGGCAGCGGCTGCTGCGGCGTAATATTATAAACCAGCCGCGTATTCTCCGTCACCGAAATGTTCAGACCTGTGTACAGGACGTTGTACACCTGCGCGCTTTGATTGCCTTCATGATGACCACTGATGACCAGCTTGTCGTTTTCCAGCGTTGTCGTCATAGATGCATGTTGCGTGCGCGCTGCGTCCGTAGTTCCGGCAAAGCTGCCGTCCACAAGGCTCCTTGTTAAGCCGAAGCCGCTGAACTGGATCGTTCCCGGATTAGAGTTGAACTTCGTGATCTTCAGCTTGTAATGCTGATAGCCGGGACCTTCCGGAAGCTGGAAAACACGCATCTCATAGTTTTTCCATCCGGTCTGGTTGCTCTGCTTATCCAAAAGCGTCCACTCACCAGTCTGATCGTTCGTGCCATAAAGCTCCCAACTGTTCAGGGTGCGGCCAGGGTTTCCCTCGTCATCATTTGCACCGCTGATATAATAATTGGAAGCCGTTGTCGGCGCATTATAATGGAATGTGAACTCTAGAGGTACCGTAACGCCGCCGGTTGCACAAAGCTTCGTGCTTGTACTTCCGTCGATCAGTGCGCTGATGTCCTCGGCAGAGTTGCCATATTTGAGCGTGGCACTCACCTCGACAGGAACATCCGCAAAATTTGAGAATTCTTCCTGCGTTTTGAATCGTGTCGAAAACAAGACCTTGTCTTCTTCGCCTGAAGCGGCTTTCTCCGCCGCCAAAACAGTGATCCCAGAGAAAAGGCTCAGCATCATCGCCATGCATAACAAGCAGCTGATCCATCTGGACGCTGTTTTATTTCGTTTCATGTGCAAATCCCTCCCAAAACCGAAGATATGAGTTGAGCATAAACATGTTGCAGAAAATACGGCAAGTAAAATCCTTGCCGTATTTTCTGACTTTCCGTTGGCAATTGGTGCTTACTTCGTCACAACCGTAACACCGGTGTCGGTGACAGCGCCGTCAGCCGTGCCGCCCTGCAGCGCAGCAACCGCAG
>ERZ857521.3924-NODE-3924-length-11489-cov-4.254242_pt1 | contig 11489 bp, 8 predicted proteins | sample MGYA00519701_ERZ857521 | MGnify/ENA primary metagenome ERZ857521 (study PRJEB31778, sample SAMEA3449346) | human gut metagenome | biome: human gut; feature: human-associated habitat; material: faeces | place: United Kingdom | collected 2010/2012 ...
ATCTCCATTGTTAACCTTAAATCTAATACCATGAAAAACACAGTGCAAATATATATAGTTTATGTTATACAACATATTTTTTTCGTCCTTTTTTCTTCCATATTAGAATTATTTAATAAACAAAGGTCTTACTTATTTGTTTTGAAACATATTTATACATATAGCAACACAAGATAACTCTTTATTCCGATTGCCCTTTCGGGTGTTTCAAAACCAGACCTCCTGAAAAAGAAAAAGGTTGTCATCACGACAACCAATCTCCATTGTTAACCTTAAATCTAATACCATGAAAAACACAATGCAAATGTATAGGGTTTCTGGAATTTCTACAAATAAATAAGCAAGAAAATTCCCTATATTAATGTTATTTAGCAGATTATCCGGATTTGAAACATGTTTTTACAACATAATTCTTGCTATCCGGGGATGTCCCCAATTTATGCCTATCTTTGATGATAAAGATGCCTATCTTTGTTTCCGTTTATGCCTATCTTTCCGGACAAAGATAGGCATAAATATTTCGGAAAAAGGGCCGGTTATTTTGCTATTTGCGAGAAAGAGCGTACATTTGGGCACATTAAATAAACAAATATGGGAGTTGTAATAGGTATTGATGTAGGCGGAAGTACGACCAAAGTCGTTGGTATCGCCAATGATAAGATTTGTAATCCGATGTTTGTGCGGGCAACCGATCCGGTCGCTTCGCTCTTTGGCGCATTGGGTAAGTATCTTTATGATAACGGTATTCCGCTTTCAAGTGTAGATAAGATTTTATTGACGGGTGTAGGAAGCGCTTACATTACCCAACCGCTTTATGGCCTGCCCACGGCCCGCGTGGACGAGTTCTTGGCCAACGGATTGGGAGCGCAATTCAGAACTCGTCTGGATAAACTGATTGTGGTCAGTATGGGGACAGGAACCTCTTTTGTCCGCGTGAAAGATAATGATGTCCAGCATATCGGAGGCGTGGGTATCGGCGGTGGCACGATTTTAGGGCTCTCCCGCCTGTTGCTCAAGACGCAGGATTTCAAGCAAATCATCGAACTGGCCTTGAAAGGTAGTCTGGAAACCATCGACCTCCGCATCAAGGATATCTGTAATCGCCCGTTACCCGGACTTCCGCTCAATGCGACGGCCTCCATCTTCGGAAAAGCGGCCGCTAACGCCAAGCAGGAAGATATCGCGGCCGGTATCGTACACATGGTGCTGCAGACCATCGGGCAAGCGGCTATTCTCTCTTCGCTGAATTCGGATATCAATGATTTCGTGCTTATCGGAAATCTTACCCGGATGCCACAATGCAATGAAACATTTCCTTCGTTAGAGAAAATGTTCCAGAAACGTTTTCTGATTCCGGAGTTCGCGGAATACCGTACAGCTATCGGTGCGGCTCTCGCTTACATCCAGGGTAAGGAATGTGAGGAGATTTTGCCATGAACAGGAAATGGAAGAAAGGACTACGTATCACTCTAATCGCAATCTTCTCGCTCTTGTTTTTACTCTTGTCGGGCATTGCGATCATCATCAATTTTGTGTTCACGCCTGATAAACTCACCCCGGTCGTGCTAAAAACGGCCAATCAGGCGTTGGATGCCAAATTGGATATGAAAAGTGTGGAACTGACCTTCTTCTCTACTTTCCCGCACTTCGGATTGAAATTGACGGAAGGTTCGTTGGTATCGAAAGCGATTAACGATACGCTATGGCAAAAGACCGACTCGTTGCTCTCTTTCAGGAAATGCGTGTTGGTGGTTAATCCGATGGATTATCTGAACAAGCAAAAAATCAGCTTGAATTATCTTTTGCTGGATAGCGTTTCTGTTTATGCGCATGTAACTCAAGAAGGCAAAGCGAATTGGGACATCGCCCAGGTCGATACTACTTCTACGGAGCAGGCCGATACGACCTCGGCTACCCTCCCCCTTGCCGGGGGAATAGACATACGCCGGGTAGAGTTCCGGCGCACTAACCTTACCTTTGATGACCGGAATACGCGCATCTATGCTGATTTGCAGAATGCCAATCTCTTGTTGAAAGCGGCTCTGCGCAAGGAAGGGCTGGTGCTCTCTTTGGATTTCGACAATAAGAACATTATCTTTTGGCAAGACGGGAAATTGCTTCTCCGAAGGATGGCCACCCGACTGAATACGAAATTAGGATTGAATCGGAAAGAACGTAAATTGGTGTTGAAAGATACACGTTTTACGGTAAATGGCATTGATTTGGACGTGAACGGCTCATTGTGCCGGGATTCGGTTCAGCGTGCTCTGGATATAGATATTACCTATGGCCTGCATGCCCCCTCATTAGAGACGGTACTCTGGATGATTCCGGAATCCATATTGAAAAAAGAGAAGGTGTCTGCCCAGGGTGAAGTCATCCTGAATGGAACTATCCGCGGATTATATGGGAAAAAGCTGATGCCAAAGGCTACCTTGAAAGTGCATATTAACAAAGCTTCTGCTAAATACGAACGTTTGCCTTATGGTATAGATAATTTCACGGCTGATTTTTATGGTGAATTGGACCTGATGCGCCGGCAACCCTCGTTTGCCGATTTGAAGATATTCCATTTCCAAGGTGCGCATACCGATATCCTGGCTGATGCCAAGGTGGACGATTTGCTGGGAGACCCGCAAATAACCCTGAATACCCAATCGGTTGTGGACGTAACGGCTCTATCCCAAACCTTTCCGTTGCAAGAGGGAGTCCGCATCAATGGGAAATTGGACGCTGACCTGCGTCTGAAGTGCAAGCTCTCTTCCATAAAGAACCGAGATTTAGGCCGCATCAAATTGGCCGGGAAATTGAACATGGAGGGGTTGGCCTTGCAGGATTCCGCCCGCGATTTCCAATTCACGGGTGATGCCTCGCTGGGATTCTTCGGGAATGAGGTATTGGGTGCCAAAGGAGAAATCCGTCAGATGAACCTGCACTATGGGGACATCAATGCCGCTCTGGATAAATTCACGGCTACCATAAAAAGCACCAATCCGCAAGATACGACCCGCATTGTCGATATGGAATGCAAACTCAATATGGAACGCCTGAAAGCATCGATGACAGATTCCTTGAAGATGTTCTGCAAGAAGACCTCGGCAACAATTCATCTGCAACCTTCCGAGCGGAATCCGATGCGGCCTCTGGTGAACCTCTCGTTAGAAGCTGATACCCTCTTCGGAAAGATGGGCGAAATAACCGCCGGAATGAACCGGGCGGGATTTGCCGTGAAGGGCGAACAGATCCGTGATTCACTATGGAATCCGAAAGGCATTATCGGGTTCAACCGGTTGCGCTTGAAGACTCCGGACTTGGCATTGCCTATCGTAATGGCTAAAACCGCCGTAACCGTAGGAAACCGGAAGATTGAACTGAAAAATGCTACCCTACGGATCGGACGTTCCGACATTACGGCCAGCGGAGCCGTACACAATCTTTATGCGGCTATGAAACATCACACGCGATTAAAGGCTAATTTATCGCTCTCTTCGCGTAACCTGGATTGCAATCAGTTGATTCGCGCGTTCTCTTTGCCTACCGATACACTCGAAATAGGGGCCGACACGACTTCTACCGATTTGAGTCTCTTTGTCATTCCTAAGACCTGGGATTTTGAATTGCAGACCAACCTGAAGCGTGTCCGTTATGGCAAAATGTTGTTCGAAAACGTGCAGGGAGCAGTAGATGTGCGTGACCAAGCCGTGCATTTAAAGAACTTGAGCATGGTTGGTATGGATGCCAAAATGCGTTCCACCCTGGTTTACCATGCGGCCGATAAGGAAAAAGGATATGCCGGATTTGACCTCCATCTGGATGATGTCAACATCGGCGAATTGGTCAACTTCATTCCGTCATTGGATTCCATGGTGCCGATGCTCCGCTCGTTTAAGGGCTATGTCAAATTTGATGTTGCGGCTGAGTCGGTCGTCGACTCAACCCTCAATATCCAGATTCCTACGCTCCGTTCGGCCATTCACCTGGAAGGAGATAGTCTGGTATTGATGGATGGCGAGACTTTTGCCGAGATTTCCAAGATGCTGCTCTTCAAAAACAAGGAAAGGAATGTGTTCGACCATATTGCGGTCAACATCACCGTTGAGGACGGAAATGTAACGGTTTATCCGTTCTTGGTCGAGATAGACCGCTATCGTGCAGCCGTCGGGGGAACTCAGGATCTGGATATGAACTTCCAATACCATATATCCATCCTCAAATCGCCCGTTCCCTTTAAATTGGGACTGAACATCACCGGGAATCTGGACGATATGAAATTCCGGCTTGGAAAAGCCAAATATAAAGACGCGGTCACTCCGGTAGAAATCCGGAAAGTAGATAGCACCCGAACCAATTTAGGCATCCAGATTGTTCAAGACTTCCGGAGAATACTGGAACGAGGCAGGCAATGAATAGGAGCCTTATAAAATAAAATCCACCGAGGAATGGGGCAGTAAACCCTGTATCTCGGTGGGTTTTTATTTATAGCTATATACCTCCTGCTTCAACAAATAACGGTAATTGTAAACATGCATCAAAGGATAGAGGAGGCTCCTTATCCAGGCGATAGGATCTTCTTCATACGTATAAAACAACGTGTGGCGATACTTCACGAACAGACGTGTCATCTTCAGCAAAGAGAGTAAACCGGGAGTACACTCGCATTCCAGCAGCTTCAGGCAATCTTTGTACACCTCTTTATCTGATTCTATGTTTCTCAGATATTCCAATCGCGGAAGGAATTGCCATCTCAGGTACTTTTTCATTCGTCTGTAATTGCGCACAGACCATCCCAAGATAAACAGACCGTTTCCCATCTTTCTTGTGCGGTGCTTATCCGGCACTATGTAGGTATCAGAAGTCCTATTCCGCCGCTGATGTACCAACTCCTCATTCACCATAACTATACTATCAAATGCCGCTGCAGTTATGCTAAGTATCACATCGTAATACGTACGGGTATAGATTTCCCCTTGAGGATATACCCGATCGAGCAACTCGCGTTTGAACAAGAGTGTATGACCTGGCAAAGAAGCATACATTAGGCGGATCAATCCGATGTTAGGGCATCGTTTGTCGTAATTCAGCGGTATATTACTTTCTGTACTGAAGGGCACCGAACGACAAGTGCAGAGCAGGTTATCACCAATTGCCTCCATTTGCCGTTCGATTTTATTTTTCTCCCAGATGTCATCTTGGTCACAAATCGCAATATAATCACCTGTAGCAAGATGCATGGCACTGAAGAAATTAGCATTCACCCCTCTCTCAGCTTTATTTATACAAGGCTTTATAGTATCATATTTGTCCGCATATTCCTGAACGACCCTTCTCGTTCCGTCTGTACTGGAATCATCCTGTATGATAATTTCATATAAAGGATAGGTCTGATTTAATAGCGAGTCTATCTGTTCCCGCAAGAATCTTTCTCCATTATAGGTACACATTACAATGGAAACCCGCTTTTGTAGCTCGTTCATCCGCTATTCGTTTATAAAAACAGCGCCATGGATTTTGCCTTGCCTTACGCTTGCAACCATTCATGACGCTGTTTTTCGAGTTATTTTTATGAGTTCGCTATTATGCCTTTACGACTTTCACCGCCAATGTGAAATCCTCGAAGTCGAGGGTTGTGGCATCAGCTATCGGCTCATCCGCAATCTCGATGCTGTTAGCCAGCACCTGATTGGCGATGTACTCCTTATAATCGTTGATGGCATCATTCATCTCAGTCGAAGAAGCCACGGTAATGTTCACCTTATCCGTGATATCAAATCCGCTACTCTTACGCAGATTCTGGACACGATTCACCAATTCGCGCGCCAATCCCTCTTTCTTCAGGTCATCGGTGATCGTGATATCCAAGGCCACCGTAAGGCGTCCTTCATTAGCCACCAGCCAACCCGGAATATCTTCGGAGATGATTTCCACATCCGCCCGCTCGATAACAGCCTCCTGTCCTTCTACCTGGAGCGTGAAGGCACCCGCCTTTTCGAACGCATTGATATCATCTTGGCTCATCTGCTGGATCTGTGCCGCCAACGCCTTCATGATCTTGCCATAACGCGGGCCGAGCTTCTTGAAGTCCGGCTTGATACGTTTCACCAAGATTCCGGCCGTGTTATCGACAAACTTCATATCTTTCACATTCACCTCATTCAAGATAAGCGACTTCACGGCTTCGATACTTTCTTTCTGATGTTCATCCAGCACCGGAACCATCAATACATGGAGCGGCTGACGAACCTTGATATTCACCTTGCGGCGCAAAGCCAAAACCATGGATGAAATATCCTGCGCCATCTGCATCCGCTCTTCCAAGGCCTTGTCAATAAGCTCCTCATGGCAAACCGGGAAGTCAGACAAGTGAACCGATTCAACCTGCTCACGACCGGTCACGGCAATCAAATCACAGAACAACTTATCGGCATAGAACGGAGCTATCGGAGCCATCAGCTTAGCCACGGTTTCCAGGCAAGTATATAACGTCTGGTAAGCCGAAAGCTTATCTTCCGTCAGGCCACCCTGCCAGAAACGTTTACGGTTCAGACGCACATACCAGTTACTCAAATGATCATTCACGAAATCCGAAATCGCACGTCCGGCACGTGTCGGCTCATACGCATTCAAATAGGCATCCACATCCTTCACCAAACTATTCAACAAAGAGAGAATCCAGCGATCGATCTCCGGACGTTTCGTCCAAGCCACCTCCTCTTGAGAATAGTCGAAGCCATCCACATTGGCATAGAGCGCAAAGAAAGAGTAGGTATTATATAAGGTACCGAAGAACTTACGGCGCACCTCTTCTACCCCTTCCACATCAAACTTCAAGTTATCCCAAGGAGAAGCGTTTGTAATCATATACCAACGCAACGGATCGGAACCATATTTCTCGATGGTAGCAAACGGATCAACGGCATTCCCCAGACGCTTCGACATCTTATTGCCATTCTTATCCAATACCAAGCCATTAGACACAACAGCCTTGTAAGCCACGCTATCAAATACCATGGCAGCAATGGCATGAAGCGTAAAGAACCAACCACGGGTCTGGTCTACTCCCTCCGCAATAAAGTCCGCCGGATAATAGGAACGGCTATCGATCAGCTCCTTGTTCTCGAACGGATAATGCAATTGGGCGTAAGGCATCGAACCCGAGTCAAACCACACGTCAATCAAATCCGTTTCACGCTTCATCGGCTTGCCCGCAGGCGAAACCAAAACAATGTCGTCCACATACGGACGGTGCAGATCTATCTTCTCGTAATTTTCTTTCGTATATTCTCCCGGTACGAAACCCAACTTCTTGTAGGGATTTTCCGACATGAATCCCGCCTTAACCGACTTCTCGATTTCGGCATACAACTCTTCCACCGAACCGATGCAGATTTCCGCGCCATCCTCATCACGCCAGATCGGAAGCGGAGTTCCCCAATAACGCGAGCGGCTCAGGTTCCAATCGTTCAGATTCTCCAACCATTTACCGAAACGGCCTGTACCGGTCGATTCCGGTTTCCAGTTGATGGTCTTATTCAGTTCAATCATGCGATCCTTGCAAGCCGTCGAGCGGATAAACCAGCTATCGAGCGGATAGTAAAGCACCGGCTTATCGGTACGCCAGCAATGCGGATAATTGTGCACGTGCTTCTCCATCTTGAAGGCCAGGTTCGCCTGCTTCATCTTCATGCAGATATAGACATCCAGCGACTCGGCAGCTTGCGCGGCTTTCTCGTCATACTTGCCATCTACGGTAAATTGCGGATCGTATGCATTCTTCACCCAACGCCCTTCGTATTCCTTATATTTAGCGACATCTACACATTCAGCCACAAACTTTTCATCCAATTCGTCCAACAGGTAGAACTTACCCGTCAAGTCTACCATCGGGCGTGTCTCCCCCTTCTTGTTAATCATAAACAACGAAGGAATACCGGCCGCTTTTGCCACGAAAGCATCATCCGCACCAAAGGTAGGCGCGATATGCACGATACCCGTACCATCCTCTACGGTCACATAATCACCCGGAATTACCTGGAACGCCTTCGCCGAAGCATCACGCCAATCGCCCTTCTCGTCCAACTCAACCGGCTTCACCCACGGAAGGAGCTGTTCGTACTCCATACCGACCAAATCCGGTCCCTTATATTCGCCAACCACCTTAAACGGCACCAACTTGTCGCCCGGCTTGTAATCTTCCAGAGCGATACCCTCGGCCTTCTTGTTGAAATGCGTATAGAGCAAAGCCTTAGCCAATACGACTGTCATCTTCTCACCCGTATAAGCATTATAGGTCTGAACCGACACATAATCAATTTTCGGACCGACACAAAGCGCGGTATTCGAAGGCAACGTCCACGGAGTGGTGGTCCATGCGAGGAAGTAAGGCGTACCCCACTGTGCCATTTCCGGTTTTGGATTCTTTATTTTAAACTGAGCCACGACCGTCAGGTCTTTCACATCCCGGTAACACCCCGGTTGGTTCAGCTCGTGTGAGCTCAATCCCGTGCCAGCCGCCGGCGAATAGGGCTGAATGGTATATCCCTTATACAATAAACCTTTGTTGTAAAGCTGTTTCAAAAGCCACCAGAGCGATTCGATGTAGCGGTTATCATAGGTGATATAGGGATTCTCCAAATCCACCCAATACCCCATCTTCTCGGTCAGGTCTGTCCATTCCTTGGTATATTTCATGACATCCCTCCGGCAAGCCGCATTATATTCAGCTACCGAAATCTTCTTGCCGATATCCTCTTTCGTAATCCCCAAGGCCTTTTCCACGCCCAGTTCTACCGGAAGACCGTGCGTGTCCCATCCGGCTTTACGATTGACTTTGAAACCCTTCATCGTCTTATAGCGGCAGAATATATCCTTGATAGAGCGTGCAATCACATGGTGAATGCCCGGCATTCCGTTAGCAGAAGGAGGCCCTTCGTAGAATACGAACGAGGGATGACCTTCGCGGATTTCAAGACTCTTGTGGAAAACGTCTCCGTCTTGCCACTTCTTCAGGATTTCCTTATTCACGTCCGACAAGTCGAACTTCGAATATTCGGCAAATTTCTTATTCATATTTCGATGTTTATTTACATTATCTACAAAATTCGTGCAAAAATAGTCATTTAATTCCAATTAGGCAAAGAACAGATGTTCTACTAATATCTTAATTCCTATACCGATTAATATCAAACCGCCAATCAGATCCAGTTTAAAGTCCATCTTATCCCCGACACGTCCTCCAAAGCAAACGCCAAAAGCGGAGAACAAGAAGGTAACCACGGCTATGGTAAGCGTAATCATCGGGAGCGACGCCTGCATCAGGGCCAACGATATTCCTACCGCCAAAGCATCAATGCTGGTTGCTATCCCCAGCCCGCAAAGCGTTTTCAGGCAGAGCGGATTCATCTTTTCCGTTTCATCTTTTCCTTTGAGGCTGTCTATGATCATCTTCCCGCCCAAATAGGCCAATAAGATAAAAGCAATCCAATGGTCGAACGCCTCTATCAACTTCAGGAAACCAAATCCCAACAAATACCCGGTCAACGTAAACAGAGCCTGAAAGAAAGCCAGTACCCCCGCTATACGAATCACCTGGCCTCCCGTAAACTTCTTGATAATCGCACCACTGGTGACCGATACCGCCAAGCTATCCATGGATAACCCGATCGCTAATAACACTATTTCCCAAAATGACATATAAGAATCAAATCTCTTCCGCTATCTTATAATTGTTCCGATTCGGAGAGTTGCGTGAAATCAATTCTCCTATGAATCCGGCAAGAAACATCTGCGTTCCTAAAATCATTCCGGTCAGGGCAATGTAAAAATAGGGCGAATTGGTGACCAAAGGCCGCGGAGCACCGGCCCACAAGGAGACCAGCTTGGCTCCCAGCACGATAATCAGCGAGATAAAGCTCAACAAGAACATCGCGCTCCCCCAAAGACCGAAGAAATGCATCGGTTTCTTTCCGAACTTGGAGGTGAACCAAAGGGTAATCAAGTCCAGATAGCCATTTACGAAACGATCCAGCCCGAATTTCGTCTTCCCGTATTTCCGGGCCTGGTGGTGCACCACCTTCTCTCCTATCTTGGTAAACCCGGCAATCTTGGCCAGATAAGGAATATAGCGGTGCATATCGTTGTATATCTCAATATTCTTCACCACAATATTCTTATACGCCTTCAGTCCGCAATTAAAGTCATGCAGGTTATGGATTCCGGAGAATTTCCTTGCCGTAGCATTGAAAAGCTTTGTCGGGATTGTTTTCGACAAGGGGTCATAGCGTTTCTTCTTCCATCCCGAAACCAGGTCATATCCGTCCTCCTTGATCATCCGGTATAGCTCCGGAATCTCGTCCGGACTATCCTGCAAGTCCGCATCCATCGTGATCACCACATCGCCTTGCGCACGCTGGAAACCGCAATGCAATCCGGGCGACTTGCCATAATTGCGCCGGAAACGGATCCCCCTTACTACCGGAGACTGCTTCCGGAATCCTTCGATGACATCCCAAGAGCCATCGGTACTTCCATCGTCTACAAATATAATCTCATACGTAAAATGATTTTCCGCCATCACCCGCTGGATCCAAGCAAATAATTCCGGGAGCGATTCGGCTTCGTTGTATAACGGAATGACTACTGATATATCCATATTTCTTTTATCTGTTTACTTGTCAAACGCTCTGTTTCCGGCGGAGCAACAATGCCACCGGTACAGAAAAAACAACACCATATAACACATTATTTAATATACCCTGCAAGGCCAGATGTATCGGAGAGAAATTCAACGCCTCGACAGACTGAATCACCTGGCTGTCTACGTTCATCTGTTTGAGCGAGGCTATTGTCTGACTTACGGCATTCGCCATATAATCCGGTGGAGCTACAAAACGGTAAAAAACATAGTGCATCACCGAAACGATGAGGGCCGCAAAGAAATAGAGCAATACCCCGAATCGCCATGCCTCCCCGAAAGTGATGCTTCCCCCCAAATCGTCCCGGTAACGCTTGGTCAGGACATACCCCAAATAGGGAACGATAACAGACATGCCCCAATATACCACAATCCAGTACGGATAATAAGGGCTGATCATATTGAATATATACTTTACAACCCAATAAAGTCCCAATGCAAGTCCGTATGACATTGCCGCCGGGAATAATAAATTATTGTTCTTCTCTGTCATATAAACACGGTTCGTTCGTTTTTTTTGATTCAGCAGACAAGGCCTCCATAAACAAGGCCAATTTCTTGTCCACCCGTTAACTCGTCTCTTGAAATTCCTCGGCAAAATTACTCTTTTTACAAGAAATAGCAAGCAATCCAAGAAGCTGCATATAATATTTTCCGAATAAATTCAAAACAGCTCTTAAAAAAGAAAAGTCTTTCACCGCTTTTATACCGTGAAAGACTCTTTCCAAACAGTTTAGTCATGTGGTGACCTCGGAGGGGATCGAACCCTCGACCCAATGATTAAGAGTCATTTGCTCTA
>ERZ857521.3928-NODE-3928-length-11479-cov-3.058999_pt1 | contig 11479 bp, 8 predicted proteins | sample MGYA00519701_ERZ857521 | MGnify/ENA primary metagenome ERZ857521 (study PRJEB31778, sample SAMEA3449346) | human gut metagenome | biome: human gut; feature: human-associated habitat; material: faeces | place: United Kingdom | collected 2010/2012 ...
TCCAGCTGCTTCATGTGCCCGCTCCACTTGGGATCAGCCTGCACGGCCTCGCTGTCAACGCAGGATTTGAGGGTGGGAATCACGCCCACCTTGAGCAGCTCCAGCTGCACCTCCTCGCTGAGCATGAAGGTGACAAACCGGAAGGCGGCGTCCTGCTTCTGGCTGCCGGAGAAGATGACGATGTTTTCGCCGCCCACCACGGAGGCGCTCTTTCCATTCCAGGTGGGAATCAGGGCGGGCACAATGCCGGCCTCCTCGTTGAAGGGCGCCCAAGGGCCTTCAAAGAACATGGCGTATTCGCTGTTGATGCCGTCCCAGGCATCGGGGGTGCCGTCTACGTCGCGGATGGTGAACACGCCGTCCTCATGAAGCTCAAGCATGGTGTTGATGGCGGCTACGCTCTCGGCGCTGTCCAGATAGCCGCTGGCAGTGGTGAAGCCTTCATCCGTCAGCTTGCCGCCAAAGAGCCAGAAGTAGGGATACAGATCCCAGTCGCCCAGGCCGGAAACGTTGAGCTTGTACTGGCCGGGCGCCTTTTCCTTGCACGCCGCCACAAATTCCTCCATGGTGGCGGGAGGCTCGTCAAAGCCCAGTTCCTTGAGAACGTTAAGGTTGACCACGGCGGCCTTGCAGTTGGTGTTGAGGGGCAGGCCGTAGTAATGGCCGTTCCACAGGTTGGTGGACAGGGGAGCTTCGAGCACCGCGTCCTTGAGCGCATCAAAGCCCTCGATCTCATCCATGGCCACGATGCCGCCCAGCTTTGCGTAGGCGCTGGTTTTGGTAATGTCCACGCGCGCCACATCCGGCACCACGCCGGTGCCAAGCGCCGTTACCAGCATCTGGTTGAAATCGCCGCTCTGACGCACCGCTTCCACCTTGATGTCCGGGTTGGCGGCTTCAAACATGGGGATGATGACCTCGTCAATCACCGGGGTTTCCGCATCGCCATAGGTGTGCCAGAAGGTGATGGTCACCGGCTCCTGCGCGCAGGCGGCAGAAAACGCGCTCAGCGCCATCGTTAGGACCAGCAGCAGAGCAAACAGCTTTTTCATGGAACAACTCCTCCTTAGATTTTATTCTCTTGCGCCTCAGCGCAGGAATATCATGTTCCAGTAGGCCAGCGCAGGCTGAACCAGTTCCAGATAGGTCCCGGTTTCATCGTGCCCCACGGAGAAGGGAAGCCGCCGCGGGGAAAGGTTCTCCTCATCCGGAGAGGCGAGATAGACCGCGCCGGCGGGAAAGTCCGTATACAGGCGGGTTGCCACATTCCTCAGGGCGGCGCGGGCTTGGTCTGTTTCTCGTCCCGCCAACCGTTGTCCGTGCCTGTCAGATTCAGAAAATGATAGACTTCCGCGCCGCCGTCCGCCTTTGCGAAGTACCAGACCGTATCGCTTTTTCCGTCCGTGCTGAGGGAAACGCCCTTCAGCGTCACCCGGCGCTCAACGGGCCGCTGCCCGTCCCGCAGCAGGTTTTCATAGGCGACCAAAAAATCGTACAGCCGCCGCACATCCCGCGTGAGCTCCCCGTCCATGCGCTTCTGGGTATCGGCGGGAAAATACTCGTCCGAAAGCATGTTCCCGCCATTGCCCAGCTCAATGCGCGCGCCACCGGAGGCAAATACCACGCAGTCCAGCAGGCGCACGGCGGAGGGGTTAAAGGCGCGAAGCGGGTTTCGGTAATTCACATAGGCCGCCACCACCAGCGACTTGCCGCCGCTTAGCGCACAGGCGTCGAGAATGGCCCGGTGTATGCTGTAATAGGTGTCATAATGCAGGCCGTCGGGCGCCTTGTCCCAGGGCCAGAACTCCGCGTACAGCACATCCACATCGCTGCTGCTGACCTGTTCGAGCCCCTGGGCTCCCACGGGATTGAAAACCAGGTATCTGGGAGCGATTGCCGCTTTGGCGGCATTCAAAAACAGGGCGTAGCAATCCTTTACCAGACGGATGGGATTCCCGGAGCCGTCATGCCCCAATGGGCCGCCTTCCGCCGTCTGCATGGGGCCGTTTTCGCCGATGGTGTCGCCGTGCCAGCCGTCAAACGCAAAGGCGTCAAAGACCTTGTTTTCCTGCTCGAAAAGATAGCGCTGCCAGCCCGGATTCAGGGGATTGAAGTATTGCAGCACGCCAACCGGCCCAAGATGCGCATCCATGTCGCAGGTAAAATCCGTCCCGTCCGCCTTCACCAGCCGCCAGGCGGGATCGACGCCCGAACCATCGGTGAGGTAGGTCTGGTTGGCGGCGTAAATCATGTTATACGCCATGCAGGCCATGCCCTTTTCGTGCGCCGCTGACAGATAAGTTCGCACCGCGTCGCCGGAAACCGTCCTGCCGGACCAGTCCTTCCACACTGAAGTATCGTCCGCTACGGGCCGATGATGCCGGTACTGCCAGTCGTAAAACTGCAGGCCGTTGATGTGAAAGCGGCATAGCGTCTCGATTTTTGCCTGCGCGTCCACGCCCGGGGTAAAATCCCACACATAGCCGTAGCGCGGAAACCGCGTCCAGACGGAGGAAACGTCAATGGCTGTAAAGGCGCTTGCCAGCAGCGTTTTGTCCGGGCTCAGCGCCTGCACCTCAAGCAGATACCCCGTGCCTTCCTTCGCTGGTGGGAGGAGCGAAAACCGCTCCGCCGCCGCGATCTCCTCCGTTCGGACCGTCTTTTCCAGATGCGACAGGATCAGCCGGAGGCTTACGGTTTCGGCAGGCAGGCCGTCCACATACACGCACACCGTTTCGTTTGGGGCATACATGCTTTTGTCCGTGCGGCAGTTCATGGGCGTTTCTCCCTTCGCGCGGCAGATTCGGCAGGCAATGCGGGCATCCGCCATGGGCAATGCACCTGCTTCTGTAGTTGATACGTTGTCGCTTTTCATGGGCAAGAATAACAGATTTTTGACTCGTGTTCCATATGTTATGCGCATAACCAACAAAACAAGAAAAAACAATCCGTCTCTTTTGTTCATAATGACCATGTCTAGCGCAGATGCTTCACGCTTTCGCCCCGAACCACACGGGTGGGCAACGTGAGGGAGACGGGTTCTTCCACCGCCTGATCCAGGATGTCAAACAGCATGCGCAGCGCCGCCTGGGCCTTTTTGGTCACGTTCTGATGCACGGTCGTCAGCCGGGGACGGATGATGCGGGAGAGGATGTTGTCGTCAAAGCCGGTGACCGAAATATCCTCCGGCACGCGAATGCCATGGTCCAGCAGGTAATCCATCGCCTCAACCGCATAGTAGTCCGAGATGAACAGGCACGCGGTACAGCCCATGCGGCGGAAGCATTCCACAAGCCTCCGGTAATCCTCGCTTCTGCGTTTGCGATCCTTCGAAATACAAAAGTACCGTTCCTGTGTCCATGCAATGCCGGCAGCGCTCAGCGCCTGCTGATGCCCCCGCAGGCGCAGCGCATCCACGCCCCACAGAGTGGGCTGGTCCCCCACGAGGAGCATGTTGCGATGGCCCAGCTTCAGCAGGGTTTCCGTCAGCTGACGCATGCCGCCCAGGTCGTCCAGCCCCACGTTGTTATACTGCTCGCCCTCGTCAAAATAGCAGTCCACAAACACGATGGGCTTGCGGGTGGCCTCAACCAGCTCGCGGCACTGGTTGGCCTGCAGGCCCATCACAATCAGGCCCACGGCGTTCCACGTCTGGGAGATGCGGTGAATCTCCGCGGCGGTTTGGGCCGCGCGCAGCATGGTGTAATATCCCCGCGCGCGGATGGCGTTTTCCAGCGCCGCGATCATCTCGCTGACAAACGGGTCCTGCAGGGCGAACTTTTCCTCGCGGTTGGGATAGTTGGTAATGACGCCGACAATCTCGCTGTCGCCCTTGGCCAGCATGCGGGCGCCCATATTGGGGATGTACTGGTACTGCTCCAGCTTTTTGCGGACGAGCTGCGCCGTCTCCGGCGACATTTTTTCCAGATGACCGTGGATGACGTTGGAAACCGTTGCGGTGGATACGCCCAGCGAATTTGCGATTTCTTTGATGGTCATTGCGGCGTCTCTCCTGTTGATGTTATGCGCGTAACTGGAAACAGCATAGCGCATGGCTTGATGCGGTGTCAAGGGCAGGAGGATGGGAAACGGAGAAACCCCAGGCCTGTGCGCCGGACAGGCCCGGAGTGCAGTCTCCCAGCAACCCGCGGGGCGAATCAGGGAAAAAGAAAGGGAAAAAAAGGAGTTTTCTCTTGCGCCTGGGACGTGCGAATGGTACAATCAGTTCAATATTTGGCCTAAAGGACAAGGTGAGCGACGATGAGCATTACAGTGGCAGACGTCATGAAACTGCCGTCCATGCGCGGGGCGAAGGTGCTTGGCGGTGCGGGCGGGCTGACAAGGGTGGTGTCCTCGATCTCCGTATTGGAATATGCGCGGCCCACCGCCATACAGTCCGAGCTGTTCGACCGCATTGAGTTTCTCGGCAATGAGCTTGCCATCACCGGCTTTATGAACGATCCCGACGACGTGGAGCTGCAATGCACCAACCTTCGCCGCCTGGCCGGCATCGGCGAGGTGGGCGTGATCCTCTTCTATGTCGGCATCGTGATGAAAAAGGTGGACCGCCGGCTCATCGATGTGGCCAACGAGCTCCAGTTTCCCCTGATCTGCATGCCCGTGGGACAGATGAATCAGCGCTACAGCGAAGTGATCTGCGAGGTCATGGAGCTGATCTACCGCGACCAGATGGCCAGCACAAACCTGGTCAGCGAGCTTCTGGAGCAGGCTGTCGGCCTTGCACCGCACCAGCGGACCGTGGACAGCATGCTGCGCCTCCTGGCGGACAGGCTGCATGCCTCCGTCGTGCTCATGGACCGATCCCGCCGCGTGCTCAACGAGGCGGCCTGGCCCCGTTCCCTGGATCAGGCCGTCAAGGAGCGGCTGAGCGCGGCAGAGTTTCCCGCCTGCGGTTCATGGGGATGGTGTGAGGAACTGAACATTCATATCTACCGCGACAGCATCCAGACGTGGGAACATCACGCGATGGACCTGCTGATCTTCAAGGAAGGCGATATCCTCGACGTGGTGCTCACCCGGCAGGCGGTGGAGGTCGTGCAGCTGACGGTGAGCATCTGGTCAGACAAGCACGATCGCATCGTCATCGGCGAGCTGGTGCGCGCGATCCTTCAGGATGAGCCAATGAAGATGCGCCGCCTGGCGGACATTTTTCACGTGGACGTCGCCTCCATCAACTCCATGTGGATCATCAGCGGGGACACGGCGGAGGACCGGGAGAAGCTCCCGGACATCCTTGAGGCGGTTCTGCGCGACACGCGGGCGTACTCCGAGACCGCGATCGCCGATATCTATGAAGGGGAAATGGTTCTGTTCATGATTGGGCCGGGCAATATGCAGGACGTGCGCGCCCTGACGGAGGCAGTCGGCAACGGAGTGGCCGCGCGGCATATCCGCGCTACGCTGACGCGCTGCCACGCGCTGAACACGACCACGCGGGTGCGCGAGGCGTTTTTGAGCCATCAGGTGGCGCTGTCCGCTGCGAAGCGGATTTTTCCCGGACAGTGGGCGTATACGCTGGAGCAGATCGATTTCGCGCGGGAATGTCAGGAGCTGATCGGCCGCGGCGAACGCGCGACGGAGGAAGCGCTGCGCTGCGTTGCCGCTCTTCATCACGGCGACGATTGTCTCCTGGAAACGCTGGAACACTACCTTCTGGACGCGCGGATGCATGTGACGCAGACGGCGGAGATGATGTTTCTGCACAAAAACACCATCAAATACCGTCTCCAGCGCATTGCGGAACGCCTGGGCTTTGTTCCCGGCGATCTTCCAGAGAGTATACCGCTGCTGACTGCCTGCGCGCTCAACCGGCTCCTGCACAGAAACTGATCCCCCGGCACGGTTCCCTCCTCTGCGGCTCTCTTTGTCCTTTTGGACAAATGGGCGCCGCGTTTTTTCTGCTTTGTGGATAAATACATTCACCGGGAAGCACGCTATAATCTTTTCATTCTTTTATTCCGCACAAGCGGAGCAAGGAGGAAGGTTCCATGACTCAAAAGAATTCCGGCTTTGAGATCAAGGCGGAACAGCGGCAAAGTTGGCTGAGCATCGCCATGGTGTGGGCGGGCGGCATGATCTGCGTGCCCTGCCTGATGATCGGCGGCGTGCTGGTCAGCGGCGGCCTCAGCTTTGGGCAGATCATCGCATCCATCCTGCTGGGTTACGGCATGATCTGCGTCTACATGATCTTCATCGGCATGCAGGCCTGCGATACCGGGCTGCCGGTATCGGTTATGGCTTCGGGCGCGTTGGGGGAAAAAGGGGCGCGTTACATTATTTCGACCATACTTGCCATCGCCTGCATCGGCTGGTTCGGCATCCAGTCGGGCGTGTGCGGCAGCGCCTTCGCCTCGCTGGGCGCGAACATGCTGGGCTATGAATCGGCCAGTCCCACGGCCGTGACGATCTGTTCGCTGGTCTGGGGCGCGATCATGCTCCTGACGGCCTGCCTGGGCTTCAAGGGACTGAAGTGGCTCAACTACATCGCCGTTCCCGCGCTGGTGGTGGTCTGCCTGTATGGCATTATTGCCAGCATGGTACAAAACGACGGCGTTGCAATGCTTACCGCCTACAACCCGCCGGTCTCCAGCGGGCTGGTGTTCGGGATGAGCATGGTGGTGGCGTCCTTTGCACTGGGCGGGCTGATCTCCGCTGACTACTGCCGCTTTGCCAAAAACCGCGGCGATGTGGTCAAGTCCTCCATCGTGGGCGTGATCCCCGCGGGACTGTTCATGCTGCTGACCGGCGGCGTGATGAGCATTGTCACGGGCCAGTACGATATCTCCATCATCCTCTCCGATCTGGGCGTTCCTTTCTTCGGACTGCTGGCGCTGGTGTTTGCCACATGGACCACCAACGTGACCAACGCCTATTCCGGCGGCCTTGCGCTGTCCAACCTGCTGGGCTTTGATGAAAGCAAATTCAAGATCACCACGGGCATCGCGGGCGGCGTCGGCACGCTGCTGGCGGCCTTCGGGCTGCTGTCCCGGTTTGAGGCCTTCCTCAGCCTGATGAGCGCGCTCCTGCCGCCTTTGGCGGGCGTCATCATCGCCAACTACTGGATTGTCTCAAAAGGATGCAGGGAGGCGTTCAAGGTCCAGGACGGCGTCTCTGCGTCGGGGCTGATTGCCTACCTGGTCGGCGCCTTTGTCGCCTGCCTGACGGGCGGGACGTTCGCCTCCTTCTCCTTCCTGGCCTGGCTGAACGTACCCTTCTTCGTCGGCCCGGTGAACGGTATCATCGTATCGCTGATCCTTTACGTCGTTCTCGCCAAAGTGATGAAGAAGAGCTACAGCGAGGGCGCTGCCACGACAACCAGCCACGAATGAGGTGAAAACATTGAGAAAGCTTGGTATTCAACAAATCGAGGACATCGCTTTGGGCGCGTCGTTGCTGGGCGCAGGCGGTGGCGGTGACCCCTATATCGGAAAGCTGATGGCGATCGGCGCGGTGCGCGAGTGCGGCGAGGTGACGCTCATTTCGCCCGAAGAGGTGCCTGACGATGCGCTGATCATGCCCATCGCCATGATGGGCGCTCCGACCGTTCTTTGCGAAAAGGGCATCGGCGGCACGGAATACAAGCGCATCTTTGAAATGGTAGAACGCTATTTTGGGCGAAAGGTCTACGCGACGATGCCCATGGAAGCCGGCGGCGTCAATTCCATGCTGCCCATCGCAGCGGCGGCACGCCTCGGACTGCCCATGGTCGATTGCGACGGAATGGGGCGTGCCTTCCCGGAACTGCAGATGGTCACCTTCACCATCGGCGGCGTGTCCGCCACGCCCATGGCCCTGACGGATGAAAAGGGCAACAGCGTCATTTTCGAGACGATCACCAATCAGTGGACGGAAGAGCTGGCGCGCTCCGTCACCATGTCCTGCGGCGGCAGCGTGACCTGCTCGCTGTATGTCATGGATGGCAAGACGGTGAAAGCCTACTCCGTGCATGACATCGTCACCCGCAGCGAACAGCTCGGCAAGGCCATCCGCAATGTGAAAAACGCGACGGAAGGCACGCCGGAAGAAAGCTTTCTGGCTTTCTCCGAGGGCATCCGGCTGTTCAAGGGCAAAATATCGGACGTGCTGCGCACCACCGACGGCAAATTCAACTTCGGCAGGGTACAGCTGGAGGGCATCGGCGATTACAAGGGACATCATGGCGAAGTGACCTTCCAGAACGAGAATCTCTGCGCCAGCGTGGACGGCAAGATCCTTGCCACGGCGCCGGACCTGATCTGCCTGGTGGATACGGAGACCTTTATCCCCGTTACGACGGACGGGCTGAAATACGGCAAGCGCGTGCTGGTGGTAGGCCTGAAGTGCTATCCCATGTGGCGCACGCCCAAGGGGATTGAACTGGTGGGCCCGCGGTATTTCGGCATCGACGCGGACTATATTCCCGTAGAGGAGCGCGTCAAGGGAGGTGCGGCAAATGTATAAGCTGGGCATCGACGTGGGCGGCACCAACACGGATGCTGTCCTCATCGACGAAGATCTCAAGGTCATCGGCGAGGTCAAGTATCCCACTTCGGGAAATGTTTTCGAGGGCATCATGGGCGCGGTGCAGAAACTGCTGAAGCAGACGCAGGTGGACCGCAGCAAGATCCGCCAGGCGATGCTGGGTACGACGCAGTGCACCAACGCCATCGTCGAGCGCAAAAACCTGGCGAAGATCGGGCTTTTGCGCATCGGCGCTCCGGCGACCGTGGGCGTGCCGCCGATGGTGGACTGGCCGGAGGATATCCGTTTCATCTGCGAAAAGAGCGCGATCATCGGCGGCGGCTTTGAATATGACGGCAAAGAGCTCGCGCCGCTGGATGAGGCGGCTGCGCGTGATTTCTTTGCACAGCTCAAGGGAGTCGTGCACTCCATCGCCATTTCCTGCGTCTTTTCCACGGTGCGGGCGGACCATGAGCGGCGTGCGGCGGAAATCTGCCGCGAGGGGATGGGGGAGGACGTCCACATCTCCATTTCCAGCGAGATCGGCTCCATGGGCCTGATTGAGCGCGAAAACGCCACCATACTCAATGCTGCGCTCTATCAGGTAGCCGAGCGATTCACGGAGGGGTTTGCCTACAGCCTTGCGCAGGAGGGCATCACCAACGCGGAGGTCTATCTTTCCCAGAACGACGGCACCCTCATGACCATGGAGCATGCACGCCGCTATCCCATTCTGACCATCGCCTGCGGCCCGACAAACTCCATCCGCGGCGCGAGCTACCTGAGCCATCTGGACAATGCCATCGTCATTGACGTGGGCGGGACAACCACCGATCTGGGCGTTATTCAGTCGGGCTTTCCGCGTGAATCCGGCGTAGCGGTGACCATCGGCGGCGTGCGCACCAATTTCCGCATGCCGGACGTCTACTCGATCGGTTTGGGCGGCGGCTCCATCGTCCGCCAGCACGAGGACGGCACCGTCACCGTCGGTCCGGACAGCGTCGGCTACCGCCTGACGGAAAAGGCGCTGGTCTTTGGCGGCGATACGCTGACCGCGACGGACATCGCCGTGCGCCTCGGCATGGCAGATATCGGCGACCCGGTCAAAGTCGCGCACATCAGCGAATCACTGGCCCAAAAGGCGATGGCTGCCATCCGGGAACTGGTGGAGGAAAGCATTGACGTGATGAAGGTCTCCAGCGAGGACGTAGACATCATCCTTGTTGGCGGCGGCTCCATTCTCCTGCCCGAAACGCTCGCTGGGGCGCGCAGCGTTACCAAGCCGAAGTTCTTCGGCACCGCGAATGCGATCGGGTCCGCCATTTCCAAGGTCAGCGGCACCTACGAGGCCCTGATCGACTACAACGAGCTTCCCCGGGAGCAGGCGTTGGAAAAGGCAAAGCAAGAGGCGATAGAAATGGCTGTGAGCGCGGGCGCGAGGCGCGAAACAGTGGAGATCATCGAAATGGAAGACGTCCCCCTCGCCTACTATCCGGGCAATACCTGTCGCGTAAAGGTTAAGTCTGCCGGAGAATTGCAATAAGCACTTGCGCCGGCGTTGGCCGGACGATGCGCTGGACAATTTTGATGGGATTTCTCAGAGCGGGCGCCGCGGTTATGACTGCGGCGCCCGTTTTTTGCACGTCGAAAACTGCTGACGAGTCGAGTGGATCAAAAGAAGACGATAGTCAACAGCGATAAAGAAACTCCCTTTGCCATAATGGGGGGCTGCCAACTGTACAAGTCAGGTAAAGGAAGATCATTCCAGGTGAACGTGTAAATCGTTTATTGCACACAAGGTAGATTTGAAAACTGCGATCGTCTAATGAGTATACATTTTTTGATGGAGCGGTATGAAATAGATGTATTGTAATTATCTTTTTATATCTACAGAATGTTTTTTTGCAGAAGATGCTGTGCAGGAAACATTCTTGAAAGCATAAAAGAGCCTTCCTTTTTTCGCGGAAATTGCGGTGGAGAAAACTTGATGTAACAGAATATGATTCGAAAGCTGAACGCCTTGAACTTTCTTCTCGCAAGACGCAACAGCTGACCGTTGAAGAACAGTTTTAATTCTATAATTACCACCCCGGCAAAATACTGGGTATAACAGCAGATGGCTTTTAAAGATTGAAGATTCCATGAAGAATCCAGGAAAGAACCAGCAAGCCCACGACACCCCTGGCCGTATGGACAAAGTGGAACAGAATGAGTGTATGTAAAGGTTTGAACGAAAAGTGAAAAGGCTCCATGGGAGAGCCATAAAAAAAGAGTGAAAATTTACTAAAAATGTGGATTTTAAGAAGGCTGTCTCGTCTAATTGTTTGAAGGGGGTGAACGGATAATGGAGGTAGTCACGGGCCCGGACTTCGTCCATACACAAACACTGAACCGTTTGGTGGAACAATATCAAACGGACTTGCTACGCATGTGCTATCTGTACCTCCATGACGCCGAGCTGGCCAGGGACGCGGTGCAGGAAACCTACCTGAAAGCCTATCGGGCGCTGGACAGCTTTCGTGGAGAGTGCGGAGAAAAAACATGGCTGATGAAAATCGCAATGAACACCTGCCGCGATCTGCGGCGTTTGGCATGGTTCCGCCATATAGACCGCAGGGTAACGCCGGATATGATGCCATCGGCATTTGTCGCCTTTGAAGAAAAGGATGAAGAAGTGCTGACGGCCGTGATGGCGCTGCCCGTCAAATTGAGGGAAAGCGTGCTTTTATATTTCTATCAGGATATGAGCGTGAAGGAGATTGCGCAGGCGCTGGGCGTGTCGCGGCAGACGGTCATTTCGCTGGAAAAGGGGAAGTACAACCCGTCTCTGGCGCTGGCCTTCAAGCTCGCGCGCTATTTCGGCCTGCCCATCGAAGCGATCTTCGACGACAGCGACGAATATCCCGGCGCAACGTCACCGCAGTGACGAACCTCGCGCCCCGATTCGGGGCGGACATTGGGCTTTAACGTCAAGGAGGAATGTGTGATGACCTGTAAATGGGGAGAAAAAAAGAACATG
>ERZ857521.3929-NODE-3929-length-11473-cov-10.773691_pt1 | contig 11473 bp, 22 predicted proteins | sample MGYA00519701_ERZ857521 | MGnify/ENA primary metagenome ERZ857521 (study PRJEB31778, sample SAMEA3449346) | human gut metagenome | biome: human gut; feature: human-associated habitat; material: faeces | place: United Kingdom | collected 2010/2012 ...
GTGACATGCCCGTACCTCCATAATATAGAATAATTGATAGGATTACCAGTTATCTCTGGGGTTTTATCACCCAGAGAATGCAAAGCATTCTCAGAGACGAAACTTTAAAATTTCTTATGCGGCGTATTATGACGCATTAGAAATTCTTTTCGTCTTATGAAGCCTAGTAATTCTTAGATGACGTATTTTGTCATCTTAGAATTACTCTTCATTTTTTTACCAGATGTAAGCCAGAACTTCGCCGCCAACCTGCAGCTCTCTTGCTTTCTTATCGGTAATAACACCCTGGTTGGTGGAAATGATTGCGATACCAAGACCGCCCAGTACGCGGGGAAGCTCTTCCTTACCAGCGTATACACGCAGGCCGGGTTTGGAGATTCTCTTGATACCGGAAATGATCTTGTCGTTCTTATCTTCACCGTATTTCAGAGTGATGTGGATGGTCTTGAAAGAACCTTCATCCAGAATATCATATTTTTTAATATAGCCTTCATCCAGCAGGATCTGTACAATAGCCAGCTTCATTTTGGACGCAGGTACATCTACTGTATCGTGTTTTGCAGTATTTGCATTACGGATTCTTGTAAGCATATCTGCAATAGGATCGCTCATTGTCATTGTGATTTACCTCCTTCTCTTACCAGCTCTTACCAGCTTGCTTTCTTTACGCCAGGAATCTGTCCCTTGTATGCCAGTTCACGGAAGCAAATTCTGCAGATTCCGTATTTTCTCAGAACCGAATGGGGACGGCCGCAAATCTTGCAACGTGTGTATTCTCTGGAAGAGAACTTAGGTGTACGCTGCTGCTTAATCTTCATTGCTGTTTTAGCCATGAATACATTTACCTCCTTCTTACTTCGCGAAAGGCATGCCGAACAGTCTCAGCAGCTCGCGTGCCTCTTCATCTGTCTTCGCTGTGGTAACTACGATGACGTCCATACCTCTAACCTTTTCCACCTTATCATATTCGATTTCAGGGAAAATCAGCTGTTCCTTAACGCCCAGAGCATAGTTGCCTCTGCCGTCGAAGGAATCTGCGCTCACGCCGCGGAAGTCGCGGACACGAGGCAGTGCAAGGTTAACCAGACGATCCATGAAGTCATACATTTTCTCGCCGCGAAGTGTTGTCTTGCATCCGATCGGCATACCCTCACGGATTTTGAAGTTAGCAACGGAATTTTTCGCTCTGGTAAGAACAACCTTCTGTCCAGTAATTGTCTCAAGATCCTTTACTGCGGAATCCAGAACCTTGGCATTCTCTTTTGCTTCACCAACACCCATGTTGATGACGATCTTGTCAAGCTTCGGAACTTCCATAATGTTTTTATAGCCGAACTTCTTGATCATAGCATCTACGATCTCGTCTTTATATAAGTCTTTCAGTCTGCTCACGCTTATAGCCTCCTTCCTCGGAATTATTTATCGATTACTTCGCCTGTGGACTTTGCAACACGAACCTTTTTGCCGTCCTCTACCTTGAAGCCGATACGGGTTGCTTTCCCATTGTGAAGATACATTACGTTAGATGCATCAATGGGAGCTTCCTTCTGGATAATTCCGCCATTCTGGTTTGCTGCAGAAGGCTTTGTGTGCTTGGTAATGATGTTGACTTTCTCAACAGTTACCTTGCCGTTCTTCTTATCTACGGCAACAACTTTTCCTTCTTTGTCTTTATCTTTGCCGGCGATGACCTTTACAGTATCGCCCTTTTTAATTTTCATGGTAGACATAAAGGCACCTCCTTATAATACTTCCGGAGCCAGAGAAGCAATTTTCATAAACTGCTTGTCACGAAGCTCACGAGCTACTGGCCCAAAGATACGAGTTCCTCTGGGGGTCTTATCATCTTTGATGATTACAGCAGCATTCTCGTCAAACTTAATGTAAGAACCGTCTTTACGACGAACGCCCTTTACGGAACGAACTACAACAGCCTTTACAACGTCGCCCTTCTTTACAACTCCGCCGGGTGTTGCATCTTTAACGCTGGCAACGATGATATCGCCTACATTCGCATATCTTCTGGTAGAGCCACCCATAACGCGGATGCACAGAATCTCTTTGGCACCTGTGTTATCGGCAACTTTCAGTCTCGTTTCCTGTTGAATCATAATAATTCTCCTTCCAACTTAATTACTTGCCGTAGATTATTTCGCTCTTTCGATGATCTCAACAAGTCTCCATCTCTTGTCCTTGGACAGCGGTCTTGTTTCCATCACCTTCACGGTGTCACCAATGTTGCACTCGTTGTTCTCATCGTGTGCCTTCAGCTTGTAAGTCTCTTTTACGATCTTCTTGTAAAGAGGATGCTTTACATGATCTTCAATGGCAACAACGATTGTCTTGTCCATCTTATTGCTAACGACCTTACCGGTACGTGTTTTTCTCAGATTACGTTCCACGTTCGTTTACTCCTTTCTGGATATTACTCTGCAACCTTGGCTTTCTGTGTCATCACTGTCTGGATTCTGGCGATGTTCTTTCTAACTTCGCGGATCCGAGCAGTATTGTCAAGCTGGTTTGTTGCGTTCTGGAATCTTAAATTGAAAAGTTCCTTCTTGGCAGCTGTCAGTTCCTGTGCGAGATCAGCAGCTGTTTTATTCTTTAAATCATCTACATAGGTTTTAGACTTCATTTGCTACACCGCCTTCCAAGTCAGCTTTCGACACAATTTTGCATTTGCAGGGAAGCTTATGCATTGCGAGACGAAGTGCCTCTTTTGCAGCTTCCTCCGGAACGCCTGCGATTTCGAACATTACGCGGCCCGGCTTAACAACTGCAACCCAGTACTCCAGAGCGCCCTTACCGGAACCCATTCGAGTTTCAGCAGGCTTAGCTGTAACCGGCTTGTCAGGGAAGATCTTGATCCAAACCTGACCGGTACGCTTTGTATAACGTGTCAGTGCGATACGGGCTGCTTCGATCTGGTTGGACTTGATCCAGCAGGGCTCAAGTGCTACCAGGCCGTATTCACCGTATGTGATTGTATTGCCGCGCATAGCCTTACCAGCCATGGTGCCGCGGAACTGTTTACGACGTTTAACTCTCTTCGGCATTAACATAGTTATTTATCGCTCCCTTCCTTATTTCCTTTTGTAGGAAGTACCTCGCCTTTGTAGATCCAAACCTTAACGCCAACTTTGCCGTAGGTTGTATCTGCTTCTGCGAATCCATAATCGATGTCAGCTCTTAATGTCTGCAGCGGAATAGTACCTTCGCTGTAGAACTCGGTACGTGCGATATCTGCGCCGCCCAGACGACCGGATACAGCAGTCTTGATACCCTTTGCGCCGGTTTTCATGGTTCTGCCGATGCAGGACTTCATAGCACGTCTGAAAGCAACACGGTTCTCCAGCTGCTGTGCAATGTTCTCAGCAACCAGCTGTGCATCGCGGTCAGGTCTCTTGATTTCTTTGATGTCAACCAGAACCTTTTTATCTGTCAGCTTGGACAGCTCTTTCTTGGTTACTTCGATTTCTGCGCCGCCCTTACCGATTACAACGCCGGGCTTTGCGGTATAAAGGATAACCTTTACTCTGTCGGACGCTCTCTCGATTTCAATCTTGGAAACGCCTGCAGAATACAGTTTCTTCTTTAAAAATTTTCTGATGTTGTAGTCTTCTACTAAATAATCAGCGTATTCAGCGTCTGCATACCATCTGGAATCCCAATCTTTGATTACGCCGACTCTTAAACCATGAGGATTAACCTTCTGTCCCATTATCGTTCCTCCTACTTTCTCTCATCAAGCACTACAGTGATGTGGCTCATTCTCTTCTCGATTCTGTAAGCCCGTCCCTGTGCTCTCGGTCTAACTCTCTTCATCGTAGGTCCCTTGTTTGCATAGCACTCAGCAACATAAAGGTTTTCTCTCTTCATGCCGTTGTTGTTCTCTGCGTTTGCTGCTGCAGATTCCAGCAGTTTCTTTACAAGGCTGGAAGCATATCTGGGATTGTAGGTTACAACAGCCAGTGCTGTCTCCAGATCTTTACCTCTGATCGCATCCAGTACAAAACAAGCTTTCGTTACAGACACTCTTGCGTAGGATAATTTAGCAGAAGGTCTTGTATCTTTATTCGCATTTCTTTCTCTCTTAATTTGAGATCTATGTCCTTTAGCCATGAATAAAACCTCCTTTCAATTATCTAACTTTGGACTTCTTTTCGTCTTTACCATGACCTCTGTAGGTTCTGGTAGCTACGAATTCGCCAAGTTTGTGTCCAACCATATCTTCAGTTACATATACCGGAACATGCTTGCGGCCGTCATGAACTGCAATTGTGTGTCCAACGAAGGACGGGAAAATTGTAGAACGACGGGACCAGGTTTTGATAACCTGTTTCTGTCCAGCAGCATTCATAGCGTCCACTTTTTTCAGCAAGCTGGCATCAGCGAACGGTCCTTTTTTCAGTGATCTTGCCATTGTTGTTCTCCTCCTTAACCTTATTTGATAGCCTTACCGTCTCTTCTTCTTACGATCAGCTTGTTAGAAGCCTTTTTAGACTTTCTGGTCTTCAAGCCGAGTGCCGGTTTGCCCCAAGGAGTGCTCGGACCAGGACGGCCGATACCGGTCTTACCTTCACCACCACCATGCGGATGGTCATTCGGGTTCATAACGGAACCGCGAACGGTAGGACGGATACCCATGTGACGCTTACGTCCTGCTTTACCGTAGTTGATCAGGTTGTGATCGCCATTGCCTACAACACCGATTGTAGCGCGGCAAACGATCGGAACCATTCTCATTTCACCGGAGGGAAGTCTCAGGGTTGCATATTTGCCTTCCTTCGCCATCAGCTGTGCGCTGTTACCTGCAGAACGAACCATCTGTCCGCCCTTGCCGGGATATAACTCAATGTTGTGTACCTGAGTACCAACAGGAATTTCAGATAACGGCAGGCAGTTGCCTACTCTTACTTCAGCTTCCGGTCCGTTCATGACCTTCTGGCCTACTTTCAGTCCTTCAGGAGCGATGATATATGCCTTCTGGCCATCTGCGTAGCAGATCAGCGCGATGTTTGCTGTTCTGTTGGGGTCGTATTCGATACCAACTACAGTTGCCGGAATGCCATCCTTGAATCTCTTGAAGTCTACCATTCTGTACTGGGTGCGAACGCCGCCGCCATGATGTCTAACGGTGATCTTACCCTGATTGTTACGACCGGAGTTCTTCTTCAGAGATACGCAAAGGCTCTTTTCAGGAGTTGTCTTTGTGATCTCGGAAAAATCAGAACCAGTCATATTTCTTCTGGAAGGTGTATAGGGATTATATGTTTTAATTCCCATGATGATTTCTCCTTTACTATTTATTATCGTGCTTGTATGCACATATTCGCGATGAACAGAGCGAGTGCGGATCGACGGGGAGGCTTTGCTGTGCTTGCACAAGCAAAGAGCTCATCGGCGAGACGTATACGCGTGTAACGCGACCGAGAGACGTCAGTCTCGAGGTTCTCGCTCGTCGTGCCCTCGATCGTTACCTGAAAGCTTTTATAACAAACCTTTGTCTCAAGCTTTCTTTCATCGCATCTTACAGACCAGCGAAGATCTCGATATCTTTGCTGTCAGCGGTCAGGGTTACGATAGCCTTTTTGGTCTTGGCTGTCTTACCAACTACCATACCGCGTCTCTTGTTCTTGCCGTCAGCGTTCAGAGTGTTTACCTTAGCAACCTTAGCGCCTTCGAACATCTTCTCAACAGCTTCCTTGATCTGGGTCTTGTTTGCTTCCGGATGTACCAGGAAGGTATATTTCTTTTCGCCCATACCAGCCATGCTCTTCTCAGTGATGACGGGTTTGAGGATAACGTCATAGTACTTAATGTCTGCCATTATGCGTACACCTCCTCGATTGTCTTAACAGCGTCCTTTGTCAGAACAACCTTGCCAGCCTTCATGATGTCATATACGTTGATGGTGTTCGGCAGAGCCATCTTCACATCAGCGATGTTCTTTGCGCTCATCATTACGTTTACATCATTCTCGTTTACAACAACCAGACCGTTGTTTACATCCAGGTTCTTCATAACCTGTGCAAAATTCTTGGTCTTGATTTCTTCGAACTTCAGCTCGTCAACAACGATCAGCTTCGCATTTGCAACCTTGTCTGTCAGAGCAGACTTCAGAGCAGCTCTCTTCTCTTTCTTGTTGAGCTTGAAGGAATAATCTCTCGGTACGGGAGCGAATACTACGCCGCCGCCTGTCCACTGGGGAGCGCGGATGGAGCCCTGTCTTGCATGACCGGTTCCCTTCTGTCTCCAGGGTTTTCTTCCGCCGCCGGAAACCTCGGAACGAGTCTTTGCTTTCTGTGTTCCCTGACGATTGTTTGCAAGCTGCTGAACAACTGCCATGTGTACCAGATGTTCGTTTACTTCAACACCGAATACCGCATCGTTTAATTCGATTGTATCGATCTGCTTGCCTTCCATATTATAAACAGATACGTTTGCCATCTGTGTGGTCCTCCTTTCCAGTTTTAAGCCTCAACCTTAACGGTCTCTTTGATGGTTACCAGAGCTTTCTTAGGTCCGGGTACAGCACCCTTAACCAGGATCAGGTTCTTGTCAGCATCTACTCTTACAACATCCAGATTCTGTACAGTAACCTTTACGCAGCCCATGTGACCAGGCATTCCCTTGCCCTTGAATACGCGGCTCGGAGAGGAGCAGGCGCCGTTGGAACCCTGATGACGATGGAATTTGGAACCATGAGCCATAGGTCCTCTGTGCTGACCAAATCTCTTGATCGCACCCTGGAAGCCCTTACCTTTGCTGATTGCAGTAGCGTCGATTCTGTCGCCAGCTGCGAAGATGTCAGCTTTGATTTCCTGTGCCAGTGCGTACTCAGACGCATTTTCAAACCGGAATTCTCTTACATATCTCTTGCAGGAAACACCAGCTTTTTCGAAGTGTCCCTTCTGAGCTTTATTTACGCCATGTCTGTGAATGACTTCCTTCTTGCCAGCCTTGTCTCTGTTGATAACTTTTTCTTTCTTATCAACGAAACCAACCTGAACTGCTTCGTAACCATCATTTTCTACGGTCTTGATCTGTGTTACGACACAGGGACCAGCCTGAAGTACGGTTACCGGGATCAGCACGCCGTCTTCGTTGAAGATTTGAGTCATTCCGACTTTGGTAGCTAAAATCGCTTTTTTCATTGTTCGTTTGACCTCCTGTTGATTTCTACATAGCGGAATGTTCGCAACTTTCCTGCTTCTGCATCAGAAGTGGTTAAAGCAGTTGGACTATTCATACGTCTCTGTAGAGGTTCTTGCAATTACTTGTTTGTTTTCATTTTGATATCGATGTACACACCAGCAGGCATTTCCAGTCTCTGCAGAGCATCAACGGTCTTGGGTGTGGGTGCAATGATATCGATCAGTCTCTTGTGTGTGCGGCGCTCGAACTGTTCTCTGGAGTCTTTGTACTTGTGTACGGCACGCAGAATCGTAACTACTTCCTTCTTAGTGGGAAGCGGTACCGGTCCGCTCACCTGTGCTCCATTTTTCTTGACTGTTTCGATGATTTTCTTCGCAGACGCATCAACTAACTGATGATCGTAAGCTTTCAGTGTAATCCTCATTACCTGATTTGCCATAAAAAAAGTCGCCTCCTTTTCGCGCTTTTGAGATAAGTGCGACAAGCGGTGACTGTACACGTTCCCGTGTGTGTCCTCTTGATAAGCAACCCTGAAAGATCCTTTCTTTCTCTTATCGTGGACTCCACGTCGTTTCCCCTGTCTCGTGACAGGTGCTGTTATCTGGTACAGTGACTTGTCGTCAGTTTACTAACTTGACATTCGCTCCGCATAAAAACCTGCAGGGATTATGTATTTTCCGTTGCAGCAACCTTATGCTTCTTCGCTATCATGTCACAGCACTTAGTAGTATAAAGTAAGCCCTGCAAAATTGCAAGGCTTTTTTTCAAAAACTTTTCTCTTTTTTTGTACATTTTTCGATACAACAGTTCACTCGTGGGGTTCTGCAGACAGATTTCGTGTTTACACGAAAATCTGACTGTAGAGCACCACGAAGGGAGCGCCAATCGATGAGCAAAAGGAGCTGCGCAAGCAGCGGAAAGCAGCGCAGCTGCGTTTTGCGAATGGCGCGGTGAACTGTGGCAAAAACTCGTCCCACTTACTCCACGATCTGTGCCTTCGCGAAGAATATCGGCAAATGGAAGTTCGGTGTCGGATTATCGATCGGAGACCAGGAAGCATAATGCTCAATTTCAGGAGTCTGGGCTATCTTATAGAAGTTACAGTAAAACTCGGTCTCCCCATCCAGCTTTTCCACTCCTGCCTCTTCCTTCAGATAGCTCTCAGGGATCAGATAAGTCAGTGTCCAGCTGTCCTCCTGTCTGTCCGCTTTGCAGTCTACAACCTGCAGATATTTCTCCGGCATCGGTTTACGGCCTTTTCTTCCCTTTCCATATGCTGCATACATCGCACCGTTGGAATTGACTTCAAAATTTAAATACATTACATCGTTGGTCAGCGCTTCACCCTTTTCGGGGAATGCAAGGAAAACCTCCATCGCGCTGTCCTCACAGACCATATCCATAAAATTGTGGTAAACGCGCTTCGGATCCTTTTCTTTGCAGACCAGCTTCACGAAAAGTCCCCGATCCTTCAGGTAGCCCATCCACCCGTAAGCCTCCGGCTTCTGCAGGCATGTCCACATAAAATGATCCATCGAAAACCGCTGACAGGATTCGATTTCTTTCTTATTTAATATTGTTTTTACACGATACTCCATACGTCCCTCTTTTCTGCCGCGTTCCTAGACCGACGGCGTTTATTCATGACAATAGAATGCTCGCAGAGCGCGCATTCTATTGTTGACTGCGCACTTTGAATAGCATTTTACTGTGCCTCCGCCTCCGCGCATCCGGATGCTTTGTTCTATTCCTACCTTATCATACTATGCCAACCAGCGCAAGCACACCCTGCACTGCCAGCTTTGCAAAACCGCTCAGCACCATCACAAGAATCGGATTCCAGTTTTTCTTTTTTAACAGCCATACTGCGACAACAAAAATCACGATCGAATCCCACTTCGTCGACATAAAGCTCACCGCGTCGTTCCAGAACGCAGTGATCAGGATCGATACGCCTGCCGCCGCGATCATCGACACAACTGCCGGACGCAGCGTTTCCAGCACGCCCTGCAGCATGCTCATTTTACGGTATTTTAAATAAAGATAGGACAGCACCGTTACCAGGATGCACGACGGCAAAATACAGCCAAATGTCGCCGCCAGTGCTCCCAAAAAGCCTGCCAGCCGGATGCCGACAAACGTCGCGGAATTGACTGCAATCGGTCCGGGCGTCATCTGGGAAATTGTAATCAGGTCGGTAAATTCCGATCTCGACAGCCACCCATGCTGCGTCACTACCTGCTCCTGAATCAGCGGAAGTGCTGCATAGCCGCCGCCGAAGCTGAACATGCCGATCTGCAAAAAGCTCAGAAAAAGCTGCCAGTAAATCATCTCTTTTTCTCCTTTCTCTTCCGGATCAGGGTCCGTACCACTCCGAGCACGATACAGAAGATCACGACATAGACCACGTTGACATTAAAAATGCAGACCGCAAGGAACGCTGCCGCCATAATTGCGAGGGATGATTTTTGCTTTCCTGCCACGATGCCGCTGCCCATATCATAGACAACCGACGCAATGACCGCTCCGACGCCCGCCTGCATGCCGTCCAGCACCGTTTTTACAATATAATTAGAAGAAAATGCCGCATAAAAATAAAAGATCACCGACAAAATCACAAACGGCGGAATAATCGTTCCGATGATCGCTGCGAGTGTCCCTGCGATGCCCGCCAGCTTGTAACCTACGACGATTGCACCGTTTACCGCAATTGCTCCCGGCGCAGACTGCGCAATCGCCACCAGATCGAGCATTTCCTCTTCATCGATCCAGTGCAGCTCATCTACAAATTTCTTTTTCATCAGCGTGACGATGACGTATCCGCCGCCGAACGTAAACGCGCTTAAATACAGCGTGGAAAAAAATACTTTTCGGATCTTCGTCCATTTCTCCTTCATGCTTTCCTCTCATTTCTGCGCACGCTTTTTCGCATGCCCGCTGCTTCTGTTTGTTTCTAACATCGTACAGCCTCTTGTAATCGTTCTTATCATACCTTTTCTTGTAATATAAGTAAAATAGTATTATAGTATAAAATATATAATATTTTTATTATATAAATTTTGAAGGAACAGCCTTTTGACACCTTCGGTACAAATAGCTGCGTGAAAATAAGCGATCACACTTATTTTTCACCCGATCACCTTGGAGGAACCGCCATGACTCTGCGTCATATGAAAATTTTTGTCGCCGTATATCAGCAAAAAAGCATCACCCTCGCATCGAACAGCCTGCATCTGGCTCAGCCGTCCGTCAGTCTGGCGATCAAGGAGCTGGAGGAATATTATCATATCCGCCTGTTCGACCGCCTCTCCCGACGGATTTACCCGACGGAGAACGGGCATCGCTTCTATGAATATGCACTCCATATCGTGTCACTTTTTTCAGAAATGGAAAACAAAATTCCCGCCTGGGATGCAAATGCCCCGCTCCATATTGGCTCCAGCATCACTCTCGGCACCTGCCTGCTCCCCTCCCTTGTCAAAGTCTATCAGGAACAGCACCCGGAAATCAAAATCTATGTAACGGTCAAAAATACCGGCACAATCGAGCAGGCAGTCGTCGACAATCAGCTGGATTTTGCCCTGGTCGAAGGCACTGTCACTCACCCGGAAATCATTTCAGAGGTCTTTTCTGCCGATACGCTCTGCATGGTCGCAGCTCCCGGCCATCCGCTTGCCGCCAACCGGACGGTCACCCTCGCCGACGCTGCTTCCTGCCCCCTCCTTTTACGCGAACCGGGCAGTGCCGGCAGGGAAATCGTCGAAAGTCTCTTTTTATCCGCCGGTATCCAGATCACGCCCGTCTGGGAAAGCGTCAGCACCCTCGCCCTCATCCGCGCCGCCCAAAACGGTCTCGGCATCGCAATTTTACCGGAGCTTCTCGTCCGGGATGCACTGAAATCCGGAGATCTTGTCTCCCTTCCGCTTCCGCCCGACATCCTGACCCGCAGCCTATACCTGATCCGGCACCGCAACAAATACCTTTCGTCCTCCGCAGAGGAATTTCAGAATTTATGCCGGATGTGGAAATTTTAAGTGGGTGAACAGTAACGATTTTTTTCATCGCAACGCTCCAGCAATAGAATGATTGCTTTTTGGGCGTACTTCCTGTATGATAATCTCGTATTATTATCCTGTGTATACACGCGCAAATGCAGTTTTGCCCGGATACCTTGCAGATAATTCCTGTAACTATATTACTTACAAAATGAAGAATAAAGATTGAAAAATAAAATTTTTCAATCGCGAGATTTGTGTCTGTGCGCACTTGACACAAACTCGGCATGCGCAAAAAGCGTGCGCAGAAATGAGAGGAA